>Ga0116204_1001580_pt1 | contig 12625 bp, 11 predicted proteins | sample LakKivwa52mmetaG_FD_94481 | JGI IMG/M metagenome (GOLD analysis project Ga0116204, IMG submission 94481) | Anoxic lake water microbial communities from Lake Kivu, Rwanda to study Microbial Dark Matter (Phase II) - Lake Kivu water 52m metaG | ecosystem: Environmental > Aquatic > Freshwater > Lake...
CTTTAAAACAAAGGCCGAGAATCAATATCCAAGCGTGGCCATTGCCTCTATCATCGCCCGCTATGCTTTTTTGGATTACATGCGCAAGCTTGAAATCTTCTACCACAATAGTTTTCCACTCGGAGCGGGGGCCAAAGTTGACCAGGCCGTATCAGAATTTACCAACAAAAAAGGTTTGGCCGTCACCAAAACCTTAGTCAAATCAAATTTTAAGAATTATCAACGATTATTAGAAACGCTGAATATAAAAGATTAAGATTTCAATCTTTCGAGCACTTTTAGAAAATGCGGTGGTAGCGGGCATTCGAATGTCATTTTTTCGCATCGGCGCGGATGCGTTAGTATTAGTTTGTGAGCATGGAGCAATTGCCCATCCTTATAGAGTGAATCTTTTCCTCCATACTGTGGATCGCCGACGATTGGGTGGAGAATATATGACAAGTGAACGCGAATTTGATGGGTACGCCCCGTTTCAAGACGAACCGATAATAGCGTGTAGCCATTAAATCTTGATAAGACCTTGAAGTGGGTTCTTGCCTCTTTTCCGGTGTGAAGATTGACAGCCATCTTTTGGCGATAGCGCGCATCTCTTCCAATCGGGGCGTCGATGATGCCTTCTGATTCACCAATGATTCCCTTGACGAGGGCGATGTATTCCCTGTACATGCTATGGTCGCTTAACTGGTCAGCCAAGTGGCGGTGCGCCGCGTCATTGACAGCAACGACTAAAAGTCCCGATGTGTCTTTGTCGATCCGGTGAACGATGCCCGGCCGTTTTACGCCGTTGATACCGCTTAGTGCTGGGTAACGGGCTAATAATCCATTGACAAGCGTATCATCATGATGCCCAGGCGCGGGATGGGTGACGACGCCGACTGGTTTATCAATCACGATGATGTCTTCGTCACGGTAGATTTCGGTAAACGGTACTTCTTCTTTAGCCTGTACCGATTCGGCGAGTTCTGGTATCGAGATTTCAATCGTATCGCCAAGGCGTGGCATATACGATGGCCGCACCATCTTCCCGTTAACGAGTATCGCTGCTTGTTTAATCAAAGATTCAACGCGTGAGCGTGATAAATCAGTCAGCAAATTAGCCAGAAGTTTATCGATGCGCTGGCTCGTTTGGTCGCTAGTTGTGATATGAATGACGCTACTTGGCATGTTTGGCTTTCACATGATCCTCAATCAACATAATCAAGATTAACGAAATCGTCCCGACGACCAGTGCCATATCGGCGACGTTAAACGTCGGAAACGGATACCCGAAGATATTGAAGGCTAAAAAATCGATAACGCCTTCTTGATAAAAAGCGCGATCGATAAAGTTGCCCCAAGTGCCTCCAATCATCAGCATCAGCGCGGCTTTCCACCACTGATTGAGGCTATCTTTCTTGTAAAAGAAAAAGGCAATCATGGCAATGCCGGCCACAAAACTGATGATGGCAAGTAGCCAAGGCACCGATGATAGCATCGACCAAGCCGCGCCGGTGTTTCTGGTGTAATCAAGTCGGAAAAAACCGGGGATGACGGTAATCGACACATTGTTAAGATAAGCCGCCCATTTCGTAATTTGGTCGACGATGACGATTAATATGGCCAACCAGCCAAACGAACGGAAAAAGGCTATGAGGTGTTTTTTAATCATCGCTCGAGTGCCTCCAAGCAGCGATCGCATAGTTTAACTTCTTCGACTTCATTAATGGCATCATAGTAATTCCAGCAACGGTCGCATTTATGCCCCTGGTGACGCGTGACGCTCGCCGCCACTTCTTCACCTAATCTTAATTCTACTTCGCTGACAATGAAATAACGCGCTAATTCCAATTTATCAATGTTTGCCAACAAGTCATAAACAATTCCTTGAGGCAATGTCAAAACGACTCGCGCTTCCTGCGCGCTTCCAAAGATGCCGCCACTGCGTCCTTCTTCGAGCTTTTTGAGTACGACGTCACGAACCTCAAGCAAGGCATCGTAGTTTGATAGCAATGCGAGGTCAAGGTGATTGACGAGCGGATAATCGTTTAACTGCGCATATTTTTGTTTGGTGCCTGGCAGTTCTTTATAAGCCTCTTCCATCGTAAACGGAAGCAATGGCGTCAACATATAAATTAGTCCCGACAAAATTCGATAATACGCTGTTTGCACTTGCAAGCGGCGCATCGAAGATTTGGTCTCGCAATACAAGATGTCTTTAGTCATGTCGCAGTAAAATGAGGATAAATCGCGCGACACGAAATTAGAAATGTGCATCATCGCCCCGGCAAAGTTATAGGCGTCCATCGCTTCACTGACCCGTTTGACAAGTCGATCAAATGATGCGAGCGCCATCCGATCGATAATTGCCAAATCCGCTTGTGATTCGGTTTCGGGATCAAATTGGCCCTGGTCGCCGTGTGACAAATTGCCAAGCATGAATTTTATCGTGTTTCTGATTTTCCGGTAACCTTCGGCGTTGCCTTTGAAAATATCTTCGCTAGCGCGGACGTCGGCTTGATAATCGACTGTGGCCGCCCATAAGCGCAAGATATCGGCACCGTATACTTGACACATCTTCAGCGGGTCAATGCCATTACCTTTGGATTTCGACATTTTTTCGCCTTTGCCATCAACCACAAATCCGTGGCTCACAACTTGGTCATATGGACTTTGGCCTCTTGTGGCCACGCCGATGATTAGGCTCGAGTTAAACCAGCCCCGATATTGATCAGAGCCTTCGAGATATAAATCCGCCGGCCATTTTTGGCCCCGTTCGACCAGTACGCCTATACTTGATGATCCCGAGTCAAACCACACGTCCATGATGTCGGTTTCTTTGTAGAAATCACCATTTGGAGATGCATTATTGTGATATCCCTCAGGTAGTAGATCTTTGGCATCTTTCTCAAACCAAACATTGGAACCATGGTCGTGAATCAGTTTTTGAATATGTTTAAATACGGCCTCATCGATGATTGGAGAACCATCTTCGTTATAGATAATCGGAATCGGGACACCCCAAACTCGTTGCCGCGAAATGCACCAATCGCCACGGTCTTTGATCATGTTGTGAATGCGCAGTTTCCCCCAGCTTGGTGTCCAATTTACGCGGTTGATTTCATCAAGCAGCTGCTGTCTAATTGGTTCAATCGAGCAAAACCATTGTGGCGTCGCTCGATAAATTAATGGTTTGCCGGTACGCCAATCGTGAGGGTAACTATGAGCGTATTTATGAGACGCCAACAGTGCTTGGCTATGCGTCAGCATCGCGATGATCTTCTCATTCGCGGCTTCATAAAACAGATCTTCGAGTTCGGGTCCGGCTTCCTCGCTCATCATGCCCCGGCCATCAACTGGGCAAAGCGGCTCTAAATGATACACCTTGCCAACCGCAAAGTCTTCCTCGCCGTGACCTGGTGCCGTATGTACTAATCCGGTGCCGGTATCGCTCGTGACGTGCTCGCCCAAGATAAGGATTGATTTACGCTTCAAGAATGGGTGATCGGCTTCGGCAAATTCGATTTGTTTGCCGACAAACGTCTCAATCAGGTCGGCTTTTTGTAATCCCAAAACTTTTACTAACGCATCCTTAAGATCAGTTAAAAATACGAGCGTGCCTTTATCGGTATCATATCTACCATAAACAAAGGCTGGATGAGCGCTGATGGCCAAATTGCCAGGAAGCGTCCATGGGGTCGTTGTCCAGATTACCAGTTTATCGCCGACTTGAAGCGGTCCGACCGCTTTCGATACCGAAAATGCCACATAGATGGCCGTCGAGGTCACGTCTTCGTATTCGATTTCGGCTTCGGCCAGTGCCGATTCGCTACTGGGCGACCAGTAGACTGGTTTTAAGCCTTTGTAGATCAGTCCGCTCAGCGCCATTTGCGCAAACACGCCGATTTGAGCGGCTTCATAATGCGGATCAAGGGTCACATAAGGAGTTTCGAAATCGCCAACGACACCTAAACGCCGTATTTGTTCTTTTTGACGATTGACTTGTTCAAGCGCAAACGCACGACAAGCTTCACGGAAGGAAGCGGTCGACATCGACTTACGGTTGACGCCCTTTTTTGTCAAATGGTTTTCAATTGGCAGTCCATGGGTGTCCCACCCAAGCGTGAAGGGGGTATAAAATCCGCGCATGTTTTTGTAGCGGACGACAATGTCTTTTAAAAAGCGGTTGAGCATATGGCCCACATGCATGTCGCCATTAGCATAAGGGGGCCCGTCATGGAGTTGGAACTCGGGGCGCCCTTGGCGTCTTGCTAACATCTCCATATAATAATTTTGGTCTTGCCACGATTTAACGAACTGCGGTTCCTTGATATTCAGGTTGCCCCGCATCTCAAAATTCGTTTTCGGCATCAATAGTGATTTTTTAACTTCCATACGCTGTGCTCCTTCAATAATAAAAGCGTCCCTAAGGACGCCTTGGCGCGGTACCACCTTAATTCGTAACGTTTCGCTACGCGCTTATGATCTGGTAACGGAGAAATCCGTCGGGCTTACTAATTTCAGCGCCGCTCGGGAGACGGGATACCGTTGATGATCGTTAATCGGCCTTGCACCAGTTTGCCGAATCGCTGTTAACGAGTTTAAATCAACGACGTGTCGCCACCATCGATTTATGCAGTTATTATGTCATAGTTGCCTGATAATAGGCAAGGTTATTGTAAGTGTTTGTCGCTTAAGAATTCTGGTAATAAACTCGTGGTCTCGTCAACAAGTGGCGTTTCTTTCGGTTCGCCTTCTTCGCTACCATCAAGTAGCGAGATATTTTCTTTGACCGAAGGTTTGACCGCTTGATAGCTCGGCACGGCCGTATAATCGTATTCTTCGGCAAAATCGGCGGCGATGACGCTGACGAGGATTTGATCGCTTAATTGCTCGTTGATGGCGACGCCGAATTTAATATCGAGGTTCGTACCGGCGATTTCGATGATGCGGTCGACCGTTTCTTGCGCTTCATACAAACTTACTTCTGGTCCGCACGTGATGGCGACGATGGCTTTGCGGGCACCGGTCAGGCTTGATTCAAGTAGCGGACAGCTCACCGCTGATTGGGCGGCGTTAAGTGCTTTATTGTCACCTTGTCCCATGCCAAAACCGATTAAACTGATGCCACTGGCTTTAAGAACGTTACGCACATCGGCGAAATCGAGGTTAATGACGGCGGGCATCAAAATTAAGTCAGTCACCGTTTTGACCGATTGCGATAATACATTGTCGGCTTCACGGAACGCTTGTCCGATTGGGATATTGCCGGCGGTCATCATCAATTTGTCGTTACTGACGATAATCATCGAATCAACGGCTTTTTTAAGTTCGGTCAGACCGGCGACGCTATTGGCGATGCGCTTTTTTCCTTCAAAACTAAACGGACGGGTGACGATACCGACAGTCAAGCATCCTTCTTCTTTGGCAATTCTGGCGATGACTGGTGCGGCTCCGGTACCGGTGCCCCCACCCATGCCGGCGGCAATAAACACCATGTTGGCGCCTTTGACGATACCGCGGATGTCTTCGATGCTCTCCTCGGCCGCTTGGCGTCCGACGTCGGGATTGCCTCCCGCGCCTAAACCATTCGTCGTTTTGTTGCCCAAAATCAAACGATTGCGTGATTTGCTCGTCGATAAGGCTTGCTTATCGGTGTTAGCCACGTAAAATTCGATGGTTTCGATTTCATCATCGATCATGCGGTTGACGGCATTGTTGCCGGCGCCACCGACGCCGATGACCACGATACGGGCGGCTGGTTCGAAGTTGTCGAGTTCTTCAATGTATTTGTCTACCATGTGCTTTACCTCTATAATTCGTCTTCATAAGCGTTATATGAAGGTTTCCTTTTATTCGTCTTGACCCGTTCGACACTGGTGACCGGAATCAAGTTTTCTTCATTTATCAGCGAGTATTTCTCGGCGACAAGCAGCGCTCCAAGCGCTGAGGAATAAATTGGTGAGCGCGCGCCGATGACATCGATTTTTGGAATCCGATAATCAGAATGTCCGCCAAAGCTTTGGTATAAATCAGCAAAGCCCTTCAAGCGGCGACCGCCACCGAGGACAACCCAAGGTAAATGGGCAAAATCAACTTCGCTGGCCATTTCTTGCGGCGGTGCGGCGATATAGCGGCGCAGTTCTTTCATCCAAGCGTCAAAGAAACTTTCGATGATGTGGTTGAGCATGCTTTGGGTTATTTTGACTTTGACTTCGGGATCGTGAATTGAGGGATAAACAACGCCATCGAAATAGTTTTCGCGCGAATCATATCCAAATTGCTCTTGCAGTTTCAAGGCATCTTCAAACGGAAGGTCGAGCATCGTTGCGATTTGATCAGCTAGATGACGGGCTCCCATGTCGAAGTGCGTCGTCCCGAAGATGCGTCCTTGGGCAATAAACGATACGCTCGTGAGCGCTGATCCAAAATCGATTAATAAATATTCTTCGGGCATATCGGGGTTATTTGATAATAGTTCTCCGAGTCCATGAACATCAGCAACGAGTCGTCTGATTTTAAGGTCGAGCCGTTTGGCCAAATCGGTATAATCTTGATAAATCTGCCGATCACCAAAATGGATGTTGGCCGTCAATGTGATGTTGTTGCTCACTTCGCCAATCGGCGCTGTTTCAAACTCAATATTATCATCGAGTTCGAATAACTCGGGAACGATGCCGATTTGGACATATTGATCGCCAATCTTCTCTTTTCGAAACAGATTGTGAAGGTTTTTAATGTCCATGTTGGCTATGATGCCTTGTTGGGAGATGATGTTGGTCGTTTTCGTCGCTTCGAATATTTGTAATCCATGCGGCGGCAAAGTCAAGACGACTTCCATGACTTTTTGTCCCACGCTTTTTTCCATTTGCGACATCAATTTGGCGGCAATCGTCGCCGACACATCGATATTGGCTAAACGGCCATCTTCGAGTTGATGGGGCACTGATGCGCTAAAAGCCTCGACCACGATTGGTTTTTGGTCAAGGACATACCCGGCCAGCAACTTGGTTGAGCCGGAGCCAACATCGAGGACAAATGTCAATTTTTCCATACGTCAGTTAATTAAGATACGAACATGATGTCTCTGATTGGGCTAAGAAAATATAAGAGCAACAATGTAACCGAGATAGCAAACACGACCCATTTGACGAGCAACACGTTTTGTTTAAACATGCGGGCGTGGACCAAGCGCGATTCAAACGAATTGGCGCCGGCAAGTTGATAATCTTGCTTTTTGCTTTTCATGGTTGGCAAGCTCCTTTCTCTTATCTTTGACTTCAAGCGTCAGATTGGCGTATCTTCGCTCGTATCAATCTCCGTTTCGCTAATTTGGCTGCTGGTACTTGACTGTTGAGCATCGACATTCATCAACGAAAGCGGAACGGCAATCGAAGCCGTCATGAACATGAGGGCCATTGCGAATACCGCCACTTTGCGTGTTCGGTAATAACTCGCTTTGCGATGATATTTGATCAATTTGTCTTTCATGGCTCGTTCCTTTCACTGCGAATGATGATTCGTAATTTGGCACTATTGGCCCGATGATTTTCTAATATTTCTTCAGGTGTTGGTAGGATGACGTCGCGATTGTATAGTTCGTATTCGAGTGGTTGCGGCATTTTAAGCGCTTCCGGTCCATATCGTGACCCTTGTTGTGTAGTTAGGGCCTTAAACTTTGTTTTGACGATGCGATCTTCTCCCGAATGGAAGGTGATAACGGCGAGGCGACCTTTGGCATCTAGTAATTTGACGGCAACATCCAGCGTTTTGATAAGATTGTTGATCTCGTCGTTAACGGCGATGCGTAGCGCCTGAAACGCTTGTTTAGCAGGATGGCCCTTTTTCTTGAGTTCCCGCTGCGGCTTGGCGCTTTTGATGATGGTGACGAGCTGTCCCGTCGTCGTGATCATCGCTTCGTCTCGTGCGGCGATGATTGCTTTGGCGATTTGGTAAGCTTGCGGTTCATCACCATATTCCCGAAAGATGTTGGTTAATGTTTTGAGATCCGAGTAATTGACGAGCGTTTCAGCGGTTAGCTTTTGGCTTTGGTCCATACGCATGTCGAGTGCGGCGTCATCTCGGTAGGTAAAGCCACGGTCCGAATCATCGAACTGTGGCGAGGAGACGCCAAGATCCATGAGAATGCCAGCGACTGCGGTGACCCCTAGCATTTTTAGGCGGACACCCATTTGGGTGAAATTATCGTGAATGAGCGTCAGTTTTTCGGGATAGCGGTCTCGTAGTGCTTGCCCGGCTTCGATTGCCGCGATATCGCGATCGAAGGCGTACAAGTGTCCGGTCGTCAAGCGGCTGAGGATGGCTTCGGCATGGCCGCCGCGTCCGAACGTCGCGTCGACGTATGTCTTGGTGGAATCGATTGCGAGTCCGGCGATGACTTCATTTAGAAGCACCGGCTTATGGGCATCCATCGACTACTCCTTCAAGGATTCGGCGGTTGCCTCAAAGCTGGCATCGGCTGCTTGTTCATACTGCTTCCAGGCATCTTCCGACCACACTTCAATATGGTCGCCAACGCCGATGATGCGGACCGATCCATCAAGCCCATATTGCTTGCAGGTGGTCACGGGGATTTGAATCCGTCCATGACTATCAATCGTCATTTCGATAGTTGACCCGAGCATGACACGAATATAGTCACGGGCCGCTTTTTGGTTATAATCGAGTTTGCCGATGCGGTCTTGGAGTTTTTCAAATGAAGCGACGGGGAAAAGCGATAGGCATTTTTCATGACCACGCAAGGCATAAAGCGTCTCATCGACAGCCAGACGAAATTTGGCCGGTACGACTAGACGACCTTTGTTATCGAGCGAGTAAGTAAAACTGCCAAAGAACATTTTTCTCCCACTTTCTCCCACTTATGCTTACATTCTATAAGCACGCTTTCGGTTTGTAAAGCATTAAGATGCGATTTTATGAAATAAATAAAAAGCGTCTTTTGGGCTAATCAGCCGTTAAAACGCTATTTATGTACTATATTACGACTATTTATTGACTATATTCTAAACGAAGCATTAAATGACTGGGCAAGGGCCACTTTAATTTTTTCGATGACCTCACCACATTCGGCTTCAGTCAGTGTCTTTTTATCGCTCCCGAGTTCGATTGATAAGGCGATGGACTTCTTCTCAGGTTCGATGTGTTGACCGGTATAGACATCGAATATGTCGACCGACCTAACCAATTCTTTGCTAGTCTTGCGAATGATGTGAATGAGTGAGTTAGCATCAATTTTCTTGTCGACGATAATCGCTAAATCGCGGCTGACGGTTGGATATTTTGAAAGGGGACTCATCTTTAGTCCAGACACTCTAACACCTAATAAATACCCAAGATCGAGTTCCAATAACACGACGGGATCTTTCTTAAAATCGAACTCGGTGTAAGCAAGTGGCGACAAAGTACCTAGCACACCAATCACTTTATTATCTAGAATTATCGTTGCGCTTTGGCCAGGGTGTAGTTCTTCTTCGCGTGTAGTAAGTGGATCAAATCGATATCTTCCCGCCTCGATTCCCAAATTGTTCATCACCGACTCGACGAGCCCCTTGGCATCGAAGAAATCATATGGCTTAGCATCAAGACGGCCGCGTCGATAACGCTGGCCAACCAGAATTGCCCCTAGGTAATTCGAACGGGTCGCTTTGGTTTCAATCGAACTGATTTCGAACATGGCGAGGTTTTTGTTTTGCCGCGCCACATTATAATTGGCAACTTTTAAAAGTGAATAAAGTAGCCCGCCGCGCACGTATTCGCGCTCGTCGGTCATCGGATTGTTTAATTTGTAAACTTCATCTTGGTTCAGCAATCGGAACTTTCCGATTTCGCGTTGGTGTAACAGCGTGTAACTGACGACTTCGTCGAGTCCTCTCATCCTGAGAAAGCGCCGCAGATTATCAACCTTGACTTGGTTAGCCGATAATCCAGCATGAAGCGCCGTCAGTGGCGAAAGCTTGACGTCGATGTGTTCGAAACCTGATATTCGAATCACTTCTTCCGATAAATCGCTGACGCCTTCAATATCGATGCGATGAGCTGGGATAATCGCGATTAATTCGTCGTTTTTAACCTTAATGCCAACTTTTCCCAATGTTTCATTGATTTGAGTGTGACTGAAATTCGTTCCTAGTCGCGCATTGATGGCCTCGTATGTAAATGGTATTTGCTTAAGTTCATGGTTGATGACATCGTGGGCAATCGTCGCTGAATATCCGGTGTAGCCAAGCACTTCGCCAACGAGTTTAATCGTCACATCAAGCACGGCTTCCGCTTGATGCGGATTGATGCCTTTGACGAACCGTTGACTTGATTCGGAAGGTAAATTCAATCTAATCGCCGTTTGTCTGATGGTCGCTCCATGAAAGTTTGCAGCTTCAATCGCAATGTTTTTTGTTGTGGGCGTGACTCCGGTTTTGTTGCTGCCCATGACACCGGCTAAACAGGCAATCGTCTGGCCGCTAAAAATGGCGATATCGCTCGGTTCGGTTTGATATTCGTTATCATCGAGGGCGAAAAATTGTTGCCTCGTGCCATCGACGATCGTCAACTTCTTTTGCTCCAAGCGATCAATATCGTAGATATGAAGCGGTTGTCCGGTCAATAACATCACGTAATTGGAAATATCCACGAGCGGGCTAATAGGGCGCATACCCATGGCCACAAGTGCATGTTCAATATATGAAGGCGTATGGCCGCTACCAATTCCGGTGACCGTGCGAATCGAAAACTGCGGGCACTTGTCCGTTTTAACATCGACGATGAAGTCGGGTTTATTTCCTTTTGGTAATTTTATTTGCCATGATTTAACTGGTCGGTCAAATAGCGTCGCTAATTCGCGAGCGATGTTATACACCGCTAGAGCATCGGGACGATTAGCTAATAATTTCAGATTCAAAATCGTGTCATCAAGGCCCAAAAGCGCCAAGACGTCTTCGCGCCCGATCGGTGTATCTATCGGCAATTCTTCAATCCCATCGATTGAATCTTGCGATAAAAACTTTTTGTCGACGCCAAGTTCTAATAACGAACAAATCATGCCGTTACTTTCATGGCCGCGTATCGTGGATTTTGAAATTGTTACTTCGCTCAAAATAGCCCCTGGTCGCGCGACGATTACTTTTTGGCCCGTCTTAACATTTGGCGCGCCACACACGATTTGCGTGGTTCCAAATTTGGCTCCCATGTCGACTTGGCAAATTGAAAGATGATCGCTATGTTCCATCAAACGGGCATCCAAAACGTGGGCGGTGACCAAATTGGTGCCGACCGCTAAACGCTCGATGCCTTCGACTTCAATGCCGGCGAATGTCAATCGTTTGGCAATTTCCTCTGGGGCGATATCGTGGAGGTCAACGTAATGGTTGACCCAATTAAGTGATACTTTCATGGGCTTATCCTTTCATGAACTGCTTAATGAAGCGGATGTCGTTTTGATAAAACCTCCGAATGTCGTCGATGCCGTAACGGAGCATGGCGACGCGCTCAATGCCGACACCAAACGCAAACCCGCTCCAAACATCGGGGTCATAACCCGACATCCGTAGCACATTGGGATGAACCATCCCGGCTCCCAATATTTCAATCCATCCACTGCCTTTGCACATCGAGCATCCTTTGCCACCGCATTCGGCGCAACTGACGTCAACTTCGACGCTTGGTTCCGTAAATGGGAAATAACTTGAACGAAGTCTGATTTCGCGTTTTTCTCCAAATAGCTTCCTGACAAATAAACTCAACGTGGCTTGAAGATGACCAAGATTGATATTTTTATCGATTAATAATCCCTCGACCTGCGCGAACTGGTGCGAATGGGTGGCGTCATCATCGTCGCGTCGATACACCTTGCCCGGGCAAATCATGCGAATGGGCGTGCCTTGCGCTTTTTCCATGCTGCGGGCTTGAACGGGAGAAGTATGTGTTCGTAGCAACGTAGCTGGATCAATGTAAAACGTGTCTTGCATGTCGCGAGCGGGATGGTCTTTAGGAATATTGAGCAACTCAAAATTGTAGTGATCGCTTTCGACTTCCGGCCCTTCGGCTACTTCATAACCTAAAGCGAGGAATATGGCGACCATTTCGTCACGAATGATGTAATAAGGATTACGCACGCCCGGGTCTTCGCTACTGGCGGGCAGACTGATATCGATTTTTTCAGCGATGAACCGCTTTTGGAGTGCTTCTTGGTCGAATTTCACCTTTTTTTGCATTAGCGCCGAATCTATCTTTGACCTCGCATCATTGATGAGCTGGCCATAAACGGCTTTTTTGTCGCTGGGTACGTCCTTCATTTGTCCAAAAAGACCCATAAGTTCCGATTTTTTCGACAAATATTTGTTACGCGCCTCAATTAGCGCGATGTCGGTGTCCGCCTTGTAAATCGCGTCAAGCGCCTCATTAAGTATTAAACCGATTTTTTCTTCCATAATTGCCTCCGTTAAATAAAAAATGTCATTCCCAAGGAACGACGTTTCGCCGTGGTGCCATCCTATTTCGTAAAAAGACTTTACGCACTAACGGCATTAACGCTGCCTGACGGGACGAGCCATACTCCGAGCTGAATTCCCTGGCGGCTCCTTGTTGAGTGGTTCCACTATTCACTCTTCCCTATCAATTGCGCCATCCGGTACTA
>Ga0116204_1001581_pt1 | contig 12625 bp, 11 predicted proteins | sample LakKivwa52mmetaG_FD_94481 | JGI IMG/M metagenome (GOLD analysis project Ga0116204, IMG submission 94481) | Anoxic lake water microbial communities from Lake Kivu, Rwanda to study Microbial Dark Matter (Phase II) - Lake Kivu water 52m metaG | ecosystem: Environmental > Aquatic > Freshwater > Lake...
ATTGGTTTACCTCATCCCAAAAACAGGCGATTCCCCTGTATGTTGCCGTGATGTTGGAATTGGAGAAAAAACAAGACACGGAGGAAGCCTTCCCCGACAGCGTAGACGCGATGCATGGCGTCGAATTATGCGCAGAAGAAATCAACCGGGCTTGGCGTAAAGACAATGCGCGTCCCTGGGAACTCAAAATCGATTTTTACTACGATGAAAACAAGACCGATGTCGGTCTTGCGCAGGCGAACAGGGTCGTCGAGACCAACCGTGCCTTGTTGGTGATTGGTCACGCCCAATCGCAAGTCTCGAAACCGGCTGGCCAGGTTTACGCCCAAAACGGCATTCCCGCCATTACAGGTTCCGCCGTCAATGACGATGTCATCGTCGGCAATGAGTGGTATTTTCGCGTCCTGCCCAATAGTTCCGCCCAATCGCATCAGATGGCGCACTATATTTTCCGGGTTTTGGGACAAACAAAGGCGACCGTGATCGAAGGCCAGAACGATGCCTTTGCCCAGATGTTCGCCAATGGATTCAGGGAAACCTTTACTGCGCTGGGCGGCGAGATTCTGGCAACGTATGAATACTCCCGACCCCAGGGCAACCAACTGACCGATGAAATGAACGGGATTATCACCAGCATTTGGAGGGAGTCCCGCCGCGCAGAAGAGCCGGGCATTTTGGTTTTTGCTGCCCGCGCCAATGAAGGCGCCCTGTTCATGATAGGCCTGCGTGACCGGGGCGTGAACAACCTGGCATTTGGCCCCCATCCGTTTGCCAACTTCCTTTTCCTCTCGACAATCGACACCGCGCCACGTTCCAGGGAAGCCAATTTTTACTCCGACGGCATCTATGTCTTGGCGCCGGTTGTGTTCGATACCGCTGACGACATAGGGAAAAACTTCCTGGCCGATTTTCGGGAAAAATATAAGGTCGACCCCGGAATGAAAGCCGCCACCAACTGCGACGCGCTCAAAGTAGCGGCCCAAGCCATCGACAACGCGCGAATCTCCGGCACGCCCGAAGCCCTGGCCGACGACCGTCGCAAAGTTCGCGATGCCCTGGCAGCCATCAACGCGCCGGAAAGGGCAGTGGAAGGCGTTACAGGAAAGCTTTACTTTGACCAGAACCGCGAGCCGGTCAAGCCTATCGATACCAGCATATACCAAAACGGCCAGCGTATTTCCGCCATCAGCCAGATTGTGGAAATCGACGCCGAAACCGCTGCCAGGCTGGAAAACCAGTTGCAGGAGCGCAGCCCGGTCTTGAAATACGACAACCGCTTTTTTCGCACCACCGATGTCGTTTATGTCGGAATCGACATTAATGAAGTGAGCGAACTTGATACCCAAACCGGAACCTACCTGATAGATTTTTATCTCTGGTTCCGGGCGCGTGAGCCGATGAATCCGCAGGAGTTTGTCTTCCTTCAGTTGGCCGAGCCAATCGACTTCGGCGAGCCAGTGGTCGAAACCTTCGAAAATGGAATCTCATACCAAGCCTATCATATCAAGGCCAGGTTTAAGGGCAATTTTGTCTATAGCAACTATCCTTTCGACCAGCAAACGTTGGGCATCCAGATGAAGCACAAGTTCAAAAATGCCCAGGAACTGCTACTTGTGCCTGATACGATTGGGATGCGCGACATTACCAGTGAAGGCTTCCTGAAACGCTTGCAGTCCCAAAATGTTGTCAGGTCATTGAGCGATTGGCAACTTGTGAATAATAGCGACAAGACGCTTATAAAACAGGAAAAAATCACCAACGATTCCACTCTGGGCAATCCCAGCCTGGTGGGCAGTGACTATACCCAGATTGCCTATACCCTAATCAGGGTCGAATTTGAAATCAAGCGTAACGGCTGGAGTTACATCTGGAAAAACCTGCTGCCGCTCGGCTTCCTGGTTGGGCTGGCCTACATGGCGTTTCTCTCGAAAGCCAGCGAGTATGACAAAATGTACGACGTTGTCACCAGCGTTATCTTAACGGCTGCTTTCTTCCAACTCGGCCTGACAGAATCCCTGCCCAATATTGGATACCCAACAGCGATGGACTGGATGTTTTACATTCTCTACCTGCTGTGCATTGCCCAAATTGTCACCATCATGATCATCAGGAAGTACATCAACCGCGAACAAGAACCAAACGCAGATAAAATTGTGTGGGGTGCGCGCTATGCCTATCCAATCCTGGTCATTTTGGGCGGCTACGCCGTTTATCTCATGTTTTGGCGATAAGTTTTAGCTGTATAATCATTATGTTGTTTGACCAATGTTGAATTATTGTTAATCCACAACACAGTACTATAGCGAAAACGCTCAAACGCGGTTATAAGCAAGACGAGGTGTTTTATGGCAACAGTCATCTTACGCGCCAAGGGAAAGACCGGCCTGCCCGAAAAGCGAAGAATGGTATTAGAAACGCTCGGCTGGCAAGTGCGCATGCAGGCGCATATCTGGAGTCCGCCCACTGACTTGTTCGAAAACGAGCATCACTACGTTATCCGCGTCGAAGTAGCCGGGATGCGCCAGCAAGATTTCAGCGTGGTGTTGGATAATAACATCCTAACCATTAGCGGCTCCCGCCCCGATACCCCGGAGCGGCGCGCCTACCACCAAATGGAAGTCCGCTTCGGCGAGTTCAGCACGGCAGTCGCCATTCCCGGCCCGGTCAACGTCGAAGAGTCCACGGCCGAGTATGAAGACGGATTCCTGGTCGTCATTCTGCCCAAAGCGGCTCCCAGCAAAATCAACATTTCGTAACGCGGAATTCAAATAAACGTCTCGAAGGCTGTTTCCGATTTCTCAACAGCCAAAAATAAACCTTTGGGACGGTTTTCTCAAGGAACCTTATGCCCGCCTCCCGCTGGCAGACTAACCCTGCCGAATTGTTCAATTGGATAGACGAAAACGACGCCGAACTGCTGGATATGCTCATGCCGTCCCTCTTTACGCACCTGCCGCCCCTGGCTGGGAACGGGGAACTTGCCGCGCCTGAACCTGCTTCCCTTGACGAAACATTTCCCACCCCTGAAATCGTCCCCATCTTGCCCCTGCGCGGGGTGGTCGTATTCCCGCAGACTGCCGTCCCGCTGACGATTGGCCAGCCGCGCTCGGTCAAACTGGTCGATGACGTCGTCGCCGGTGACCGGCTGGTCGGCCTGGTGGCGGCCATCAACCCGGAACTGGAATCGCCCGGCCCCGAAGATTTGTACATGGTGGGGACGATAGCCACCGTCCACCGCCTGCTGCGTGCCCCCGACGGCACCATCCGCCTGCTCGTGCAGGGACTGGAACGTATTCGCATCCTGGAATTTACCCAAACTGAACCCTACCTGATGGCGAAAATCGAGCGCAATCCCGAAACAGTGGAGACCGGCCTCGAAATCGACGCCCTGGCGCGCAACGCCCGCGACCAATTTACAGCCATTTCAGAGTTGATTCCCTCCTTCCCGCGCGAACTGGTTGGCTCGATTGCCATCCTCGAAGACCCGCTCCAGACTGTCTACTCGATTGTCAACTTCCAGCGCATCGACCTGGCTGTCGCCCAGCAACTGCTCGAACTCGATTCGACCACCGATAAACTACGCAAACTGGTCGGATTCCTGGTGCGCGAGACCGAAGTGCTCCAGCTGGGGCAAAAAATCCAGAACGAGGCCCGCTCCGAGATTGATAAAGTCCAGCGCGAATATTTCCTGCGTGAGCAATTGAAAGCCATCCAAAAGGAACTGGGCGAAAAAGACGAGCAAGCCGTCGAGGTGGAGGAATTCCGCCAGAAAATCGAAGCCGCGAAACTACCCGAGGAAGCCGAAAAAATGGCCCGCCGGGAACTCCAGCGCATGGAGCGGCTGCCCACCGCCGCCGCCGAATACGGCGTCATCCGCACCTATCTCGACTGGCTGGTTTCCCTGCCCTGGTCGGTTGGCACCGAAGACAACCTCGACATCTCACACGCCCGCGAAGTGCTGGAAAAAGACCACTACGGGTTGGAGGACATCAAAGAGCGCATTCTCGAATTCCTGGCGATTCGCAAGTTGAAACTGGAACGCAAGGACGAACAGGTCGAATCTGATGATGTCATCCGCCGCGAACGCGAAGGTGTCATCCTGTGCTTCGTGGGGCCGCCCGGCGTCGGCAAGACCTCGCTGGGGCAGTCCATCGCCCGCGCCATGGGACGTAAATTCATCCGCATTTCGCTGGGCGGCGTGCGCGACGAGGCCGAGATTCGCGGCCACCGCCGCACCTACATCGGCGCCATGCCGGGGCGGATATTGCAAGCCCTGCGCCGCGTGGAAAGCCGCAACCCGGTCTTCATGCTCGATGAAGTCGATAAACTGGTCAGCGACTTCCACGGCGACCCGTCCTCGGCGCTGCTCGAAGTGCTCGACCCGGAACAGAACAGCGAATTCCGTGACAACTACCTGGAAGTGGCCTACAACCTGGCGCAGGTCATGTTCATTACCACCGCCAACACCCTCGAGACCATCCCCGGCCCGCTCCGTGACCGCATGGAAATTATCAGCCTGTCGGGCTACACCGAAGGCGAGAAAGTCGCCATCGCGCGCGGCTATCTCATCCCGCGCCAGGTGCGCGAAAACGGCCTGAAAACCGAGGAAGTGACCTTTACCGACGAATCGCTATTCACAATCATCCGCCAGTACACGCGCGAGGCCGGTGTAAGGAATCTGGAACGAACTATTGGCTCGGTTTGTCGTAAGATTGGGACGCGGGTTGCGGAGGGCAAGGGAACTACCTTCGATGTCACGCCCGAACTGGTCAAAGAATTCCTCGGCCACCCGCCCCTGCAAGGCCCGGAAGAGTTGAACGTGCGCACCTCCATGCCCGGCGTCGTTCCAGGCCTGGCCTGGACGCCTTACGGCGGCGATATCATATTCATCGAAGCAACCCGTATGCCGGGCGCGAAAGGCTTCCAGATTACCGGCTCGGTCGGCAATGTGATGCAAGAATCGGCGCGGGCCGCGCTCTCGTATGTCCGCTCGCACACCGCCGACCTGGGATTGGAAGCCGGTTTCTACGACAAATCCGATTTCCACCTGCATATCCCTTCTGGCGCGCAGCCCAAAGACGGCCCATCAGCGGGCGTCACCATCGCCACCGCGCTGACCTCGCTCATTTCGGGGCGACTGGTCAAGAGCGGGGTAGGCATGACTGGTGAAATCACCCTGCGCGGCCAGGTGCTGCCGATTGGCGGTGTGAAAGAAAAAGTGCTGGCGGCGCATCGTAACGGCTTGAAAACCGTCATCCTGCCCAAGCGCAACGAACCCGACCTGGAAGATGTGCCGGAAGAAATCCAAAAATCGATGCTATTCGTTTTTGCCGAAAGCGTAGACGATGTGATTGCCGCCGCGCTCGAACCCACCGCCGAACCCAAGCCAGAACTGGTTGAACCCAAAAAGAAAAGCAAGAAAACTAAAACAAAACCCGAGGAAAGCAATCATGCCTAAAATCTTACTGGCGGAAGATGACCCAACTATGCTCTCCCTGCTCAAAACCCTGCTCAAAATGGAGGGGTTCGAGACCGTATCGCTGGGTGACGAGGACAACCTGCTGGATGTCATTTACCGCGAACATCCCGATGTCGTTCTGCTTGATGTGCACCTGGCGCAAGGCAACGGCGTCGATTTATTGCGCGAAATCAGACTCGACCACCAACTCGACCAGGTGCTGATCATCATGCAATCGGGCATGAACCTGGCCGAGGAGTGCAAGGCTGCCGGGGCGAACGAGTTCCTGCTAAAACCCTACATGCCTGATACCCTCATCAACGCCATCAAACTCGGGTTAGCCAGCCGCCCGTCATGACCGCTATCTCAATCCGACCATTCCATTTTCCTGAAGATTACGAGGCCGTTCTCAATCTCTGGCAAAACGCCGGGGAGGGGATTGGAGTCGGGCAATCTGACCAGCCGGAAGAAATCGAAAAGAAAGCCCGTCACGCCCCCGATCTGTTCCTCCTGGCTGAATCCGGCTCCCGCATCATCGGCACAGTCATCGGCGGATATGACGGACGGCGCGGGATGCTCTATCACCTGGCAGTGGCCGCAGAATTTCGCGGGCAAGGTGTTGGCACGCTCCTGATGGACGAAATCGAAGCCCGCTTGAAAGAAAAAGGCTGCCGCAAAGCTTACCTGCTGGTCAAACAAGGCAACAGCGCGGCAGAAATGTACGAAAAACGCGGCTGGGGCGAAATGACCCACGTGCGTTTGTTTGGCAAGAATTTGTAGAGTAACCCCCATGCGATTCGGCATTCTCACCATCTCAGACCGCTCGTGGCGCGGCGAACGCCCTGACCTTTCAGGCCCGGCCCTGGCAAACGCCATTGCCGTGCAAGGTTGGCAAGTGCTGGAAACTGGCATCCTGCCTGATGAAATCCAGGTCATCAGCCAAAAACTGGCCGACTGGGCTGATTCAGCCCATTTCGATGTCATTCTGACGACCGGCGGAACCGGCTTCGCCCCGCGTGATGTGACCCCCGAAGCCACCCGGCAAATCATCGAACGACTAACCCCTGGTCTTGATGAAGCTATGCGCGCCGCCAGCCTGAAAATTCATCCACACGCCATGCTCTCGCGGGCCGTGAGCGGAATCCGCAAACGCACCATCCTCGTCAACCTGCCGGGCAGCCCCAAGGGTGCGGTGGAAAACCTGCTGGTGATTGCCCCGGCCCTGCCCCATGCGGTAGGATTGTTACGGGAATCGCCGGATTCAGAGCAAAAGCACATGAAGTAATGCCCGGTGGTCGAGTAAGCGGCGGGTTTCGGTACGCATAGAACGCTACTCAACCACCGCCGCTGTATCGAGACCACATTCATGCTTCCCCACATCGACCAACTCATTCGCTCCAAACGCAAAACCATCGCCATCATCGTCCAGCGGGATGGGAAGGTGATTGTGCGCGCACCGCTCAAAGCCTCCGAGCGGCAGATTCGGCAATTTGTCGAATCGAAAAGCGGGTGGATTAGCGAGAAAAAGATGCAGATGCAAGAGCAAGCTCCTGCACTCCAGAAAAAGTTTACAGCCGGGGAAAGGTTCCCCTACCTCGGGCAGGAATATGCCCTGAGCGTGGTACCCGGCCCGAGGGCAGGACTCCGGTTCGAGGGCGGTTTTTCCCTGAACCAAAATTCCCAGGCCGAGGCCGCGCTCCTGTTCGAGAAGTGGTACAAGGCGGCAGCCCGCAAAGTCCTGACGGAGCGCGTCCGCTTTTACGCCCAGAAGTTCGGGCTGAAGTACCAAAAAATCCGCATTTCCTCGGCGCGGACGAGGTGGGGTTCGTGCAGTTCGCGCGGCACGCTCAGTTTCACCTGGCGGTTGGTGATGGCTCCGCTGGAGGTGGTGGATTATGTCATCCTCCACGAACTGGCGCACCTGCGAGTTAAAAATCACTCGGCGACGTTTTGGGCCGAAGTCGCCAGAATGATGCCCGATTTCAAACACCAACGCGACTGGCTGAAAAAGAACGGGCGGTTTTTGACGCTGGAATAAATGGTGAGTTCCGATGACGACTGGTTTCCTTTCTCCCAAATTGGAAGTGCGGCTCGCGCCCGATAAAGGCGGCTATGCGGTTTTTGCAATTAAGCCAATCATGAAGGATGAAGTGCTGGCGGTCTGGGGCGGCCAGGTGGTGACATTGGAGCAGGTGCTGATGCTGCCGCCGGAAGAACAGGGGCATACCATCCAGATTTATGATGAGTTGTATCTCGCGCCAATGGATATGGTCGAACCAGCCGATAATGTCAACCATTCCTGCGACCCCAACGCCGGAATGCGCGGGCAGATTACGCTGGTGGCGATGCGCCCCATTGCGCCCGGCGAAGAAATCACCTTCGATTACGCCATGGCCGACAGCAGTTCCTTCGATGAGTTCGACTGCGCCTGCGGTTCACCCCGCTGCCGGGGCCGGGTAACGGGGGATGACTGGAAGCGCCGCGAACTTTGGAAGCGCTACGACGGCTATTTTTCCACCTATTTACAGAAACGGATTGAACGGATGCGTAATTCGTGATTGGTGATTCGCGGTTCGATTTGCGCTTTGGCATGATAGGATGATTTTGTTGTACAATGAGTGTGCAGAAGCAGCGAAAAGAAAGATGAGCAGAACATGTTGAACCAGACGCATGTATTAACAGAAGTCGTTCAGAATATTTTGCGCGCCGGGCGGCCACAAAAAATCGTCCTGTTTGGCTCACGCTCGCGCGGGCAGGGCAACGCCGAAAGCGACTATGACTTATTGGTCATCGAAAATTCCAATGAACCGCGCCATCGGCGGGCCGCGCCTTATCGGCGGGCCCTGAAAAATATGGGGGGGGCGAAAGACATTCTTGTCTGGACGCCCGCTGAAATCGCTGAGTGGCAAAATGTCCCTAATGCTTTTATCACCACCGCATTGCGCGAGGGACAGGTCATCTATGAAAGATAAACGAGACCTGGCCCTGGGGTGGCTCGAAAAAGCGCGAAGCGATATTTATGCAGCGGAGATTATCCTGTCAGGGGAAGGGCCATTTGATACGGCTTGTTTTCATACCCAGCAGGCAATTGAAAAATCACTCAAATCCCTATTGGCCCTCTGGGGAAATCCAATTCCTCGCACCCACAACCTGGACGAGTTACAGCGGTTATGCGTAGTCATTCAACCTTATCAGGAGTTAGAGAAACTTGACTTGACCGAAGTGACGGATTACGCGGTCCAGTTGCGTTATGACATTGAATTTTGGCCAGATAAGGAAATCGCCGAATCATCCCTGGCATTGTCAAAACAAGTGCTGGAGATCGTCCAAAAAATGTTGGGGTAATGCCCCTGATTCGCTCCCTGCTCATTCAATGCCCCTCACCTCCGCTCAGTTCTCCATCATCGAAGCCCCCGCCAACCTCAAAATCTTCCTCTCCGGCCCGGCGGGCTGCGGCAAGACGACCGCCGCGGTTGAGCGCATGCGCGCCCTGCTTGAGACAGGCGTTCCCGGCGAGAGTATCCTGATGCTCACCCCGCAGCGCACCCTGCAAGAGCCGTATCTTGACCTGCTCTACAGCCCAGAACGCGGCGCGGGCGGCGAGGTCACGCCTGCCACCATCGGCGGCCTGGCGCGTCGCATGGTCGAATTATTCTGGCCGCTGGCCGCAGAACCCGCTGGATTTTCCCACCCCGGCCAACAGCCAACCTTCCTAACGCTCGAAACGGCCCAGTATTACATGGCATATCTCGTCCGCCCGCTGCTGGATCAGGGCTCCTTCGACTCGCTCACCATCGACCGCAACCGCCTGTATTCCCAAATCCTCGACAACCTCAACAAATCAGCGCTCATCGGCTTCCCACACACCGAAATCGGGATGCGGCTCGATTCGGCCTGGCAGGGCGAAGCATCCCAACGCCGGGTCTACGCCGATGCGCAAGACTGCGCCAACCGCTTCCGCGCCTACTGCCTCGAAAGCAACCTGCTCGATTTTTCGCTACAACTCGAAATATTCGCCAATATCCTATGGCCGCAGCCAGTCGTCCGCGCTTACCTGACCCGCGCCTACCGCCACCTGATTTACGACAACCTGGAAGAAGACGCCCCGCGCGCGCACGACATCCTGCGCGAATGGCTGCCCGAATTCGAATCAGCCCTGCTGGTTTACGACGAAGGTGGCGGCTACCGCAGATTCCTCGGCGCGGATGTCGATACAGGCCGCGCCCTGGCTGAATTGTGCGCAGAACAAACCGCCTGGCAAGAATCGCTGGTTGTCACGGAACCGGTCTCCCGCCTGAATAACGCCCTCGCAGCCGCCATCCTGCCCGAATCAGATTCTTTGCGCTTGCCCCTTTCGCTGGATGAAACGGATTCCCCCGCCAAGGCATTTTCCGTCCTCCAATCCCGCTTCTACCCCGAACTGCTCGATTCCATCGCCGCTGAAACCGTCCGCTTGCTCGAAGAAGGCCTGCCCGCCTCCGAAATTGTCATCCTGGCCCCCTACCTTTCAGATGCGCTGCGCTTTGCGCTGATGCGGCGTCTGGAAGAGCGCGGCGCGCCAGTGCGTTCCCACCGCCCCTCGCGTTCCCTGCGCGACGAACCCGCCAGCCACGCCCTCTTGACCCTCTCCATGCTGTCCCACCCCGAATGGGATTTCCGCCCGCCGCGTTTCGACGTGGCCTACGCCCTGATGCAATCCATCGAAAACATCGACCTGGTGCGCGCCCAACTTCTGGCCGAAATCAGCTACCGCCCGCGTGATTTCACGCTCGCGCCCTTCGAGGGCATCAAAACCGACGCACAGGAACGCATCACCTACCTGCTCGGAGAACGGTTTGCGCGCCTGCGCGACTGGATTTTGTTCTACCGTGAAAGCGAGCGGCTGCCCTTCGACCACTTCCTGCGCAAATTGTTCGGCGAAGTGCTTTCACAGCCGGGGTTTGGATTCCACCGCAACTTCGACTCGGTGCGGGTGGCAGCCAGCCTGGTCGAATCGGTCAAGAAATTCCGGCTGGCGTTGCAAAACACCTCTGACGGGAATGCGTTGGGCAAAGAGTATATCGCCATGCTCAACGAAGGAGTCCTGTCCGCGCAATACCTCGAAGGCTGGAGCAGCCAATTGACGGATGCGGTGTTGGTCGCCCCGGCATACACCTTCCTGATGATGAACCGCCCGGCAACGGTCCAATTCTGGCTGGACGTTGGTGCATCGGGCTGGTACGAACGCCTGTCGCAGCCGCTTACGCATCCCTACATCCTCTCGCGCGGATGGATTCCTGGTCGAGTATGGACAGACACCGACGAAGTGGAAGCCAACCGTGAGGCCATGGCGCGCCTGGTCAGCGGGCTTTTGCATCGCTGCCGCGAACATCTCTACATCGGAACATCTGAACTGGGCGAAAGCGGCTTCGAGCAACGCGGAGAATTGATTCGCGCCTTCCAAAAAGTGCTACAAAACAGCAGGCAATGATGACATTTGCAACTTGCATCGCACCCTTTCGGATTGTAAAATAAGCAGAACATCGCAAATTAACAACCTATCCAGTCCTGACATTGGTTCGGCGGTCGTCCGGGGTAAACCCGGCGGCGTGAGCGTTGCTCTCGAAAAGTGCCGCTGACCCCCCTCAACCCCTCATTTTGCCGACGCTTTGCGCGCAAAATAAGGGAAGCCTTTGAAGGAGCCGACCCTATGAGTCTCTGGAAAGAATATCTCCACCCCCAAAGCGTACAAGAAGCAGTCGAGGCCCTCGCCTCCGCCCCGGCCCCCGCGATTCCCATCGCGGGCGGCACCGATTTAATGCTCGACCTGCAACAAGGCAACCACGCCCCGGTGCATACCCTGGTCGATCTTTCTGGCATTCCTGAAATGCGCGTCATTGAAATTCGCGGCGAGAAATTGTATATCGGCGCGGGCATGCCGCACAATCGGATTGTCGAATCGCCGCTCGTGCAGGAACACGCCGGTTCGCTGGTTGAATCATGCGGACTCATCGGCGGCCCGCAGGTGCGCAACTCAGCCACCCTGGGCGGGAACGTCGCCCACGCCCTGCCCGCCGCGGACGGGACGATTGGCCTGTTGGCCCTGGACGCGGAAGCCGAAGTCGCTTCGCCCTCAAGCCGCCGCCTGCTCCCGTTACACGAAATTTTTGCCGGCCCCGGCAAATCGACTCTCGCCCAGAACGAAATCATCGTCGGCTTTTACATTCCATTGCGCAAACCGCATCAGGCCTCGGCCTTTTGCCGCGTCATGCGCGCCCAGGGAATTGCCCTGCCGATTCTCAACCTGGCCGCCTGGGTTGAACGCGATGGCGACACCATCCGCGCCGCGCGGGTCGCCGTCGGCCCGGCTGGCCCAACCCCCTTCCGCGCCCTCGAAACCGGAAAATTCCTAAGCGGAAAAGTCTTCAGCGAAGCAACCATCGCCGGAGCGCAAGAAACCCTGCTGGCCGAAGCCAAATTCCGCACCAGCCCGGCCCGCGCCACCGCCGAATACCGCCGCGAGTTGGTGGTTGTCTTATTGAAAAATGCCTTAACCGCCGCCTGGGAAAGGGCGAAGTAAGATGGTCGAGTAGGCTGAAAGCCGTATCGAGACCTGCCGCTATTACCCAGAAATTCCGGGTCTCGATACGCCCCGCCAAAACCATGCGGGGCTACTCGACCCTCGTAAATTGAGGATATAACCAATGAAAAAACCACAACTTACCTTAACCGTAAACGGCACCACCCACACCCTGGCCTCCATCCCCGGCGAAACGCTGGCCGATTTATTGCGCAAACGCCTGCACCTGACCGGCACCAAAATCGGCTGCAACGAAGCCGAGTGCGGCGCGTGTACCGTCATCATGGACGGCGAACCGGTCTTGTCCTGCTCAACCCCGGCGGAACGCGCCGATGGCAAGACGATTTTGACGATTGAGGGGCTGGCCTCCCTCACCCCGCTGCGCGGGGCTTCCCCCAGCCCCTCCCCCAGCGGGGGAGGGGAGAAAGACTCCCTTCTCCCCTCGGGAGAAGGGTTGGGGATGAGGGCCTTGCACCCCTTACAAGAAGCCTTCATCACCCACGGCGCGGTGCAATGCGGATTCTGCATCCCCGGCCAGATTATGACCTCCTACGGCCTGCTCTCGAAGAACCCCGACCCCACCTCCGACGACATCCGCCACGCGCTCA
>Ga0116204_1001583_pt1 | contig 12619 bp, 10 predicted proteins | sample LakKivwa52mmetaG_FD_94481 | JGI IMG/M metagenome (GOLD analysis project Ga0116204, IMG submission 94481) | Anoxic lake water microbial communities from Lake Kivu, Rwanda to study Microbial Dark Matter (Phase II) - Lake Kivu water 52m metaG | ecosystem: Environmental > Aquatic > Freshwater > Lake...
CGCCGGGGCTTTCACCGTCCTGCCTCTGGAAGAACTGGTGGTGCTATTGGGCGGAAAATTGCCCCAGTTCCCCTTTTCTCGTATCGGAGTCCTACCTTGACCGCCTTATCTCAATTTGTCTGGATCCAAGCCATGAATTTTACTTTGTTTTGATAATTTCTTCCTTTACCAACCAATCCACGGACTCAAAGACAGCCTGCAGCGATGTGTAGCGCGGTTGGTAATCCAGAAAGCGCTGCGCTTTGGCAATACTGAAATTGGGGCTGTGTGAAATGTGATCCCAGGTTCGCTCGGCATCTTCCTCGGAAACGGTGGCGCGCCATTGTTCAAAGGGCATGAAACTCAAATAAGCCTCCTGCCCAAACCAAGCGGCCACAGACTCGGCATAACCGCGCAAGGTCAATGCAGCCGGCGAGACGACGTTAAAACTCTCCCCAATGGCGTTGCTCCAGTTGTCCATCGCTTTCCAAAACGCTTGGGCCACGTCCGCCGCATGGACGTGATGGACGGTCTCCATCCCAAAATTCGGCAGCGCCAGTTCTTCGCCGCGCGCCAGTCTTTCAAAGACCACCGGATTGAAGTTACCCGCCGGGTTCACGGGCTGCCAACCTGGTCCCACGATGTGCCCTGGGTGCAGCATGGTGGCCGGGAAACCATGCCGACGCGCCTGGTCCAACAGGTACGCCTCGACGGCGGCCTTATTGACTCCGTAATCCCCAAAGGGACGCCGGGGCTGCCCTTCTATGGTGGGCACGCTCGCACTGTGTCCGTGAACCCAGATGGTGCCGCAAACGAGGAGATGCTGCACCTGGCCCCGCAGCGCCTCTACCAAACAACGCGCGCTATCCACCGTGTAGCATTTGTTATCGATGACAACATCCGGGCGCAAATCCAGAATTTGGTCACCAAAAGTGCCTGCCTGGTCGGCTGCTTCTCGGTCGATCACAACGCTTTGCACGTGATTCCAAGTCGAATGGGATTGGTACGGTTGGCGCTGTCCGCGGCTTACGGAGATCACTTCATGGCCGGATTCAACCAGATGGGGTACCAGGTAAGTCCCGATATGCCCGGTCCCGCCAATGATGACAATTTTCATGGTCTTCTCTTCTTATCCTAATCTCACCGGGCAAACGCTCGAAAGGGATTGGTGTGCATGAGTGTGTGAATTGTTTTATCGTCCACTCCCACCCTCCGTAGTTTTGGAAGGAACTGCTCAAAAAGATATGTGAACGGTTTCGGCTCGCCGCCGCCGGGCTTGGCCGGGTCATACCAGCCCCGGTCATGACTCAGCATAATCTGATTAACCAGGCCGGCATCTAATGCCCGTGGAATATACTCTAAGTAGAACTCATCATTACCCGAGCCAATTCCATCATACTCCAGCCACGCCCCACGACGAGCCATCTCCAGGTGCAAATCAAAATCTGGATCGTTTTGCGTGTGTATCCAAATAAAGCGTTCCGCTGTATACCCTGCCGCTTCGATAATGTCGAGTTGGTCGCGGACAACCCAACCGCGCTTGGTGTGAACGCCGATGATGGCATTGGTTTCTCGACCCGCCCTGGCCGCCGCGCGCAGGATTTTGGCTTCACAGTCCGTGATGCCGTCATCGCCAACGCTTAACTTGATCCAAGCCGCCTGCACCCCGCTGCCTTCGATTTCACCCTGCAATTCGCCCAACATCCAATCAACTATTTCGGATTCGCTGGCGGCCTGCGCCCAGGCAGGCACCCAGGGTTCCCGATAGATACCGGTGGGCGCTACCAGGGGCATCCCCGTTGCTTCGCTCATCGCCTTCAAGATGTCAGCACGCCGGCCCACCCCAACCGGGGTGCAATCGACCATCGCGGTGACGCCCAATTCTTGAGCTTTCTCGACTTCTGGCGTCATCAGCGCCACAACATCTGCCACTTGAGCCACAGCATGATCAGGATGGTCGGGAGGCCGAAACTCCACAAAGATGTGCTCGTGAGGCAGAATCAGGCCTAACTCGGCTCCAGTCTTGGGGCCGAGGGTAGTAATAAGTTTTGTCATAACAAATCTCCTAGATTTATATGGCTTTTTCGACGGACGCAAACGCATGGATACGCCCTTGCGCATCGGTCCACGTTTCGCCACTGACGGTTATTTGCCGGGATTCATTGGGCGGCAAAACAAATTCAATGCGCTGGTATGGCAATGGATAGTTGCCACGCTGGGTTGCTTGGAGCAAAATATGGTCACTCGTGGCTGATACTTCCAACTTCACTTCACTGTACTCGCCACGCTGATAGCCCAGGCTAAGACCATCGTCTTCGATCAAGGTGAACTCGCCGCGCCCTGCGCTTGGATGCGGAAAGACAAATACCTGGCGCATATCGTCCGGCTCAGCGCCCACATGCCGCATCACTTTGCCCATTGGGATCAGACCGCCCGCGCGCACGAGCAGGGGAATTCGTTCCAGCGGCGCATCCACACTGACCACTCCACCGCCAGAGTGCCAGTCACCGGTATACCAATCGCACCACTCGCTCACGGCTGGCAAATACACCGAGCGGCACCGCGCTCCATCCTCCAACACCGAGGCCACCAGCAGGTTCGGGCCCAGCATAAAGTCAAAGGATTCGGTATGGCACTTTGGATCGCCCGGGAAGGCATACACCATCGGGCGGATGATGGGGCGGCCGGTCTGCATCGACTCGAACAGCAACGTGTAGAGATACGGGATCAGGCGATAACGAAATTCGATCCATTCGCGAATAATGGGCGTCACTTCCGGGTACATCCACGGCTCGTTCACTGTTCCATCCGAATGCCACGAGTGAATGGTAAAACGCGGATGAAAGACGCCGTTCTGCACCCAGCGCACGAACAATTCCGGCGACGGCGCATTGCCGCCAAACCCGCCCACGTCGTGCCCGGTGTTCGGCGCGCCGGATAACGACAAGCCCAAACCCATCGGAATATTGTATTTGAGCGTTTCCCAATCTGAATGGTTATCGCCCGACCAGGTTTGCGCGTAGCGCTGAATACCAGGGCAGCCTGAACGTGAAATCAGATAGGGGCGTTCAGCGGGACGATGCTCTTTCTGCGCTTCATACGAGGCGCGCGCCATGAGCAGCGTTTGCAGCGGCCGGGCGTGCGCAATTCGAAACGGCTCACCAAAGCCATCGCAGCGCGCATCGTCGTCCCAGATTTCAAATTCGTTATTGTCATTCCAGGTTGAGACGATGCCGTATTTCAAAAGCTGCTCGCGCGCATTTTGTTTCCACCACTCGCGCGTTTGCGGATGGGTGAAATCGAGATACGAAGCCTTCCCGCCCCAGAAGGCGACAACTTCGGGCGCATCACAGTCGGCTTGTTTGATGAACCCGCCAAAGGCAGCCACCTCGGCGTAACAGGGGTGCGTCAACAACAAAGCAGGTTTGATGTTGGAGGTTAGCATGATACCGGCGCTGGTAAAGTTTTCCACCATCGCTTTCGGGTCAGGAATTCGATTTCGATCCCAGGTGAACACATTGCGCTTTTCGTTTTCGTCGAGGGTATACCCGGAGGAAAGGTGGAATAGATCGCATGGAATTTTGTGTTCATCACACAGTTCTACAAAACGCAGGAGCTGTATTTGCGCATCGGGCGCTTCGGTATACGACATCGTCGAGCCGAGATAGCCGAGCGACCAGCGCGGCGGCAAGATGGGACGGCCGATGAGCGCGGAGAATTTTTCGACGACCTGCTCGATGCTGGGACCATAAATCAAGTAATAATCGATATCGCCGTCGTCGGCTTGATAATAGCGATAACGCTCGTGATAGGCATCAATCTCACCGCCCATCTCGAACGTACTCGTCGCCAGGTTGTCATAGAACAGCCCATACGCGATTTGCTTTTCGGGGATGAAGGTAATGTAAAACGGGAAATGCTTGTACAGCGGATCGGTCTTTTCAGCGTCATAGTTGAACGCATCGAGATTAAGCATGCGCATCCGCCTACCGGTCTTATCCAATGCGCCGCTGCGCTCGCCAAAGCCGAAATAGTGCTCGCCCGGGCGATGCTCCAAATAATGCCACACACCAGTGCCAGCGCGGTCGTAAACGTAGGCCCGCCCGGCCAAATTGGCAGCAATTGAATTGCCAATGGCGTCAGACCAGGTTATGGCAAAATTATCCAGCGAAATTTCCAATTGTAATTGTTGAGTCTGCACCCGAATCGAACCATCCTGGGCAGTGTGCTGGAAGGGCGGCAGTGGAAACGGCGAAAGGTCATCACGCAAACGGCCTTCGCCGGGGACATCGCCCTCCTGCCCAACCACCATCCACGTTCGTTGAAAACGCGGCTGACCGTTGGGGAACATCTGAACGCGAATCAGGTCATCGGCCAGAACGCTAATTTGGAAGCGCTCGCCGCGCTGCCCAGTTAAAACAAGTGGATGTGCATTGGGGTCTGATAACGTGAAGTGGGTTGGGTTAATGAGTCGCATAAGATTGTCCTGTTGATTATTCGATAAAGTTCAAATAACGGCGATAGGATTTGAATCCAAACTTGCCATCGTCCTCTCACCCTTGATCTACACAACCATCGGCGCTTAGTCAATATCCCAGCCGGGTAAAAACTCTTTGCTGGCTAGCAGCATCGCTTTGAACATCTTCCACGCTTCATCAACCGGTAAATCACTTGCAGGATCACCATAGACAGCCTGGAATGCCAAATCGGTATTTCGAGTCAGCGCCGCTTCGACAATCAACTCTTGATTGTAAACGTGACGATGGATGAGCGGTTGCAATCCGGCTGGCAACGCGCCAGCTGCCAGCGGTCGAACCTGGTCGCGGCTGAAATACGCGTTCGTTTCGACAACCGCACCTAAAGGCAGATTCGCAATTTGGCCGGAATTCTCCAGGTTCACGTTGGTAATGAGGTCGCCCAAACCAAGCAACGCGCGTATTTGCGCAACCCCTTGCTCGCCAGAATTTTGGAGAACGAGAGGGCTGCGCCCTGCAATCACATCGCGAGTGAGTTGGGGCGCATTCTTCCAGCGCTGGAGGCGATAAGCGACGGGTGTCCGAATGAGGCCCCAGCTAAACAACTCATCCGCTGAACGCGTAAAACCTGGCAGAAACTCAACCAGATGGCGATCGCCTGCTGCCGGAAAAATGTTGAAGCGCTTGAACAAGTTGAATTTCACCTGGCAGTGGTCTTGGAAATAGTCGTTGGTGCTTTCGACCTCAGCTTGCGTGAATTTTCGTAATACCCCCGGCCTGGCAATATGTTGTCGCAGCATCTCGAACAAATCGTGTTCCTGGTATTCAGCCCTATCCACCCAGGTGAAATGGTTGATCCCTAAAACGTTGACCTGAATTTCGGAACGCTCCGGTATGGTGGGCGTGATATATTGCCCGACCAAGGAAGCAAGGATATCTTGTGTGCCAAAGACCTCGTGACAACAACCAAAGACCTTTAATGCTGGCTCCACCCGTTTCAATGTCCGCGTACATATCGTCATTGGATTGGTGTAGTTGATAACCCAAGCATTTGGGCAGTACTTGGCTATCGCGTGAGCGAATCCTTCATAGATTGTTGCCGAGCGCAATCCACGCACCAACCCCGGTGCGCCTATCGTGTCGCCGACGGGAAAGAACAGGCCATACTGTTCGGCAATCGCGATTTCGTGCGCCATACATTCGAGTGAGCCAGGCTGGATGGAGAGCACCACAAAATCCGCGCCACGCAACGCTTCTTCAAGCGTCGCTGCGGTCTCATACCGCCAATCTGAAACAACCCCAGGTTGGCATGAGGCGTGCAGCCAATTGCCAAGCTGTTCGTTCAGTCGGGCGGAATCCAAATCAATATCGTACAGCGAGACGTTTCCGCCGAGATCAGAACACAGGGCAAGATCAATCATCAGGTTGCGAGCCCACAAGCGGCTGCCGCCGCCGATGTAAGCAATCTTGAGCATGGGTATGTTATCCTTTCAGACCCGTCGTCGCAATGCCTTGAACCAGGTAGCGTTGGAATAAAATGAAGATGACAAAGACCGGCACGAGCGACAAGGCAGACATCGCAAATATCTGGCCCCAGGGAGTGCTGGCGGACGGATCAGCGAATGACCGCAACGCCATTGAGATGGTATAGAGCTTGGGTTCGTTCAAATACACCAGGGGAAGCAAAAAGTCTTCCCATGACCAATAAAACGAGAAGATAGCCGAGGTAATCAGCGCTGGCTTGGTCAGGGGCAATATAATTCGGAAAAAGATACCGATTTGACTGCACCCATCAAGTTCCGCCGCTTCGTCCAATTCCTTTGGGATACCCCGAATGAACTGCATAATCAGAAAAATAAAGAACGCTTGCCCGCAGAACTTGGGAAGCAGCAAAGGATAGAAGGTGTTAATCAGGCCGAGTTTGCTGAACATAATATACTGCGGAATAATTTGAACCTGAATCGGCAGCATCAGCGTCATCAACATACACGTAAACCAAAAACCTCGACCGAAGAAGCGGACACGGCTGAATCCGTAGGCGACAACAGCGGAGGAGAGTACAGTGCCAATCGTTCCCACACCGGCGTAGATGAACGAATTGAGATAGAATGTAGAAAAGGTGGTCCCGCCAAAGCCAGCCCAGCCCTTGATGTAATTCTCGAGCGTGAACCCTTTGGGTATCAACGACCCGATATCCGTCCAAATCTCCGAGGCTCCTTTAAACGAACTTGCAAATAGCCACAACACCGGATAAATCATCACAAAACCAAAGCCAATGACCAACGTGTGGTAGATTATCGTACGGATGAGGCCTCTTTGTTTCGTTGTCTGGGCCATATCTATACTCCTTCCTTCGTTTCGTAAAATACCCATGTAGATGACGACTTGAAAACCAGGGCTGTAAAGAAAGCGACGATCAACAACAGGAACCAGGCCATCGCCGAAGCATAGCCCATCTGGAAATCACTAAATGCCCTGGTGTAAAGATAAAGCGAGTAGAACAGCGTCGTGTCCAATGGCCCCCCACTGGTCACGATAAACGCTTGCGTAAAGACCATAAAGCCACTGATGGTCTGCATAACCAGGTTAAACAAAATGATAGGCGAAAGCATCGGCAGTGTGATTCTGAAAAACTTGCTCCAGGCATCGGCTCCGTCGATCTCGGCGGCTTCGTACAATTCAGTCGGAATTTGCCGCAAGCCCGCCAAGAAGATCAGCATTGGAGAGCCAAACTGCCAAACGGCTAAAATAATCAGCGTCCAAATTGCGGTTTGAGGATTGCCGAGCCAGATTGTCGGCGGAATACCAAATAGCGAGGTCAAGGCATTAACAACGCCCTCGCTCCCAAAAATCTGTCTCCACATCACCGCTACAGCCACGCTCCCACCCACTACCGACGGCGCATAATAAACGGCCCGGTAGATGCCAACCCCCTTGCGCCAGGTATTCAAGAGCATTGCCACCGCCATCGCGAACACCAGCCGCAAGGGTACTGCGATAAAGACAAATTTAAAGGTCGCTTCAACCGCTTTCCAGAACCTGGGGTCAGTAAAGAACATCCTTTGAAAATTCGCCCAGCCCACCCAGATTGGCGTAGTCAAAACATCATAATCGGTGAAGGCCAGATATAAGGACGCCAAAACCGGGATAAGCGTGAAAGCAAAAAAGCCTATCAGCCACGGCGCGATAAACAAATATCCGACCAGATTTTCTTGTCGCTCGCCGCTCTTTCCCAATCGGCGCGCCCACCACTGCGCAGCAATCTGTCTTTTTTCGGTACTGACAACGCCACTGAGATTGGGGTCAATCATTAAACACCTCACGTGAATGCTACTATTTTTCTTGACCAGGTGGAGGACGTAACAACCAGCCGTCGCTACGTCCTCCAAACATTCTCTTGCCCGCAGGTCAGAATGCTATATCACTACTTATTCTTGGTCAGGATAGCGGTAGCCTGCTCTCTCAAAAGGGCCACCGCCTTTTCGGGCGTAATCTGGCCGTATGCCACCGGGTCCACGACCTGTGGATACCAGACGTTTTTGACAATGTCCGTATGTCCAGATGGATCGGAAGGGGGTACAGGTTGAGCATCCACGCCTACGCGATCGACGAAATTGAACATCTCCAGCTGTGCTTTGCCCAACTGGGGTTTCAACGCATCACGCACTTTGGACGAAACCGGGACACCTCGCTCTGCCATCAGGATTTGATTGCATTCGATGGAATTGGTGAACCAGTCAATGAACGCCGCCGCTTCTTGTGGTTGTTTGGAATTCGATGTCACACTCAAGAACTGACCTGGCTTGATATAGTTGGCTGACTTGCCACCTTCCACTCTTGGCAACGGAACCAGGATAAAGTTGCGCGTTTCACCAGCCGCGGTCCAAATTGCGACGAGTTGGTTACTCCATGCATATGACATCGCGGCTTTCCCGGTTATCATGGGCTGGACTTCAATCCCTTTGGTGAGCGTATCATACTCGCTCAGTTCCAGGGCCCGGGAAGGGAGCGCGCCGGCTTCGATTAGGCGTAAAAGCATCGAGAAATAGTCTGCCAAGATCTTGTCATCCGTATATCCTAGCGCGGCGCCATCGGGAGCATACCGCCAGGTATCCGCAGATAGATAGAGCGCGCCCCAATGCTGCTCATCCCATAAGCTGGCGCCATCGGCATAGATGCCCAGTTTGTCGTGCAATGCCATAGCAGCCTTTTCATAGTCAGCCAACGTCCAGTTGTCTGCTGGCAGGTCAACGCCCGCTGCTTTGAAAGCATCAACGTCCACAGCAATCGCCATTGAGTTCGCGCCGATATTGACACCCATCAGGTTGCCGTTGACACGGCCTCCATCCAGGTAAGATGGCGCTACATCGGCAAAATTGAGGACGCCGCTCTTGGCATAGTCGTCGAGAGGAACCAACAGCCCACGATTAGTCCAATCGGTAAGGTAAGCGTAGTCTTGCTGCATGATATCCGGCAAATTGCCGCCGGCAGCCATCGTGGTCATTTTGGTCCAGTAGTCATTCCAACCGGAAAATTCATACGTGATCTTGACATTCGGATGTTGTGACTCGTACAACTCGATTGCCTTGATGGTGCGATCATGCCGGTCCTGCGAGCCCCACCAGGCCATCCGCAACTCAACTGGCTCGGCGGCAGTCTGGGCGGTCGTTGCTTCAGGCGCCTTGGTTGCATCCGCAGATTGAGTCTGTGGAACTGCAGTGGGTGGCACGGAAGTCGAGGCTGGCGCTCCACATGCCGCCATTATCGGTAGCAAAATTGCCACAATCATTAACAGCGACAACATTTTTATGTTTTTGCGTGCGTTCATAATTGATTCTCTCCTTAGATAGGTTTCGAGATTTCGATCAGGTTGCATTGATTACCATGGTCAGAAATTTCAGGCAATTTCATCTTTATTCCTCTATCACATCCTTTCTGCGCAAATGCACCTTGCGCATACAAAATGGGCGAAGCCTACCTGTTCCTTCTTTCCTTCTACTTCTTGCGATTTTCACTGAATTATGTTACATTTCCACACAGTTCGAGACGCGCAGAGTGGCAAACCTATCCTGCTTGAACAAGCGCGGGAGGTTTTTTACTCAGTTGAGGTTGTTGTCCGAACTAGTGCGTGGGCTCGTCTTCTTCGCGGGAGGTAGGGCCCTCGCTTTTTATTAGGCAGCAATAAATCTTGTTCAGAATTTCGTGAGTTTACGACACGAATCCCGTTCAATTAAGGTACTGCGTATCCATAAGTTACCAAAACATATATTGTCGTTTTCGATTTGTTTCAAAAGAAGCTCCGCTCCCAGATAACCAGCATCGAAATGGGAGAATCCAACGGTGGTCAACCCGGGGAAACCTGCAGGGGGTTCTTGAGAGTTATCCAACCCGATGACTGAAATATCATCAGGAACTTTAAGTCCAATATCCATCGCGCCTTGCATAGATTGAATGGCTCTTTCATCATGAAGAGCAAAGATTGCGGTAACGCCTGGTTTTCGGGTGAGTAGTTCTTTGACTGAATCCACAACATTTTCCCCCAAAACAATCAGAGCTTCGTTCACATTCTGGTTAAGTTCTTTCATTTTCTCACGATAGCAATTCAAACGAATATCGTACCATTCATACTCCTGATCCCGTTCTTGAGCCACATAAGCAATCTGGCGATGCCCCAAGCGTTCAAGATAATCGAGGGCGGTTTTGGCTTGCTGACAGTGGTTTTGACTAACGGTGCTGACGGGAAGATCAGGCCAGTTGCGGCCCAGCACCACAAGGGGGATTTCGCGCTCTAGCGCCCAGCGTACGAGTTGGCTTTCTCGTCGAATACCCTTTCCCATCAGAATTAAGCCATCAATCGGTGTATTTTGGTCTCTAAAAATACTCGTTTCCAACTGGTTGATGCCTCCGCTGCGATAACCACCGATGGCTGTTATGTGGATATTCGACTCTTGGGCAAAGGTTTGAATACCATGCAGATAATCAAGGAAGAGACTAATTATCTCTCCTTGAGGTTCATGGCCTGCATGGTGGACAACTGTGAAATTCTTTTGTTTAGGGAGATGATTTCTCAGGGGGCGACGTTCCGGCAGGCTGTAACCCAACTCTTTAACTACCCTTAAAACAGCTTCTTTGGTTTCCGGCGAAACGCCAGGTTTGTCACTAAGCACCAGCGATACGGTGCTCTTGGTTACACCTGCTTGCCGGGCAACATCTGCCATGGTTGGAGGCATTTCATATCCTTTTCTCGAACAAACTGTATCAAACGAACAATACTGTTTGTTTGATACAGTTTAGCACGTATTTTTAAAAAGTCAAGTACTAAAACAGGGCAAATGCTGAAAACGGCGATTGCAGTGAACATTATCCCAACTCGGCTTCCAACTCACCCACCGTGTCATGGATAAATTCGCCATATCCCCAGCCAATATCGGCGGTGCGGTTGATTTTGAGCAGACGGCCGCGGAAACGGTCGTAGAGTTCGCGGCGGGCCGGGCTTTTCTTGAGTTCGATGGCGAAGCGGTCGAGCATGTTGATAAGCGCGTCATAAAAGGGCATATCGATGTCGCCGAAGTCATTCGTGAAGGCGTGGCCGCGCTCGACGTAGGTCAGCATCAGGTCGAGAGTCCCGGCCAGGTCTTTGGTGGCTTTCTTGTATTCGCTGATGACCTTTTTGGCTTCCCGAAAGCGAGGCATATCGGGAAGCTTGCGGGCCGGGTTGTAGACGGCCTTGATGACCTTTTGACGGCATTCTTCCAGGTAGGCCGAATCTTGCCCAACCGGCAAGACTTTGGCGCGCAGCCAGGCTTTGTTCTGCGGCGAAAGGTCGTGCAGGCCTTTGAGCAGCTCCACCAGGCGCTCAGGGGGTAGTTCTTTCAGGGTTTGGCGCAGGTCTGTCCAGGTCATTGATCACTTTGAAAATCAAAACGAATAGACACTTTGCCCGGCCCCAAAATACGATTCGTAGACATGCTGGTAAACCAATTCGCATTTCTGCCCGTACAGTTCTTGGGTGTACTGTTCGGGCAATTGCTCGAGCGTATCCAGAATGGTCACGCGCACAGCCGCGCGGGTGCTTTGTTGGTTGCGCCAGCCCAAAACCAGGCGCTCAGCTTTCAAGGTATCAAGCAGATCCCTGGCAATTTTCTTAACTTGTTCGCGTTCAGTTTTTTTCAGGGAGATGTTGGGGCGGATGAGCAGATCGAAAACGGCCAGCTCTTCATCGGTCAGGTTTTCGGAGACTCCGCGTTGTTCTTCGGCGCTTAAGGAGCGGGCAAACGAAACCAGTTCGACAAAGAAGGTGTCAATATCCTGGCCGCCGGCATTGTAGTTGGCAATCAATTGCCCGAATTTGGCGGCGTAATCGAGACGCGATTTGTTCTGGCGCAGCAGGGCCTGCAAACGGGCGCTGAGTTGACCGCGCAGCCGGTCAACTTCGATGTGTTTGCGACTGGCATCGAACAGTTTTTTGAGCGCGTCGAAATCCACCTGGCTGATGTCGAGCACATGCGCCTGGGGCGCATTTTTGATGACATATTCCCGTTTGACCTGAATGGAATGGTCCAGCACACGATTGACTTCGGCCATCACTGGCGACAAATTGGTAATTTCCTGGTTCTGGTTATTGCGGACTTTTTCGGCCAGCACCTGGATGGTTTTACGGTCAACGCTGAACTGGCTGGCGGCGACATCCGGCAGGATGGCCTGGAATAACTGCTCGACCCGCGCCGCATGGGTCAGGAATTGGTTTTTGGTTTCATCATAGGCCAAAATGATGTCCACGCTCTCATCCACCAGCGCGAGGCGGGCAAATTCATCTTTGGCCGTGGTAATCTTTTTCAGGCTGGAGCCGATGGATTGCAGGAAGGCGCGGGTCTCCTCGATGGCGGCGCGCAGATCGTTGACCAGGGCTTGTTTCGCGGCGACCGGCATTTCGCCCGACCCGGCGGCACCGCCAGCGTCGGTGCCATAAATTGCCAGGGCGGTTTTCAGGTCTTTGAAAATGCCGATGTAATCGACAATCAGGCCGTTGACCTTGGCCCCGAAAACGCGGTTGGCGCGGGCAATGGTCTGCATCAGGGTGTGGTTGCGCATCGGCTTGTCGAGATAGATAGTGGAACAGCTGGGCACATCGAAGCCGGTCATCCACATGGCGCAGACAAAGACCA
>Ga0116204_1001584_pt1 | contig 12616 bp, 13 predicted proteins | sample LakKivwa52mmetaG_FD_94481 | JGI IMG/M metagenome (GOLD analysis project Ga0116204, IMG submission 94481) | Anoxic lake water microbial communities from Lake Kivu, Rwanda to study Microbial Dark Matter (Phase II) - Lake Kivu water 52m metaG | ecosystem: Environmental > Aquatic > Freshwater > Lake...
ACAATTCTGCTGCTTAGCCCTACAACTCAACAGCGACAAAGCTTATGAGCGAATTTGGTTCCGTTATTGCAAAGGCAAATTCCTCATTTGATGAGGGTTTTGGATGTGGGAAACTTTAGTTAACAATAGGTAAAATAATTGCAGGAGTTGTCGGGCATAGTACAGCTATGATAGCTGATGGGATTCATTCTTTGTCTGATTTTATAACCGATGTGATTGTAATTGTTTTCATAAAAGTTTCCGGAAAAGAAAAAGACAAAGGGCATCATTACGGACATGGTAAATTCGAGACTTTTGCCACTATGCTGATTAGTTTTGCCCTGGTAATAGTAGGGTTAGGAATTTTAATTACAGGTGCTGGAAAAATAATTGATTCACTAAATGGAGAATTGATTGAACAACCGGGAGTGATTGCTTTTTATGCTGCACTTATTTCAATTGTTTCTAAAGAAGGACTTTTTTGGTACACCAAAATTGAAGGAAAAAAACTGAATAGTCAAGCGATGATTGCCAATGCATGGCATCACAGGTCAGATGCATTTTCTTCGACTGGCACAGCATTGGGAATTTCTGGAGCTATACTTTTAGGAGAAAGCTGGCGTATCCTTGACCCGATTGCCGGTGTAATTGTGAGCTTTTTTGTTCTAAAAGTTGCCTGGGATATTGCAAAACCGAGCATTGATGAACTGCTTGATAGTTCGCTCCCTGAAACAACAGAAAAAGAACTTGAAGAGATCATAAAAGGAACAAAAGGTGTTGAATACTTTCATAATTTAAAAACCCGAAAAATAGGAGCAATAATTTCAGTTGAAGTTCATATAAAAGTTGATAAAAACATGACAGTTGAATTATCTCATGAAATTGCAACAGAGATTGAGATTACTGTAAGGAAAAGATTTGGAGAACGGACACATATCATCGTACATGTTGAGCCTTATAGAACTGACTGAAAAACATAAATCCACCTCACAAATAAGACTTAAACTGCAGTTGCCGGACATACCTCGTCCATTTTCGGGAATCTTCCGGGCGGCCGCGGTTTAAGGTGGTTTTGTGTGCAACTGTGAAGGAATACATACACATCCAATCATGAATATAAAAAGACAAGATAATGAACCTCCTTTGGCAACATCAGAATGGGGTTGGAGATATCATCATATGGCAATTCCTACGGATAAGGTTTTTGAAGCAGAGAGATATATTCCTCAATTTAAATTTTATGTTTCCGGTTTTAATACAAGTCCATTCGGTATTGAATGGATGCGGTTTGAGAATGATAGTCCTGTTAATGATCTGATAAAATTGGTTCCTCATATAGCCTTTGAAGTGGATGATCTGGATGTTGAACTATCGAGGCGAGACTTCAATATTCTTACACCTCCGAATTCGCCGGTTGAAGGAACCAGAGTTGCAATGATCCTTCATAACGGCGCCCCGATTGAGTTAATTGAATTTGAAAAGGAAAAGAAAAACAACTGTACAAAACAAACATGACTTAAACGCAGCCGCATCTGACGCTCTGCACTGGCAGTGATGGTGAATTTGTTCCTTCCTGCCTGTCGGATACAAGCTCAGACCGGGATTCCGGTGTTGAACTCCTGACCGGTTCTCCGGTGATATGGTTTAATAATGTTTGACAACATTTTTTTTAAAAATCAATAAGGGGTGTTGTTGTTGCCTCCCCGCCAGTGTGCAGGCTGGCAGCGAATCACTCCGAAACTTTCAACTGAAGCAATACACAAGCTTGAAGCAGAAACCGGATTGTAATACAATTTGACTATAAACGCAGTATATTAAAATGATTTCGACGAGTATTTCTGAAAAAATGAGAAAGCAATGAGAGTGGAAAAAATTACCAGTAATAAAAAGCAATACCTTGATTTATTGCTATCGGCAGACGAGCAGGAGGATATGATTGACAAATATCTGGAAAACGGCGACATGTTTGCACTGTATGATGATGACCTCAGGAGTGTTTGCGTTATTGTAGAGATAGATCAGGATACCTGTGAATTGAAAAATATAGCAACCTTTAAAAATTATCAGGGTAGAGGATATGCCAGTGCTCTGATAAAATATGCTTTAGAATATTACAAAAACCATTACAAAACAATGCTTGTCGGAACTGGCGAGACGCCGGCAATCCTGTCGTTTTACGAAAAATGCGGATTTGAAAAGTCACATCGTTTGAAGAATTTTTTTACGGACAATTATGACCATCCTATCTTCGAAGGCGACATACAACTCGTTGATATGATTTACCTTAGAAAAGACCTATAAGACTAACCTGAAGCGTAATAAACGAAATAAAACACTGCACATGCGGGCCTTAACGCCAACAATTAACGCAGATATGTTTATGGTAAAATTTATACCCGGCTTTCGGTTTGTATTTCTAAATTCCTCACTGCTGCAAATGACAAAAGGTTGATTGTAAATTCAATAAGAACAAAATAATGGAAATAAAATCGCTTGAAAAAACTGACTTTGAAACAATAATCAGGGCATTTCGCCAGGCATTTGCTGATTACGATATTCAGATAAATGCTGAGGAACTCAGAACGATGTTGAAAAGACGTGGTTTTGATCCCTGTTTATCTTTTGCTGCTTTTGAGGGTGGAGATATTGTTTCATTTACGCTGAATGGAATCGGGATTTTCAACGGGATTAAAATGGCCTATGATACAGGAACCGGGACTTTAACAGATTACAGAGGAAGGGGATTGGCAACGGAAGTTTTCAATTATTCAATCCCCTTTTTAAAAGCGGAAAGTATCAGTCATTATCTGCTGGAAGTATTGCAGCACAATACAAAGGCAGTATCTGTGTATCGAAATATTGGTTTTGAAGTAACCCGGGAGTTTAACTACTTTGTATGGAAAAATGAAGAGCTTAAAAATGAAATTATAAACACTGAAATTCAATGTTCAATTGAGAAAATTGATATTGAAAATTACCATTCCGTATCATCGTTTTGGGATTTTTATCCATCATGGCAGAATAGTTTCGAATCCATTCAACGAACAATCGGAGACTTTATCAGCCTGGGTGCCTTTGTTGACAGGAAAATTGTGGGGTATTACGTGTTTGAACCCAATACCGGAGATATTACACAAATTGCTGTTGACAAGCCTTTTAGAAGAAAAGGAATAGCATCCTTATTGCTTCATGAAGCGACAAAACACAACAAGATTACAAAAACCAAATTATTAAATACGGAAATTTCCTGCAATTCAGTTGTGGGCTTTATGAAAAAGAAAAATATTGAGGTAACGGGGAAACAATATGAGATGATTAAAAAGCTATAATAGCCTGTCACCAGCGGTATATGATCTTCCGGATTTTATGTTGATCCAGGGACTGTGCCGGTTCATAATGTTAATTTGTTGCGGAATAGACGGTGGCACAGTTCATCACAACGCATTCTCTTATCCATCAGCGTCAGTATATTAACCGAAATCACATCGTCAGCAAAAAGTAATATAAGTATGAGTTTTAAGAGTAGGTTCTTCAACTTAATGCTAAGGAATGGACACCTGTTGAGGGGAAAACTGAAGAAAGAAGTGTTTGATTTTGACACATCCATCATTGGTTTCAGAGAAAGATGCGAAAAAGGAGCAAAACGATTTGGTAAGATTCCTGAAGGGATAACAGTTAATAAGCAAATAATCGGGGGAATGGATTGTGAGTGGCTTATACCCCAAGGTTCTGACCCAGAGAGGGTTATTCTCTATTTTCACGGGGGAGGTTATGTTTCCGGTTCATGTAACGACCATCGGGGATTGATTTCGAAATTTGCTCTTTACAGCGGAATTGCGAACCTGGTGTTTGAATACCGGCTTGCCCCTGAAAACCCTTTTCCCGCTGCAGTTGAGGATTCGTTGTTAGTTTACGAATGGCTTCTATCCAACGGATATAAGCCCAAAAATATACTATTTGCCGGCGAGTCGGCAGGAGGAGGACTCTGCCTGGCCACGCTGCTTGCGCTGAAAGACCGGAATATTGTTTATCCTGCAGCAGCCATAGCAATTTCGCCATGGACCGACCTTACCTGTTCAAGCGATTCATACCGGACAAAAAACCGTGTATCACCGGCGCCTGTTGATTCGTGGACTGTTTTCAGCAAATATTACATTGGCGCTGACGATGGGCGAAATCCATTGATCTCTCCTCTTTTTGGGAATTTACATGGTTTACCGCCAATATTTATCAATTCAGCCATGGATGATGAATTGTATGAAGATGGAGAGAAATTCTATAAAAAAGCAAAAGACTCCGGTGTTGATATAACATTCAGGGCTGGCAAAGGGATGGTGCATTGCTACCCTTTACTGGCGCCGATGTTCAGGGAGGCCACGGAAGCAATGAATGAAATTGCGGGATTTGCAAGGGGAAGTTTAGGAATTGACGGAAGCCAGCTATCGAGACTTTAACGCAGCAAACATGCATAGTTCTTCCATTTCAACGAATCTATCGGGTGTCACTTTACCTGTCTCACACCAATACAGACAAGGATTCAAGTCGTTTTGAATAACTCTTTTGAAATTTTTAAAAATTATTGCCAGATCAAATTTCAGATTAATGTCTTTGAGCTTGCACAATAGTGCTGACCTGAAGATAAGAAATCACTTTAACGGGAAATATAAGCCCAGCCATTGAAAATTATCAGACAAAAAAAATCAATAACGGTGTAATCCATGAAAACAACGTATTATCAATTAATTACCTTCTGCATGCTCATTTTTGCAGGGCCTGTTTATCCTTGCACAACATTTCTGATTGCAGGCAAATATACGAGTGATGGGAAACCAATTTTGTTTAAGAATCGTGATACCGAAACCATGCAAAACTCATTGGTTATCTTTAGCGACGGCAAATTTAAGTATTTAGGCCTGGTTGACGGAAACGATGAATGGGATAAAATGGTTTGGGGTGGATTTAACGAAACCGGATTTGCCATCATCAATTCAGCAGCTTATAACAATAATATCGGCGATACTTCTGAATATATGGATCAGGAAGGAGTAGTAATGAAGCTTGCTCTCCAAACATGCAAAACCTTAGCTGATTTCGAAAGTTTGCTTAATTCTTTACCCAGGCCAATGGGATTGGACGCCAATTTTGGCGTTATTGATGCTTTTGGTGGTGCGGCGTTTTATGAAACCGGTAACTATGATTTTTCAAAATATGATGCCAACGATCCTGATATTGCGCCAGCCGGAATGCTAATCAGGACGAATCACTCTCTGCGGTCAGACCCTGAAGAGGGTTTTGGCTATTGCAGGTATAATACTGCCACTGCTGCACTCGAAGATTTACTCATCGCGAAATCGTTAAAACCAGCGGATTTGTTTGGCGCAACATCACGGAACCTTTTTCATTCGCTGACAAAAACCGATTTAAGAGATAATGTCCCATTAAAAAGAGACCTTCCCGAATTTCGTTTTTTTATAGATTACATTCCAAGAGAATCTACCTCCTCTGCAATTTTGATTATTGGCGCAAAAGACCAGTCGAACGCAAAAGACATAATGGCATATACCATATTGGGCTTCCCGTTAACCTCTGTTGCAATTCCAGCCTGGATAACTGAGAGTCTTTATTTACCCAAAGCTGTTGCAATGCGCAGCGATTTAACGTCACCCATTTGTACTGCAGCTCTCGCTCTTAAAGACAAGTGTTTTCCGGTTAAACACGACAGGGGATGGAACTATATTAATCTTTCGGTTGTGATAAACAAAGAAAACAACGGATATTTGCAACTGCTTGCACCTGTTGAAACGCAAATCTTAAACGAAACTGCCGACTTAATAACTCAGTTGGAATTGGGGAACAAAAACGAAAGAGATATTCTACTCCTGTATAACCGTATTGACAACCTTCTGGAGAAAAAATACAAGGAATTGTTTGACATCACTTTATTTGATTGAAATGCTAAATCAAACCGTAGCATTAACAAACGGTTTTGTCCGCAAACAAAAGAGCAAACCACTAAACCGAGCTTCTGTACCATCAAGGAAAATCCTATCGGCAGGGTTTCCTGCAGGTCAGTTTGATGCTGATAGTCCCTGCTTAATTGGTGTCTGTCCATAATGTACCAAAAATGATTTTTATCAGTTTATTGACTCCATCCTTTTAGGGAGTAAACTATTAAAAATCAAACTCCTTCAAGGGTTGGGGTCATCATTGATTTACAACAATCAGACTTTATTGACAGACACAAATTATATCTCAAATCATTATTTATCATCAACAGATAATCAGAAAATAAAATATTATGGCCATACCAACATCCAGAACAAAAGAAGAGGCTCAGGTTGTGACGCATCCTGAAATCTGCAATGGCTGCGGACTTTGCGTGAGTGTTTGTAAAGCTTTCAAGCTGACAATCGAAAACAATAAGGCGGTCACAAGCAATGCTTCCACATTTGGCTGCATCGGGTGCGGCCACTGTATGGCGATTTGCCCGACCGGCGCAATAGAGGTTTTTGGCAGAGAGCTTTCGCCACAGGACGTTTTTGAATTATCCGGGAAGGCTGAAATTGCTGATTTCGACCAGTTATTGAACTTATTGCAAAATCGCAGAAGTATCCGGGAATTTTCAGACAGAAAAATTGATCCTGAAGTCATTGAAAAAATATTGACCGCTGCTAAAACAGCCCCTATGGGATTGCCTCCATCGGATGTCAATGTGTTGATTATTAACGGAAAAGAGAAGACAAGAGCCTTTGCCACCGATTTTTCCAACTATCTGAAAGGTTTGAAATTCATGAGTTCACCGTTTTTTCTGGCATTAATGCGTCCCTTCTGGGGAAAAGCAAATGATGAGGTCTTCAAAGGATTTATCAAACCGCTCTTTAAAGCATATACCGACGATATGGATGATGGGAACAACTTCATCAATTATGACGCTCCCCTTCTGATGTATTTTTACGGCACCCCCTATGCTGATCCGGCCGATCCAATTGTGGCAGCCACTTATGCGATGATTGCCGGGGAATCGCTGGGTTTGGGGACATGCATGCTTGGGGCGGTTCATCCTTTTATCCAGAATGGAAGGAAGGCCAGGCGATTCAGGGAAAAGCACAATATTAAAAGCAAAAGCAAAGAAGGACTTTTTGTTGCTTTTGGTTATCCGGCGGTTAAATACAGAAAGGGTATTAACAGAACCTTTGCTTCGGTATATATGTCCTGATAATAAACTGATTATTCCGAAGCACAATCTCACAGCAATTGGCAAGACGGTGAAAACCGGTTCTTCCACAAGGGTTTAAGTTCAAAGCGGAAAATTTGAATAACCAGAATGAGAAATCCGAAAAGTACGTATCTGATTGTAGTTATTTCCATTTTTGTTGGAATGTTGCATTTTGTTTTTGGCCCTGATTATCAGGGGTTTTTAAGGGATTTTATCCGTGGATATCTTATTGATATTCTGCTGCCAATGAATTTATACCTGTTGCTGCAGATTTCGCTGCGAAAGAATTTGCCGGTTCATAAAGCCCGGATCGCAGGGGCGATAGGCCCCTTTGCCTTTGGAACAATGGTGGAAATTTTTCAACTTTACGGAATCGAATTTCTGGGAAGTACTTATGACCCGTGGGATATCCTGATGTATGCCATCGGTGTTGGCCTGGGGGTTGTAATTGATTTGACAATCATCAAAAAGCTGGAGAAATCAGGTGATTAAAACTGGTAACACCTTCACTCCAGTCGTTTATCAACAAACCGGAGGTTGTGATTGGCTAAAACACCACAGGTGAATCCGTTAGAAAGCATTTGGAAAAGTTCTGCAACATCGTTTAAGAAAAAATATATGCAATGGATGAAGAAAAGAAGCCAACAACGTCAAATCGGCTGATTCTGATAGACAAGGATAGGATATTTAGAATTGACAGCAGAAGGATTGCATTCCTCGTCATATTTTTGGTAATGTTTATTGTCACCGAAATTGGAAGAAAAATATACAGACCATTCATTTACGCGAACGACATTTTTGATTTTTGGATAGCCGACACCATTGGAAATTTCACCGGCACTATTGCGATTGTATTTTTTGATCTGGCAGGGATTAATCCGGACTACAGGCAGGGAAAGACTTTCATATTGATTATAACTTCAGGATTGATTGTTTACGAATTGCTGCAATATTTCTCACCAAAAAGCATTACCGACTGGAGAGATATTGTCGCAACCGTAGTTGCTGGGCTGATTTCATGGGGCATTTACGAACTTCTATCCAAAAATAAAAAGGAAGTGAACCAGGCAAGCAAAATGTATTAAAGCCCACTGAATACCGAAAATGATATGGTTGGCGACAGGTTTTCAGAGCAGTCTTATGCCCCGTTTCATAAATAAATCCTGACTTGGATTTACACTGATTTTTGCAAAGGGTTACTTTTGTTTTTTGATATCTCAATTGTTGAATAAAATAGAATAAAAAAATGAGCAGAATTAACACTTTTCTCCTGGTATTCATGCTGTTATCAGCGTTTTATGTTTTGGGTTGCAAAAAGGATAAAGAGACCAGCCTGATTGGTACTTTCGGTCGTACTCAGCAGTTCGGGACAGAATTTTACAAGGTTGAACTGCAGTTTACAAGCGACGGGCTTCTGATCTGGACTCCTGTGGACGAAATCCCCGGCCACACAGCTTCGACGGTGAAATACGACAAGCCGGCAGAAGACAGGTTCAGGATATACGACGATCCGGATTGCGGAAATGAAGGTGCTTACTTTTATTCTGCAAACGAGGATGGCCTGGAAGTCACTGCTCTGACCGATGAGTGCGACCCGAGAAAGAATGCCATGTCGGGCTACTGGGAACGCAAGTAACTCAACCATGAAAAGGTAAAGAAATTTCCCCCTGTGAGATAAAAACTCTGGGAGGATGAGTTGGGCGCAAGAATCCGACAAACAGCAATTGGTAGTCAGCAGTCTCCAGTCCACAGTCGGCAGTCCATCTCCCCCTCACTCCATCTCCCCTCGTCTCTGCAAGCGTAGCGACGCAGCCTCACCCACCACCCCAATTCCCCATTTTCCCAATCCTCCATGAGATTCAAACTGTCAATTCCACGTCTATGGGAGTTGGTTTTGTGAACAAAGTTCCAGATTTTTGGCTAGCAACTTTGGAATCACCTGTTGGGTCAGGTTTTCCAGCTTAATTTGAAATAAAAAACTGACTTTTTCGCTCGGGATATCATCCTGAATTCCTTATTGCGGTTAATGCTGCCGGTTTTGGTTTCATTTTCCGGCAATCAGCATCAAACCGAATGGGGGTGTGGCTTCTGCTGCATCCCCTTTTTATTTTTTGGTTGACATTCAAAGTTTCCCAAAAAATTTCCTGCGCCACTGCTAAACCAATATGCTTGTTTATGGGTTTCTTTGAAATATAAGTTGACTATGGAACGACTGGTTACTTCAGATTTGAAGCTTGGTATAATCGCCGGCGGACAGCTCGGAAAGATGCTGATCCAGGAGGCAAGCAAATGGGACATCATCACCTATGTGCTCGACAAAGACGAAACTTGTCCGGCAGGTAGTATTGCATCTCACTTTATGAAAGGCAGCAATACCGACTTTGATGCGGTATATAATTTTGGGAAAATGGTGGATGTCTTAACCTTTGAAATTGAGAACGTTAACATTGAAGCCCTCAAAAAACTTAAAGCCGAAGGACTCAGAATAGTACCCGATCCTGAAATCCTTGAAATGATTCAGGACAAGGGGCTTCAGAAGGATTTTTACCAGAAAAACCACATCCCTTCGCCATCATTCAGTGTCTACAAAACTACGGATGAGATTCTGAAAGCAGTTGATAATAATGAGATTGGATTTCCTTTCGTACAAAAGCTGAGGAAAGGAGGCTACGACGGTCGTGGGGTGGCTGTGATCGCTGATAAATCCGGCCTGCCGAAATTGCTTGAGGGGACCTCGGTGATCGAGGAAATGGTGGATATCGCAAAGGAGATTTCGGTGATTGCCGCCCGTAATCATAAAGGTGAAATCCGGTGTTATCCGGTGGTGGAAATGATTTTTGATCCTCATGCCAACCTGGTGGATAAATTGATCTGTCCTTCGTCGGTAACGGTGGAGCAGTCGGAAAAGGCGACAGGGATAGCGGCCGAAATCATCGAACTGCTCAACATGGAAGGACTGCTTGCTGTTGAGTTGTTTGTTAACACGAAAGGCGAAGTGCTGGTAAACGAAATTGCACCCCGGCCTCACAACAGCGGGCACCATACCATCGAAAGCGTTATCACTTCGCAGTTTGAGCAGCATCTGCGGGCAATCCTCAACCTGCCCCTCGGCAGCACGAAGATCAAAATGCCTTCGGTGATGATAAACCTGCTGGGAGAAGAGGGTTATGAAGGCGCCGTTAAGTACCTGGGATTAACCGAAAGCATGGCTATAGATGGGGTTAAAATCCATCTTTACGGTAAGAAGGTAACCAAACCCTACCGGAAAATGGGGCATGTAACGGTACTTTCGTCATCGCTTGAGTGTGCAATGAAAAAATCTGAAAGAGTAAAAAAATTAATCAGTGTAACATCATGGAACAAAAGCCAGTAAGTATCGTCATGGGCTCCGACTCCGATCTGCCAGTGATGCAGCAGGCGGCAGAAATACTCAGTCACCTGGGTGTCGGTTTTGAGTTGGATATCGTCTCCGCTCACCGCACACCGGAAAAGCTGTTCGAATTTGCTTCCAATGCCCACCAGCGCGGTGTTGAGGTAATCATTGCAGGCGCCGGCGGAGCTGCCCATCTGCCAGGCATGGTAGCGGCTATCTCTCCCCTACCCGTTATCGGTGTCCCCATCAAATCCACCAATTCGATTGATGGCTGGGATTCAGTGCTTTCGATCCTGCAGATGCCCGGCGGCGTGCCGGTCGCCACGGTCGCTCTCAACGGCGCTAAAAATGCAGGCATTCTTGCCGCTCAGATGATTTCGATTAAAGATAACGCTTTGAGGGAAAGGATCATCCGCTACAAAAATGAACTCCGTGAGCAGGTGATCACCAAATCGGCGAAATTGAGGGAGAAGGAGATGTGATGGCCTGGAGGAGGGTCTGAGGCTTGGGGAAATGGGTGAACGGGGAAATGGGTGAATGGGTGGTTGGGTTAATGGGGTGATGGGGTGATGGGGAGATGGACTGCCGACTGGAGCCTGCCGACTGCCGACTGCCGACTGGTGACTGCCGACTGGAGACTGCCGACTTGGGTCTGCCGACTTATTGCACTGAAATCAATCCCCAAAAGTTCTTTCCTCTGAATGGAGAAACAAAGAGCTTTATACCCCGAAAACCAACACCATCTTGAACAATCCTGTTGAAATTGAGTTTGATGCAGATAATGAAGGTAGTATAAACATGAATGAACAAAAAACGGGTCATGATTCAATAGCCACAGCCGCCCGGTATATCCGTGAGGGAAAGCTGGTTGCATTTCCTACCGAAACGGTTTACGGAATTGGCGCTGATGCGCTGAATCCCACCGCCGTTGCCAGAATATTTGAGATCAAGGAGCGTCCCTCTTTTGACCCGCTCATCGTGCACATTGCAGCCATCCAAGAACTTGAAAGGCTCGCAGTTGACCTGACCGATGACGTATTTCGCCTTGCTGAGAAATTCTGGCCGGGTCCGCTTACCCTCGTTCTGCCAAAAAGCGCTCTGGTACCTGATATTGTTACTTCCGGACTGCCCACCGTAGGTATCAGAATGCCACAGAACGACATTGCCCTGCAGCTCATCAAAGCTTCAGGATGCCCGATAGCAGCGCCAAGCGCCAACAAGTTCGGCCGTATAAGCCCCACCACGGCTGCACACGTTAAAAAGCAACTCCCGGACATAGATTATGTGCTCGATGGCGGCAAAACGACCGTAGGCATCGAATCTACCATCATCTCCCTTACCGACAGCGGCTTTCGTATTCTGCGTAATGGCATCATTACCAGGGAAGAGATAGAAACTTTTGTTCCTTTCGATGACATTCCCACCGGCGAAGCCGTCATCTCCCCCGGAATGGTAAAATCACACTACAGTCCTGCAAAAAAAATGATAGTCGCCGATCAGTCGCTTCCATTCAGCATCAGCCGCGATAAAGCCGGCCTCATATCTTTTACGGGCAGGGACGAAAAGGGCTTTCACCGGGTGATAAGGGTATCGGAGAAGGAAGATCTGAAAGAGTATGCCGTGAATATGTTTGAGGCGATGCACGCCCTGGAGGAGGATCCGGAAATTGAAGTTATCGTGGCTGAGCCGGTGAGCGAAACAGGCATCGGCCGTGCCATCATGGACAGGCTGAGAAAAGCAGAGTACAACTGGCGGAATAGCTGAGGCTGCGTCGCTGCGCTTGCAGAGCCGAGGGGAGATGGGGAGATGCTGCGTCGCTACGCTCGCAGAGCCGAGGGGAGATGGGGAGAGGCTGCGTCGCTACGCTCGCAGAGCCGAGGGGCATTGGGTGAATGGGGTGATGGGGTGCTGCGGAGATGGGGAGATGGGGCATTGGGTAAATGGGGAGATGGGGCATTGGGTAAATGGGGTGATGGGGTGATGAAGAGATGGAGTGATCGGGAGATGGACTGGGGACTAGAGACTGGAGACTGCCGACTGCCGACTGG
>Ga0116204_1001586_pt1 | contig 12609 bp, 9 predicted proteins | sample LakKivwa52mmetaG_FD_94481 | JGI IMG/M metagenome (GOLD analysis project Ga0116204, IMG submission 94481) | Anoxic lake water microbial communities from Lake Kivu, Rwanda to study Microbial Dark Matter (Phase II) - Lake Kivu water 52m metaG | ecosystem: Environmental > Aquatic > Freshwater > Lake ...
GTATTGGCTTTAGTCCCCCTTCAGGGGGATGTCCCGCTCAGCGGGACAGGGGGTAGTATGATTATATACAAATCCTAATGTCCGACTCTAACTTTATAGATTACATTAAGATCTTCTGCCGCTCGGGGAGCGGTGGGGCGGGCTCTGCACACCTGAGAAGGGAAAAATTCATCCCGAAGGGAGGTCCTGACGGAGGAGACGGCGGCCGCGGAGGGAATGTGATAGTGAGAGGCAACAGCCAGATGTGGACGCTGCTTCACCTGAAATACAGGCGTCATATCTTTGCAGGGCATGGAGAAAGAGGAGGCAAGCAGCAATCGACAGGTGCCGACGGCAGCGATACCGTAATTGAAGTTCCTCTTGGAACCGTCGCCAGTAATGCCGGAAACGGACACATTATCTTTGAGATCACATCCGACGGAGAGGAGAAGATACTTGTAAAAGGAGGAAAAGGAGGGCGCGGCAATGTACATTTCAAATCGCCCACAAACCAGACACCCCGGTATGCACAGCCTGGTGAGAGCGGGTCTGAAGACTGGTTCATCCTGGAGCTTAAGATACTGGCCGATGTCGGGCTTGTGGGATTCCCGAACGCCGGTAAATCAACCCTTCTCTCTGTTGTCTCTGCAGCAAAACCCAGGATTGCAGATTATCCCTTTACAACACTTGCACCAAACCTGGGCATAGTGAGCTACAGGGATGATAAATCGTTCGTGATGGCTGATATCCCCGGGATCATAGAGGGAGCTCATGAAGGCAAGGGATTGGGAATAAGGTTTTTAAGGCATATTGAACGTAATTCGATCCTGCTTTTTGTGATTCCTGCCGACAGCAAGGATATCAGGGAGGAATACAGGATCCTTGTAAATGAACTGAAAATGTATAACCCGGAACTGCTGGACAAAAGGAGAGTCCTGGCAATCTCAAAATCAGACCTGCTCGATGCTGAGCTTATGGATGAACTTAAGAAAGAACTGCCTGAACTTCCCTGTACTTTCATTTCATCACTGACAGGATACGGACTTACATCACTTAAGGATATATTGTGGAGAGTCCTGAATAATTAATCCGGCCATGCTTGAACAACTTGACCAGCAGCTTTTTCTCTTTCTTAACTCTCTCAACTCACCGTTCTGGGACAGGGTGATGTATGCCGTCAGCGGTAAGATAATCTGGTTCCCGCTTTACCTGGCAATACTTATATGGATAGGATACAGGTATACAAAGAAATTCCCGGTGATCCTTCTTTTTGTGATAATTGCTGCCGCACTCGCCGACCAGGTTTCAGTTCATCTCTTCAAGAATGTGTTTATGCGGCTGCGTCCATGTCATGAACCAGCCCTCCGGGGAATGGTTCATCTGGTAAATGGTGAATGCGGGGGACTTTACGGATTTGTGTCGTCACATGCCACGAATTCTTTTAATGTCGCCCTGATCAGCATCATGTTCATAAGGAAGAGATGGTTTGCGATAAGCATTGTTTTATGGGCAATGGTTGTGGGGTACAGCCGAATCTACCTCGGAGTGCACTATCCCGGCGATGTGATTTGCGGTTCAATCGTCGGGGCGATCACAGGGTGGGGTGTTTACAAATTATACGAAATTGCCGATGTTAATTTTCTGAGCAGAAAACCATACTTCAATAAATAATATTTTATGCTTTGCCTGAACCTGCCGACAACCAATCCTTTCTTCAACCTGGCGGCTGATGAATATCTTCTCAGGAACCGGAAGGATGAATACCTTGTATTAGGCATCAACAGCCCTGCGGTTATTATTGGCAAACACCAGGTTGCCCACAGGGAAGCCGACACCATGTTCACCTATGAAAAGGCTATCCCCGTGATCAGGAGGATATCGGGGGGCGGAACAGTTTACCACGATTTCGGCAACCTTAATTTCACTTTTATCCTGAACAGCTCAAAAGGCAGGCAGGTTGATTTCAGGAAGTATACCCTGCCTGTTATAGGGTTCCTTTCCACCCTTGGTGTCAGGGCTGAATTTGAGGGCAGGAACGATCTTAAAGTCAATGGGTTGAAAATATCAGGCAATGCTGAACATGTTCACCGCGAAAGAGTCCTTCATCACGGCACACTGCTTTTCAGCACTCTTCTCGATGATCTGAAAGGTTCGCTGAGGAAAGAAAGATCCAGGTATTCAACGAGGGCAGTTGAATCAAATCCCTCACCCGTGATGAACCTTAAGGAAGTGACCAGGGAGGTCAGCAGCGTATCCCATTTCAGGACGATGATGCTGGATTATTTCACCAGCCAGAAGGGAAACACCATAACGGAACTGATCGATAAGGAAATATCAGATATTCAAACGCTTGAAAGATCAAAGTACCGGACCTGGGACTGGAATTACGGGTACGGACCTGATTATTATTTTGTAAATAATTTTGATTTTAACGGGAAGAAACATTTCTGCAGGTTATTTGTAAAGGGAGGGATCATACAGGAGTGTGAAATGGAAGGATCAGGTGAAATGATCGCCGCCGCCAGGAGATTAATAGGCTGCAGGCATATGGTAAAGGATATGATTGATGTTTTCAAAAAAGAGAATATTAAAATAACAGGTTCAGTGATCTTTAAATTTTTCTGAAAAATCAGATAAATCAAATGGACATTCTTAAATCAATAGTGGTATGGTTTATCGGGATAACATTCCTGATCATCTTCTTCCCGGTAATATTTATCATGTGGCTGATAGTGTTGCCGTTTGACCGCGACAGAACAGTGGTGCACCGGATGCTGATTTACCAGGCAATAATCATATCATATCTTATACCAATCTGGAAAATCAAAGTTGAAGGAAGAAAGAAAGCAGTTCCGGGTACCACTTATATCATCATTTCAAATCATCAGTCCATACTCGATATTCTTCTTATCAACTCTCTTCGCTACCGGTTCAAGTGGATCTCAAAAATAGAAAACAACAGGGTACCTCTCCTTGGGTGGTACCTGAAAATGGCTGACTATATAACTGTCGACAGGGGCGACAGGGAGAGCAAGGAAAAGATGCTGGAAGAATCTTACCGGTGCCTGAAAAAAGGGATTTCAATTATGATATTTCCCGAGGGAACACGTTCGGCCGACAGGGAGATAGCATTCTTCAAAAGAGGGGCGTTCCAGCTGGCTATATCTGCGAAGGTTCCCCTGCTGCCTGTACTGATGGACGGAACAGGCGGCATACTCCCCAAGCACGGGCTGGTGTTCGGCGGATTTCATAAGATCACCATACGGGTCCTTGATCCGGTGCCGCCTGATGCATTCGGGACGGATAATCCTGATGAGCTTGCAATGAAGTTCCGGCAGATGATGACGGAAGCTTTGAAGGAGCTGAGAAATGAATTTTCCGGTAAATGACTCAGAGCGAAACATACAGAAAGATACTCACACGGATGAGGTATTATGATTACCAGCATGGTTTCTTACAGAGGCATATTACACAACAGGGTGGATGGGCATCGCATCAGGAAAGGTGCAGGAAAACGATACTGGATGCGATTGGTATTGCTGAACCGCGCAGAGTGACGGTTATGGGAAGCGGATGGATACTTGAGCTTCCGCTTGCAGAGATGCTCGAAAAAACGGATGAGATTGTATTGGTTGATATCATCCATCCCCCGGATGTATATCGTCAGACAGAAGGAATGAAGAAGGTCAGGCTGGTGGAGGAAGATATCACCGGAGGGTTGATCGAAGAGGTTTGGAGAAAAGCCGGCAGGAGGTCATTCCTGAACAGGCTGTGCTCACTTGATGATATCATTATACCCGATTATGAGCCGGCAGATGATCCCGGACTGGTAATTTCACTTAATGTACTTACACAGCTTGAATTCCTTCCATTGAAACTGCTGAGGGGAAAATCAACAGTCAGGGAAGATGAATTTGACCATTTCAGGGAGGAGGTGCAGAAGAGCCATCTCAGATTCCTGATGAAGCACAGGTCGCTCCTCATCACAGATACTGCTGAAGTTTATACCGGCCCCAGGGGTAATATAACGGAAAAAAAGACGGCGCTGGTTGAGTTACCTCCCGGGAAGATTTCGGATGAATGGACCTGGGACTTTGATCTTAAACACTCCGATTACAACAGAAAGAGCACACAGCTCAGGATCTGCGCCCTGATATTCTGACCTCTTTTTTCAACAGGGGGCATCAGATGTAATTATCATTCAATCAAATGAATATTTTTTGAGCTGTCTTTTTGTCAGACCGGCAGGTAGAAAATATCCGCTTATTGTTGAAAAAATGGCAAATAGCGACAGGTCTATTTGACTATATTTGCGCAAAAATTCTGAAAAATGACGGTTGCAGGGTATACAGAGGAGCATATAAAGACCCTAGAGTGGAGAGAGCATATCCGTCTGAGGCCGGGCATGTATATCGGCAAGCTCGGTGACGGCCTGTCGCAGGATGACGGTATATATGTTCTGCTGAAAGAGGTGATGGATAATGCTGTTGATGAATACATGATGGGCTTCGGCAAGAAGATTGATGTATCAATCAATGGCAGGGAGGTGAAAGTAAGAGATTACGGCAGGGGTATTCCCCTTGGCAAGGTTGTGGATGCAGTGGCAAGGATGAACACCGGGGCGAAATATGATTCAAAGGCTTTCAAGAAATCAGTGGGATTGAACGGGGTCGGGGTGAAAGCAGTAAATGCACTTTCTTCTAAGTTCATAATCAGGTCAATACGCGATGGTCAGGTAAAAGTTACTGAATTTGAGCACGGGCTGGTTGTTAAGGATCATCCCCTGAAACCGACCGGTGATGAAAACGGATGCGAGGTTATTTTCCAGCCCGACGAAGGGATGTTCGGCAACTATTTCTATATGTCGGAATATGTCGATTCCATGCTGAAATACTACGTATATCTCAATTCAGGGCTGGTGATCAATTTCAACGGGAACAGGTTCTTTTCAAGGAACGGGCTCGCCGACCTCCTGCATGAGAACATGAGCAAGGAGGGGCTCTATCCGCTCATTCATCTGAAAGGCGATGATATTGAAATGGCGGTCACTCACGGCGTACAGTATGGTGAGGAGTATTACAGCTTTGTAAATGGTCAGCACACAACACAGGGAGGCACGCACCTGATAGCCTTCAAGGAGGCGCTTGTAAAAACTGTCAGGGAGTTCTATAAAAGGGATTACGATCCGTCCGATATCCGTTCATCAATTATAGCGGCTGTCAGCATAAAGGTTGAGGAACCAATATTTGAATCGCAGACCAAAACAAAGCTGGGTTCCAGGGATATGGGCCCGGAAGGTCCCTCCGTAAGAACCTTTATAATCGACTTCATCAAGAAACAACTGGACGACTATCTTCACAAGAACGCTGACACAGCAGATATCCTTCTCAGGAAAATCCAGGATTCGGAAAAAGAGAGAAAAGCCATATTCTCAATCCAGAAGCTCGCCAGGGAAAGGGCAAAAAAAGTCAGTCTTCATAACAGGAAACTCAGGGATTGCAGGATACATTATAATTCAAACGATTCTGACAAGCTCGATTCCACCTTATTTATTACGGAAGGGGATTCGGCAAGCGGTTCAATTACAAAATCAAGAAACGTTGAGACCCAGGCAGTTTTCAGCCTGAGGGGGAAACCGCTCAATTCGTTCGGGCTTACCAAGAAAATTGTTTATGAGAACGAGGAATTCAACCTTCTCCAGGCAGCCCTTAATATTGAAGACGGAATTGAAAACCTGAGATATAATAATGTGGTGATTGCAACTGATGCCGACGTCGACGGAATGCATATCAGGCTTCTGCTTCTTACCTTCTTCCTGCAGTTCTTCCCCGACATGGTGAGAAAAGGACACGTCTATATTCTTCAAACACCATTATTCAGGGTAAGAAATAAAAAAGAGACGAGATACTGCTATACACCTGAAGAGAAAGAGAAAGCAATCCGGGACCTGGGACCTGATCCGGAGATAACCAGGTTCAAGGGGCTCGGTGAGATATCACCCGATGAGTTCAGGCATTTTATCGGTAAGGATATGCGCCTTGAACCGGTAAGGATGAAGAAAAGTGACGCAGTTAACGGTTATCTCGAATTCTATATGGGCAAGAACACCCCCGAAAGGCAGGATTTCATAATTGAAAACCTGAGAGTAGAGGAGGATAAGGTTGAAGGAAAGGCCTGAAAGGTTCCCGGTGATTTACATGTATTCGTATGGAAGAAATGGATGATTTTGACGGGATTGACGGCAGCGAAGAGACACCCGGAGGAGCGTCGGCTTTGCACTCTGTAACTCCGCTGTCAGGGATGTACCAGGACTGGTTCCTGGATTATGCATCATATGTGATCCTTGAGCGTGCTGTTCCTGATATTTATGACGGCCTTAAGCCGGTGCAGAGGCGTATTCTCCATTCGATGAAGCGAATGGATGACGGCCGTTTTAATAAAGTTGCCAATATCATAGGACATACAATGCAGTTCCATCCTCACGGGGACGCATCCATCGGTGAATCGCTGGTGCAGCTCGGACAAAAGGAGCTGCTTATCGATACACAGGGTAACTGGGGGAATGTGCTTACAGGCGACGGTGCTGCTGCGGCCAGGTATATTGAAGCAAGACTTTCAAAATTTGCCCTCGATGTGGTATTCAATTCAAAGACCACGGAATGGAAGCTCTCTTATGACGGCAGAAACAGAGAGCCAGTTACGCTTCCGGTTAAATTCCCCTTGCTGCTGGCCCTGGGAGTCGAAGGTATTGCCGTGGGGCTGGCGTCAAAAATACTGCCTCACAATTTCATTGAACTGATAGATGCAACTATCAGCTACCTCCAGGGCAGGGAATTCGTCATCTATCCTGACTTTTCAACCGGAGGACTTATAGATGTTTCAAAATACAATGACGGGCAGCGGGGAGGATCAGTAAAAGTAAGGGCAAAAATTGAGAAGATCGATAAGAAAACCCTCGTAATCACTGAGATACCTTTTGGGAAAACAACTCCCACACTGATCGAATCGATTGTCAGGGCCAACGAAAAGGGCAAGATAAAAATCCGCAGGATAGACGATAACACCTCGGCGAACGTCGAAATAGTCATTCACCTGATGCCGGGTGTCTCGCCTGATAAAACCATTGATGCACTTTACGCCCTTACCGACTGCGAATATTCAATCTCACCGAACACCTGTGTGATATCAGACAACAAACCATCCTTCATGGGTGTAAGCACAATTCTCAGGCATTCTGCCGACAGAACTGTTGCCCTGCTGAAGGCTGAACTTGAGATAAGAAAAAATGAGCTCCACGAAGAGTGGCATATGTCGTCACTCGAAAAGATCTTTATTGAAAAGAGGATATACCGGAATATTGAGGAGTGTGAAACATGGGAGGCTGTTATCAGGGCAATTGACGACGGACTTAAACCTTATAAGAAGAAACTGCTGAGAGAAGTTACCGAAGAGGATATTGTTAAACTTACAGAGATCAGGATCAAGAGAATCTCAAAGTATGATTCAAAAAAGGCAAATGAGCATATTAAGGCGGTGGAAACAGAACTTGATGAGGTAAAAAACCATCTTAAAAACATAGTGCCTTTTACGATCAATTATTTCAAGCAGATCAGGAAGAAATACGCCAAAGGCAGGGAAAGAAAAACCGAGATCAGGAGCTTTGACACGATCCAGGCTACAAAAGTTGTTGCCAGCAATGCCAGACTCTATATAAATTATAAGGAAGGATTCATAGGCACCGGGCTCAAAAAAGATGAATTCGTCTGTGATTGCTCAGATATTGATGATATACTGATAATACGGAAAGATGGTGCTTACCTGATCACCCGGGTGGCAGATAAAGTATTTGTGGGCAATGATATAATACATGCACAGGTATTCCTCAAGAATGACGAGCGAACGATTTACAACATTGCTTATCAGGATGGCAGGGATGGTCCGCTGATGGTAAAGCGCTGCTCAATAACAGGGCTTACACGCGACAAGGAATATAACCTCACCCAGGGGACGCCGGGTTCCAGAATTGCCTATTTCAGCGCCAATCCGAACGGTGAGGCAGAAGTGATAAAAGTGCATCATAAGCCAAAGGCACGTCTCAAAAAGCTTGTTTTTGAGTTTGATTTCGGACATCTGAATATTAAGGGCAAATCGTCAATGGGTAACATACTGACCAGGAATGCTGTTCAGAAAATTACCCTCAAGGAAAAAGGATTATCCACTCTCGGGGGCCGGAAAATATGGTTTGACGACTCGGTATTCAGGCTTAATGTTGACGGCAGGGGAATATACCTCGGCGAGTTCAGCGCTGATGACAAGATACTTGTGATAACCAAAAACGGGTTCTTCAGGCATACCGGATTTGATCTTTCAAATCACTTTGAGGATAACATTCTTATAATTGAAAAACACCGTGCGGGGAAGGTCTATTCCGCAGTATACTGGGATGCTGAACAGAAATTCTATTATCTCAAGCGATTCATGATCGAGGAATCTGAAAGACCACTCTGTTTCATAAATGAAGATCCCGAATCAAGGCTTGTCAGCATCACTGAAGTTGAATACCCGAGGTTTGAAATACATTTCGGAGGAAAGCACAGGAACCGCGACGCTGAAATCATTGAGGTTGCCGAATTCATAGGGGTGAAAAGTTACAAGGCAAAGGGGAAAAGGCTTACCAGTTTTACCGTCGAGAACATACAGGAGCTTGATCCTGTTGTTAAGAAGGAAAACAAACCGGCAGATACAGTGAAGGATGAAGAAAAAAAACAGCCTCCGGCACCTGAGGATCCGGCACAGATGAAGCTCGAATTATAATGTCTGAAAAGAAACTGGTATATATTATCGGTTTTATGGGAAGCGGAAAGTCCACCGCAGGGAAAAAAATTGCATCTGCACTGGGATGGACTTTTATTGACCTTGACAGGAAGATAGAGGAGAGGGCAGGCAAGACAATCCCGAAGATTTTTGAACAGGAAGGTGAAAGTCATTTCCGGAGCATCGAAACAGATGTACTGAAAAGTACCGGTGTTCTCTCCGCAACCGTGATATCAACCGGCGGCGGAACTCCGTGCCATGGGAATAATATGGATTTCATGCTTGAAACGGGACTGACCATATACCTCAGAATGACCCCCGTTCAGCTTACCCGCCGCCTGCTGAATTCTTCAGGTGAACGTCCGCTGCTGAAAAATGTTCCCGATGAAAAACTGGTTTCCTTCATCGAAGAAAAGCTGGCTTTTCGTGAAAAATGGTACAACAGGGCAAACCTTTTAATCGATGGAACAGATATTGACATCAGCATGTTGTCTGCACGGATAAGAGACGAATTGACAATCGGTTGCTGAATTCTTCATTTTCTCCGGTTCGAAAAATTAAGTGAAGAAAGCACCGTGAATGATATTAATTGTTAACTTTATTGTCAATTTTTAATACGGCGAAATCCTTATGCGCGACAGGCTGTTCAACCTCCTTGGAATTGAATCAGGCGAGGAGTCGATGGTGTCAATGCTGCTTGCACAATCTGTATTTCTAGGCATTTTTTTCGGCGCATTCGATATCAGCGCACATTCTCTTTTTCTTTCAATATTTGATGAAAAGATGATGGCCCGCGGTTATGTGTTATCCGGGCTGGCAGGAATAATCCTGACAGCGTTTTATACCGGGTTGCAGACACGGATGCGCTTCAGGAACTTTGCCACACTGAACCTTGGCTTCGTAACCTCATCCACACTTTTACTCTGGTTACTCCTTCTGTTCACTCCGGCCAGGTGGGTGATATTCCTGGTATTCATTTTGCTTGGTCCGCTCAATATACTCGCAATGCTCGGCTTCTGGGGTACGGCCGGGAGATTATTCACTCTCCGCCAGGGAAAAAGACTTTTTGGACTGATCGATGCAGGAATGGTGGTGGGAATAATCCTGAGCTGTTATGCGATACCCCTGTTGCTCACATTCGATTTCCAGGCATATAACATTCTGTTAATTAGCGCTTTTGCTGTCATGGCCGGGACGATTTTGCAGGGCATCATAGGAAAACGCTTCCGGCTGACAGCATCGGGAGGACAGGATGGTGAGGTAATAAAACAGGAAAAGGGCTCCCTTCTGTCTCTTGTCCGTTCAGATTCCTATATCAGGGTCATGGCAATTTTCATTGCTCTCTCAGTGATGACTGCCTTTTTTGTTCAGTATTCATTCATGGCTGTTACCAGGGAACAGTATCCTTCAGAAGCTGATATGGCACGGTTCCTGGGCCTCTTCACCGGCAGCATGATGATATTCACACTGCTGATCAAACTACTTGTCTTTTCTTATCTCATAAGGAACTACGGATTACGCACATGCCTGGCTGTTTCCCCGCTGCTGGTAGCAGCATTTACACTGATAGCAATAGTGATCGGAATGTTCATGGGATTCACGCCGGCAGCATCCGGATTCCTGCTCTTCTTCATGCTGCTTGCACTCAGCCGCCTTTTCTCCAAAGCGCTTAAGGATTCAATTGAATCGCCTTCATTCAAGGTGATATACCAGACCATTGGCGAAAGAACCCGTTACGGAGTTCAGGCGGCTATGGACGGAACAGTAAATGAAATAGCCGCTCTTGCATCGGGACTTATACTTGCCGGACTTGGTATACTGAGCTTTATAAAACTGATACATTTTTCATGGGTGCTTTTTATGATCACCATCCTCTGGATAGTAATGGCTGTCAGGCTTTATTCAGAATACAGACGATCTATAAGAAAAGCCCTTGGCTCAGTGAAAGAGGGAGCAGGGGTCAGTGCAGCGCTGCCGGATAAGATGTCTCTGAAAAGCCGGTTTTCTGCCGGACAGGCTTTTAATGAAAGTTACCTGAACCTCATTTCGGGGGACTATTCATCTATTGAAGCCTTCAGGAGCCGGAATTACCTTGAAAGTATACTTGAACACTCGGAAAACAGGAAAGACCTGGCATTGATTCCTGCTCTTAAAAGAATTGCATCTGATGAAGGTATCAGCAAGGAAATAAGACAGAGATCGGTTCAGATTGCTGATGACCTGATACTCTGTTCAGGCAATCTGCAGAACGAAGACAGGTTGTTTCTTGCCAGGAAGACACTTGCTGATTCAAGACAGCCTCAGACCACACAGATACTGCGACTTCTGAGGGATAACACTATTGAATCGAAGGAACTGGCCATAATGATGATCGGGAAATTCAAACTGAAGGACATGCTGCCCGAGGTTTGTGAATGCCTGAGTGTCAAAGGCCTGGAGGCACAGGCAGCAAATGTTATCCGGGGTTTCGGTAATGAGGCAAGGGAAGAATTGACAAGGTATTTCATGGCATCATCTGGAAATAGTGCAGTGAGCAAGACGGTACTGCACCTGCTGCGGTCAGATTGCAGCGCCGAAAACCTGGAATTCCTCTTTTCAAGACTATGGTCCAACTCACGCCTGATCAGGGAAGCGGCGCTCGAAAACCTTGTTGACTGCAATTACAGGGTCACGGAAGAAGAGAGAGACAGGTTGTATCAGCTGATCTCAGAAATTATCGGAATTATTGTCTGGAACATATCTGCCAGGATCAGTATCGTCAGAAATAACAGTACTTACCTCATTGATCCGCTGGAACGGGAGACAGCCAGGTGGAATAACTTCCTCTTCAAGTTACTTTCAATAGCATATGAGACAGGTTCAATCCGGAAGATCCGGGAAAACCTCGAAAGCGGTACCGTCGAGAGCGTGAACTTTGCTCTCGAGATGATTGATATAGTGGTCGATGAAGCCCTGAAACCAAAGCTGGTCCCGCTGCTCGATGTCATTTCTGACGATGATAAGATAAAGGCACTGTACCAGTTTTATCCGGGCGACATACCTGAATACGAAAAACTTGTTGAAGACATAATCAACCGCGATTACAATCTCCTGGGAATCTGGATCAGGGCATGTGCCATCAGAAACCATAAGGAAATAAAAGACAGCAGCCTCTGTGAATCACTCACTGCCCTTCTATTCAGTCCTGAAAGAATCCTTCAGGAGGAAGCTGCAAAATTGCTTTCGGGGTTTGACAGGGAATTATACAGATCGGCGTCAGGCCGGCTCTCTGCAGGTGTTAAAAGCCACCTTGACTCAATGCTAAGCGGTGAAAAGCCTGAAGGGGAACTCCTTTACGAAAAAGTGCAATTCCTTTCAGAGTGTTTTCCGGGATTATCAAAGGAGGATCTTCTGTTTCCGGCAGAATCGCTGAAATTTATAAAGATTATTCAGCAGGCTGATCATGATTTGCCTCGCAACGGATACATCTGGTGGAAGGTAATCTCAGGGAAACCGGCACAGGGAGTTATGGTAGCAAGAGGGATGCCTGACAATAAAGAATTAAAAATTTTCAGTGAAGGCTGCGATTTCCTGTATTTGCTGTCAATGAATACGATAAAAGAATATTTTTTTAAGTTTCCTGAGAAATCGGATGAGATTCTTGAATACATTGAAATAAACGAATAATGAAGAGCTGATGGCGATCCGGAGAACAACCATATTCAAACAGCTGATCTTTAATATTGCAGTACCAACACTGCTGGCCTTTCTGCTGTTTGCCGGAATTAATTTCACACGTACCAGATCCATACTTGTCAGCGGAACTGATGAGAAGAA
>Ga0116204_1001587_pt1 | contig 12604 bp, 13 predicted proteins | sample LakKivwa52mmetaG_FD_94481 | JGI IMG/M metagenome (GOLD analysis project Ga0116204, IMG submission 94481) | Anoxic lake water microbial communities from Lake Kivu, Rwanda to study Microbial Dark Matter (Phase II) - Lake Kivu water 52m metaG | ecosystem: Environmental > Aquatic > Freshwater > Lake...
ACTCGGCTGAGAACTCTGTCAAGATCATGGAACTCGCCGTCAAATGCGCAGAGCATGGCAACCTCAACGCCATCAGCGACTCGATGTCAGGCTTCGCCATGGCAAGCGCCTCGCTCACTGCCGCGGGTTACAACGTCCGCATCAACGTCAACTCCCTGCCTGATAAAGACGCAGGTCAACCATATCTCGACGAACTTGCGGCATTGGAAAAAAAAGCCGATAAACTCGAAAAGAAGATCCGCAAAGTGATGAAAGATCGCGGCGGAATATAGAAGCTATAAACGAAAAGACCTCCGAGATTTTCGCGAAGCACCACGAAGGGGCCGAAATCTCGGAGGTCTTTTTACTTTTTACTTATTACTCGTTACTTACTCCTCCAACGTACTAATATCACCCTCAGGCAATCCCTGCGCTCGTGCTTTCAACACGCGGCGCATGATCTTGCCAGAACGGGTCTTGGGCAGTTTATCGAGGAACTTGACATCCTCAGGTCTCGCAATCGGTCCCATGTGGGTGGCGACATGTTGGCGTAGTTCCTCCGCCAATTCAGGCGAAGGTGCGAAGCCTGCCCGCAGGAGTACGAAGGTGTGGATGGCTTGTCCCTTCACATCGTGGGGCAGACCGATCGCCGCTGCTTCCGCCACAGCAGGGTGACTGACCAATGCAGACTCTACCTCCGCTGTGCCAAGGCGGTGACCTGAGACCTTGATCACATCATCCACGCGCCCGATGATCCAGTAATAGCCGTCTTTGTCGCGCTTGGCAGAGTCACCTGTGGTGTAGCGACCAGGATACTTGCTCCAATATTGGCTGACGTAGCGCTCATCGTCACCATAAATGGTGCGGAGCATTGAGGGCCACGGGTTGAGCAGTGTGAGATAGCCTTCTGTCTCATCAGGGACGGGGTTCCCCTGTTCGTCCACGATCTCGGCTTTTTGACCGAAGAAAGGTCGGGTTCCAGAACCAGGCTTGAGAGGCACAACAGGCGTCGGCGTGATCTGAAACGCGCCTGTCTCCGTCTGCCACCAGGTATCGATGATCGGACATTTCTCCTTGCCGATCACACGGTGATACCACTTCCATGCCTCAGGGTTGATTGGCTCACCAACAGAGCCGAGCAGGCGCAGGGAAGAAAGATCGTGCTTGTTGGGCCAGGATTCGCCGAAGCGCATCAACCCACGAATGGCGGTGGGGGCGGTGTAGAAAATGGTGATGCCATAGCGCTCGATGCATTGCCACCAGCGATTCGGATACGGGTAGGCGGGGCCACCCTCGAACATGAAGGAGGTGATGCCCGCGATCATGGGACCATACACAAGGTAGGAATGACCTGTGATCCAGCCTGGGTCGGCGGTACACCACCAGCGATCCATGTCGTTGACGTCGAACGCGTACTTCAATGTGGAATAGGTGCCGACCATATAGCCGCCGTGTGTGTGCAGGATGGCTTTTGGTTTGCCCGTGGAGCCAGAGGTGTAAAGGATGAAGAGCGGGTCTTCCGCATCCATTTCTTCGGTGACACATTTGCCGTTGGCGATGGGCAGCACGCACAGGTCGTGATACCAGTGGTCACGCCCCGCTTCCATTGTGACTCCATTGCCGACCCTCTTGACGACGATAACATTTTCCACGCTCGGGCATTTCTTGAGCGACTCGTCCACGATGGATTTGAGTTCGACCACTTTACCGTTTTGGTACGAGCCGTCGCAGGTGATGACCAGTTTTGAATTACTGTCTTCGATGCGTCCTTGTAATGAGTCGACGGAGAAGCCGCCGAATACCACCGAATGGATTGCGCCGATCTTGGCGCAAGCCAGCATGGCAAAGACGATCTCAGGCACGCGACCCATGTAGATGGTGACGCGTTCACCTTTTTGCACGCCCATGGCTTTGATGATGTTTGCCATGCGCGAGACTTCGCGGTTCATCGCGAAATACGAATAGGTGCGGTGGTCTTTGCCGTCTTCGCTTTCCCAGATGAGTGCCAGTTGGTTCTTGCGGTGTGTTTTGAGGTGACGGTCGACCGCATTATGGACGATGTTCGTCCGTGCGCCGACAAACCATTTAAAGAACGGCTTGTTCGAGTCGTCGAGTACCTTGTCCCACTTTTTGTACCATTCCAATTCAGAGGCTTCGTCTGCCCAGAAGCCTTCCAGGTCTTTGCCTGCTTTTTCCGCCAGCGCTTCCCAATCTTTCAAACGCGCCTGCGCAACCACTTGCTCGGATGGATAGTAAACATCGCCTTCCATTTGCTTGCTGGTCTTTGCCATGACAGCCTCCTAAGTTGAAAAAATATTTCGCTATTTTAATCCTTTTTTGTCACTCCACCCAATCCAAAATCTTGTAATACAGCCCCGCGAATGGCAAAAACCACGGGTTGCCGTTATACAGTCCCAGCGGCGCAGATGGGAAACCAAACTTTGCAAACGGGTGTTCTTTGATATTCCTCTTCATCATTGCCTCAGCAACAGTCGCGCCCAAATATGTTGCCATCGCTACGCCATGTCCTGCATAGCCGAGCGAGTAAAAAATTCCATCTTCTTCGCCCACATGCGTCATTTCGTCGAACGCAAAATCAAGCGTACCGCCCCAAACATATTCCACTTTTGCATCCTTCAATTGCGGGTACACCTGAATCATCTCACGCCGCAAAATCTCCCCGCTTTGCGCCACTGTGTTTTCATTCTCAGGAAAGAACGCCGCCCGTCCGCCAAAGATCATGCGGTTATCCCATAGACGAAAATAATTTAGAAAATGTTTGTAATCGAAGATCATGCGGTTCTTCGGACTGAGTTCATGCGAAAGTTCGTCCGATAATCGTTCCGTCGCAATGATAAAAGACCCGATCGGGATCACCTTCTTTTGCAGTTTTTTTGTGACACTCCCTGTATAGCCAGACGTCGCAACCAAAACGGATTCTGCTTCCAAACTTCCCCTCTCTGTTTGGATGACGAACCGCCTCTCTCTCCGCTCGATCTTGGTGACACGCGCTCGCGCGCAGAGCATTGCTCCCGCCCGAGCTGCTGCGTTTGCGAGCCCTGCGACGTATTGAGCGGGGTTCAACCCGCCGCTGACCTCATCCACCAATGCGCCGTGATATATATCCGTGCCGATCTCGCTACGCAAATCCTTCGGCGAAACAAGCCACACATTGTGATTGAACTCCTTTGCCATAAAGTCCACTTCACCTTGCAGCGACTCGTAATGCTTCGGCTTATTTGCCGTTAGCAAGTGACCCGTCCGCGCAAAACCGCAATCAATGCTCTCTTCCTTGACAATTCTCTCGACAATATCCACTGAATCCAGCGAACACTGAAATAACTCTTTTGCCAATTCCCGCCCATAATTTTTGATGACCGTTTGCATGGCGGGCTTGAGACCTGTCAACGTCATACCACCGTTACGCGAGCTTGCACCCCAGCCAATCGTTTCCGCTTCCAGTACCACGACGTTTATGTTGTGCTTCGCCAACGTCCGTGCCGCGCTCAAACCTGTATATCCTCCGCCGATGATCACTACATCCACTTTGGCAGGGATCGGGGCAATGTTTGAGTCATTGGGCATGGTTGTGGTTGTATGCCAATAGATATGTTGTTGGGTTGTCATGGGCTATGTCATCCCTTCGGGATTTGGATTTTGGTCTGCTGAATTTCGATAATCTTATCATCCCTTCGCGGTTGGAGCATTACACAGAAAAACCACCAGAAACATGTTCTGGTGGTTCACTAATCTTGAAGGGGTTTCAAGGTCTATTTATCGTCCATCGTCTGCGGTCAATTGTCCGACCCAAGAATCTCTTCCCAATTCAATTCTTTGAACGCTTCGTGCAGGCGGTGACCATCGTCTACGACGATGTATTGCAGGTTGATGAATAATTTTTCGGCAACTTCGCGGACAGGTTCAAGCGGGACGATGTCATCCGCTGTCCCGTGGATGATGATGGTGGGCACAGAAACAGGATCAAGGTCCAAGAAAGAGCCGAAGGGTTCTTTTAGCAGGGCGGGGGCGAGGAGGATCAACTTCCGCACCTGAGACGGATGTTTACAAGTGAAGACCGTCCCCATCAAGCCGCCAAAGGAAGAGCCGATGATGGTCCAGTTCTTTTTGCGACCCAAAATCGGTTTGAGTTGTGCCATGCGTTCTTCGAATTCGCCTGTGAAATCGGGCGTGACCATGCCTGGGAATTTCTCGGCGAACTGGCGGGCTTTGCCGCTTTGGCTGGTGCTTTCGAGACCGTGCAAATAGATAATTCTTGAGTTGTCCATTTTCTTTTTTCTCGGTTTGCGCGCTGGCTTTGCATTGGATTCGAGGACAGCGGTTTCGTCAATGAAGTCGTCAATTTCTTCGATGGGTGTTGGACGTGTTAACGGTTGCGGGCGAAGTAATTCACGCAGTTCTCTTTGCAATGGCGGCGGAAAGTCTGGCGAGATGCGCCGCAGTGTGATGGCGGTCATGGGATTCTCGGTGGTGCTGAGAATGTGTTTGAGCAAGAAGATGGTTTCGTTGGCAGATGCGCGGTAGAGTGTGACGATGAGGTCGGTCAGGTCGTTTTGCATCGTGGACGGCGCTTCTTCGATTATCGGCTCGACGATGTCGAAGATGGCGGGCAGGTTTTCAAAATCGGTATCTGCGATCATGGGGATGAGCGCTTGAACCCCGTTTGACCATGTGCGGGCACGTTCGGGGTGCAGGTATTCGCGCACGAGGGCCAGGAATTGATTGGGCGTTTCCTTGCGCATCCGTGAGAGACTGGTGGTGAGCAGCGCGGCGCGGACTTCAGGTGCGCGGATCTGCTGTGTCCATGCAGTGATGCGAGGAAGCAGGCGTTCTTCCTGCGGGGGAATTCTTCCGAGTAGAAAAGAAGCGAGCAGGCGTGTTTCAAGTGCGCCTTCGTCCCATAACACATCCGCGAGTTCGAGTGCGAAATGCGGGTTTTCCTCCGCCTTGGCGCGTAACTCGTTTTGAATTTGTGTTAACACGGCTGGCGGGGTGCGATAGGTTTTTAGGTTTGAGCCAGGGGCGACGTTCTCAACTGTACGCAGTGTGTAATTGAAGTAGAACTCCAGCATTTCGCGCAAATGCTTCATGAACTCGTCTGGCAGGAAGAAGAAATCTGCGAGGCGAGCAGCTTGCTTGCGGAGGCGGGTCAGGTCAATGGCGGGCATGGGAAAATTTTTGTCATTGCGAGGAGGGAGCTCTTCCCGACGCAGCAATCCCCTTGAAATATGAAGATTGCTGCGTCGCAAAGAACGAGTGTGTTCCTCGCAATGACATTTGATTAATACGCTTTCGCGAAATACACCTTGCGCTTGCTCGGCTTGCCGCAGACAATACAAGTGCCTTCGGTTTCAGGCTGGTTGAATGGAATGTTGCGGGTGGTGGCTTTGGCTTCTTCCTTGACCTTTTTCTCGCATTCATTGGATTCACACCAGTAAGCGAATCCCCAACCATCCTTCACGACATTCTTTAGGTCTTCGTAATTGTCCACATTGTGAATGTTCGCGTCGCGGTATTCGGTGGCGCGCTTGAGAAGGGATGCTTGCACGTCGGTCAACAAGTTCTTGACGGTGTCTGTCAATCCATCCTGTGAAACGAAGGACTTGCCTTCCTTGCCAGGCTTGTCGCGGCGGGCGAGGGCGACGGAACCTTTTTCAACATCCTTCGGTCCGATCTCCACGCGGACGGGAACACCGCGCATCTCCCAATCGTTGAACTTGAATCCGCTGCTGACGTTGTCACGGTCGTCCATTTTGATGCGGATGCCCGCAGCCTTCAGTTCAGAGAAGATGCGGTCGGCAACTTCCATCACCTTTTCTTTTTCGGCATCATTCTTGAAGATCGGCACGACAACTGCCTGAATCGGCGCGAGGCGGGGCGGCAGGACAAGTCCGTTGTCATCGCCATGCACCATGATCATCGCGCCGATAATGCGGGATGAGATCGCCCAGGAGGTGGTCTGTGCGAAAGTCAGTTTGTTGTCCTTGTTGAGAAACTGGATCTCGAACGCCTTGGCGAAGTTGTCACCAAAGTAATGGGATGTGCCTGACTGCAATGCGCGTTTGTCCCACATCATCGCTTCGATGGATGTGGTGATCTGTGCGCCTGCAAAACGCTCTGTTTCGGATTTGGTGCCTTTCAGCACAGGGATGGCGGCTTCTTCGAGACAGAAGCGTTCGTAGATGTCGAGGATGCGGTACATCTCCTCTTTGGCTTCTTCTTCGCTGACGTGTGCGGTGTGGCCTTCATGCCAGTAGAACTCGGCGGTGCGCAGAAAGAGTTTGGTGCGCAATTCCCAGCGCATCACCGAACCCCATTGCACGATCAACAAAGGCAGGTCGCGCCACGATTTGACCCACTTTGAATACATGTGACCGATGATGGTCTCGGACGTGGGGCGCACGGCGAGTTTCTCTTCGAGTTCTTGTCCACCGCCATGGGTGACGACTGCCAACTCAGGCGCGAACCCTTCCACGTGTTCCTTTTCTTTTTCAAAGAACGACATTGGGATAAGGGTTGGGAACGCCGCATTCACGTGTCCCGTCTTCTTGAATTCAGCATCGAGCCAGGAGGTGATGTTCTCCCACAACGCCCAGCCGTATGGTTTCACGACCATACACCCGCGCACAGGGGCGTAGTCTGCCATGTCGGAGCGTACAACCAGTTGGTTGTACCATTCGGAAAAGTCTTCTGCTCGGGTGGGTAATTTATCTTCTGCCATTTTGTCCTCTTCGGTTTACAGGGTGCATGTTGAAAGTTGAAGGTTTTGAATCTGTAACATTCAACTTTCTAACGTTTTAACTGCTTCTCTCACATCTTCTGCAAAGTATAACAAGTCTCTATTTTCAGGAATTATATAACTTTCAAACTCTATAAAATAATTATCGAATATAAAATCCCAGCCTTGCCCGATCAGGATCAATGGTTTCTTTGGCAAAGACTGGATGATCATGAGATTCCACATCAGTGAAATTTCTGTCAGCGTGCCGGGGCCGCCAGGCAGGGCAATCGCCGCATCACAGCCATCAAATAATGCATCGAGCCGCTCAAGAAGCGTTTTCTTTTTTCGCTCCTCTTTCACGAACGCATTTACACGTGTTCCGCGCCACTCTTCAATGTCGCTGCATGTCACACCGATGACATGTCCGCCTGCTTCTTGTGCGCCGCGTGAGACCGCCTCCATTGTGCCCATGTAACCGCCTGTCAACACGGCATGTCCGCGTTGGGCAAGGAGTGAGCCAAGTAATTGCGCTTCTTCGTACGCAGGTGTTCCTTCTTTTGGTTGTGCGCCGCCAAAAACTGTTATGTTCATAGAAACCTCGTTGTTACTCTTCGTCCCAACTTCTTCGCTTGTTGATTTCGATCTTTTTCAACACCGAATCTTCCAGATCAATGCCCGAAACCGAAGCTAGTTGTAAAAGATACAGCATCACATCCGCAAGTTCGCTGCCCAATTCTTCGTGGTCTTTGATCTCATCGGTGAATTGGAAATGCTCCAGAATCTCCGCCGCTTCTATTGAGAGCGACACCGCCAAATTACGCGGCGTCTGCGGGCGTTTGCTATCCGCTTCGTACCAGCCCTTCGACTTCACTAGTGCGTGCATTTGTTCCGTCAATTCAGCGATCGTCAAGTTCTTATCGTCCATCGTCTAATGTCCATTGCCAAACAAACAAAAACGGCTCACCAAGTCTGGGAGCCGTTTGGGCGCGATTAAGCGAACCTAGCCAGACCTGGAGGATGCACACATTCTAGGGGACGGGTTCGGGTTCATAAACATTGGCTGATTATAAGGGTAAAATTGAATTTATGCAAAAGGATGACGTGCTTCGCCTCTTCCATAACCCAGACCTGATTCTGCCCATGCAGCAGAATCTACTCGCGGATATTGCCGCCCAAGCTGCATCAGTGAATATGCCTTGTTACGTTGTCGGCGGCTTCGTTCGTGACCTGTTGCTAGGTCGCCCCGTCAAGGATCTGGATGTCATTGTTGAAGGGGATGCTGTAAAACTCGGCGACCAACTGGTGAAGAAGTATGGCGGAAAACTCACGCCGCATTTCAAGTTTGGCACCGCCTTTTGGCACGTCCCCGACTCAGAGCAAATTGTGGATCTCATCACCGCCCGCAGTGAAACCTATGAACGCTCGGGCGTGCTTCCCGTGGTGACGCCATCCACCATTGAAGATGATTTGCGCCGCCGCGATTTCACCATAAATGCCATGGCAATCCGCCTGGACGGTGAGCATTTCGGCGAACTACTCGACCCGCTCAATGGGCGATCTGACCTTGAGCATGGATTTGTGCGCGTTTTGCATGATCGATCCTTTGTAGATGATCCCACACGTATTTTCCGCGCTGTCCGTTACGAGGGGCGCTATGGATTCAAAATTGAATCTGCCACCTTGAGTCTGGTCAATGCCGAAGCGCTTGAGGTTCTTGCTGCGCTGAGTGGGGAACGTCTGCGAAATGAATTGGACTTAATTCTTGATGAAAAGAATTCTGCTCGAATTCTTTTTCGTGTAGCCAGTTTGGAGTTGTTGAAGCGTATCCACCCGCACATGCCCGAATTCGATCAGCGATATGCTGGTTTTATTGAAATGGACAATCGCCTTGATATCCCTGCCGATCGCAGGACAATGGGTTACATGCTCTGGTTTATGGATCTTTCTGAAGAAGATATTTTTTTGCTGGTAAACAGACTTGATTTTTCGAACGAGATGTCGCTGGCGGTGTGGGCAGCATCGCAATTGAAACGTGGCTTACCGCATCTGATGGGTTCCACTCCAAGTGTGTGGACGTATGCATTGGAAAAACTGCCCTTGCTTTCCATTTATGCGGTCTATCTTGTTGCTCGTGAAGATGCTTTGTTAAGTTATATATCTTTATGGCGGCATGTCAAACCGCACACCACAGGTAAAGCCCTGAAAGCCCGCGGACTTGTGCCTGGTCCGCGATACGGAGAGATATTGACCCGCCTCCGTGCAGCGTGGTTGGACGGAGAAATATCGGACAAGGAGCAGGAAATCCGCTTGCTGGAAAGTATGCTGTAGGGGAATGCGTCAGCGAAACGAATGTTGATTTGTTGTATCAGGCTCAAGGTCCAGAAATGAGGCGGGGATTTTAATCCCATTTTTAGCTTGTGCCATCTCTCTGTCCTATATATAATATGCCCATGACAAAACAACCACAGGTGGAGAAACAGCGACTGCCGTATCGTTTGCGAGAGCCATTCCTTTCATCGAAGGAGTTGGCTCTTTTTCGTGTGTTGAATGAATTGATGGGGGATCGTTTTGTGATCTGCCCCAAGGTGGCAGTGAACGATGTCTTCTATATTTTGCGACCGAATGAGAATGTGCATTTCTATAACAAGATATTCCGCAAACATGTAGATTTTTTGTTGTGCGACCTGCAAACTTTCAAACCGTCTTTTGGTGTTGAGATCGTAAAGCCGATAGTCAAGGATAACGCTCGCGAAGCGGATCTATTTATGTTGGAATTGTTTACGGATGCGGGTATTCCGTTGGTGCATATTTCGTCCAGTGAGGCGTATGAAGCACGGGATATTGTGACGTTGTTTCAGTTGGCGGCGACGAAGATTGGCGGGACAGCCGCCGCGCGCGTGGATAAAGTTGGAGATACTGTGCCAAATTGCCCAGAATGTGGCAAGATGATGGTGTTGCGTATTTACCGTAGCGGCGAATTCACTGGCAGGACGTATTATGGTTGCATGGACAGCCCCAAATGCAGCGGGGTGGTTTCGATCGACTAGATTTCAGGCAGCGAAGGCGGGAGTTCGATTGCGATCAGGTTTTTGTGTTGCAGTAATTTGAATATTCCAAAGGCAATCCCTACACATACATATCCATAAAGAAGGCTAAAAACACCGAATGCAAGGGATTGCCCTGCAATTGCGCTCAGGAACTCGGTAATGGTTGTTGCTGGCAAATTTACGATGATGATCTCAATGGTCATGAGCACAAAAAATAGGACTGGTGCTGCCAGAGCCGCATTACGCAGTGCGGCGATTGATTTGTTCCCACCCCAGATACCCAAGCCGATCGCCAAAATTGTGTAGGGTAAAAACCAAAGGATGATACCAATGGTGTAGAAGGCTACTGGCATCAGAATGAAATTCCATGTTTCAGAGAGTTCATTTTCCATTGCGGATAGGGGTAGCATCACAAGCAGGCCGATGCCCCACAGGATATAGGGAGTAAGCAGTGCGATGCGGAAGAAGGTTTGCGGTTTCATGAGTAGTGCCTTTTTAGTTCAGATGCGTATTTGGCTCCGACGGTTTCACGGTTTTCTTTCAGCCAGTCTTTGAAGATTGTTTTTCCACGGGCGGGTTCATGCGAAACAAGCAAATTCGCCATCAAGCCATCGACTTCTTCGGGGGTCAGAATGACATCGTTAACGAACAAGCTTAGGAATTGTGCGGCAAACAATGCCAGTCGTGGCGGGACTGAGATCAGCGGGCGATTTGCGCCGATAGTTTCACCGACCAATTGCACCAATTCTTTGAAGGTGTAGGAGTCAGGCCCGGCTGCGTCGATGACGTAACTCTCTTTGCTGTAGACACCTTCCACGGCGAGATCAGCCAGGTCTTCGACATGCACAGGTTGAATTCCATACGAGCCGTCACCAGGGATAAAGAAGAATGGGAAATGCCGCAGGAGAAAGGCAATGTTGTTGATGAGAATATCCTCACCGCCGCCGACCAGTACAGTGGGGCGCAGGATCGCATACGAAAGCCCAAAGTCTGTTACGGCTTTTTCGTTGGCGGCTTTTCCCCAATAGTATGGCAGGTGCGAATCCGCGGACGGGTTAGCGATGCTGAAGTGAACGATCCGCTTTACGCCTGCTTTCACGGCAGCGTTCACCAACGCTTTTGTATTTTCCACGGCTTTGGGTTGGGTGTTGCTGCCTTTGTCAAACCGCACCCAGTAGGTGTTCACCAAAACATCCACGCCGCGCAAGTTGTTTTCCAATTCGGCGGGTTTTTCAAAGTTCAACGGGAACGCGGGAATCTTTCCTGCAAACGGATTGGGGCGGTTGGGATGATTGGTAAGCGTGATAACTTCTTCGCCGCGTGCGAGCAATCGCTTGGCAATGTACTTGCCCGAATAACTGAATGCGCCTGTCACTGCGATTTTCATTTTGCCTCCGCTTTTGTCGTTCTCGGCGCAATCAGCGCGAAGAACGAAACGATCAATCCAATTCCGACCAGTGCGAGCAGAAAGCCCGTTAGGTTTCCGCTAACTCTGCGGGTGATTTCGAAGAATAACTCTTCAGCATTGCTGGCTTGGGGTTGGTACGTGAGCGCGATCAGAAGCGGTAATCCCACCAATACAATATTTGAGAAGACTGTCCAGAATTGAGCGCGTTCTTCCGTGCCGCACAAACCCACAAGAATGCGGTTGAGGTATGGACGCAGATAACGAACAACCAATCCGCAAATGACGAGCGTAAGAATTACTTCAAGTAAAAAGAAAAGGATGCTGTTCATGGTTCTCCTTATTTCAAAATGGATAGGATGTTCTTGACATTCCCAATTCCGAGACGTTCCAGTTTGATGACCGCCTTGGCGAGGCTGTCGATCGCATTGAAAAAATCTTGCAGCGCCTGTACCCGCTGGTGGATGAATTGAATCTCCGCCTCGTCACCTGACACGGAACCTGATTCTATTTTCTCGAGCGTTTCTGCCACTGAGCGGACCGCCCGGTCAAACTCGCTGTTCTGCCGCTCCTTCAATATCGAGCGGATGGATGTGTAAAAATCCGTTTCGGCTTCGTAGTAGTCCTTGCGGTCGCCAAGTTTGGACGAGCGGTGGACAAGCCCCATGCGCGCCAGTGTCCGCACTTCGGTGCTGATCGCGCCTTTGGTGAGTCCTGTCTGCTCGACGATCTCGTCCAGTGAGAGCGGAGAAGGGGAGAGGTAGAGCACAGCGAAGATCGCGCCCATTCCTTTGGGGAACCCCCAAAAGCGGCTGATCTGGCTTAATCCTTCAGTGAAATCTTGTTTTAGGTCGGTGATTTTTGTAGGCATAATTTCTCTTTAGAATGTTTAGTAATTACTAAACGTAGTATACGATAAGTCAAGATGAATGTCAAGAAGCAAAAAAGCCGCCAAGCTGGCAGCTTTTTCAAGTATTGCAAGATTCATCTTGCGATTGTGGGCGGTATAAATATCGCTCTACTTATGGTTGGTTGTAATACATGCGGAACAATTCCGCACCCGTTTTGCCTTGACCTTCGGTTTGGTATTGTGGAATCGGCACACGGAAGGTGATGTGTTCTGTTTCACTTTTCTCAAACCAGAATTCAACAAAACCGTATTTTCCCTGAATTTCCTCTTCTGGGATTTGCAGGGCGGCGTCCATCACTTGCGCAAGCCAATTTCCGAAGGCTTCTTCGTCGGAGAAGCCATCCACAGGCAGGCGGACGGTGAAGTCGGTTTCCATCACGCCGAAGGTGGGCGGTGTGCCGTCCATGTAGTTGCAGTTTTCCCCGAAGAAGTAGGCGGTGGCGGTGGCTTCGGAGTTTAGAGATTTGACTGCTTTGTCAAATTGTTCTGTCAACTCTGGTGCATCTTGGGTTGCCCAAGTGTAG
>Ga0116204_1001588_pt1 | contig 12603 bp, 13 predicted proteins | sample LakKivwa52mmetaG_FD_94481 | JGI IMG/M metagenome (GOLD analysis project Ga0116204, IMG submission 94481) | Anoxic lake water microbial communities from Lake Kivu, Rwanda to study Microbial Dark Matter (Phase II) - Lake Kivu water 52m metaG | ecosystem: Environmental > Aquatic > Freshwater > Lake...
AAATAATGTTTCATCACTCATATCAGCGTTATTTCTAGCGCGCAAAATGCGTCGTATTTTGGTGTTCCATGATCGCACAATCACACAACCTAAGAAGTACCAAATCACGATGAAACCCTCAGACAATCAAACGCTCACCTTACAATATCCGTTTACTACCCCCCTGCCAGGGTTATTAAAAGAAGGGTTAACTCATAAACTATTAGCTTCTGTTGGGATGGAGAAAGATATTAAAGCGGTGGAGTGTCCCATCGATATGATTGTTCATCCAGATGGGGTTCTTCGGAAACGGATGAACCGTTTGGAGCAATTCCAAGTATATCTGATTCGCTATTATCCAAAACAAAGAGATCACATCATCCGCTTTTTCGAGGATGGAACACGATTTGTTCAAAACTATTTGAAGCAACAAGAAAACATGTTACAAAATAACGAGTATACCATTTCTTCTTTCATGATTGAGTGGGGCGATTACTCGGTTAAAGAATTGCTAGAAAAGTATTTTTCTGACCCTGAACTGATTCGTGAATTTAGTCTTCATCCTGCGATTTCAGGATTACCACTGGATACCCTTCATTCCTATCATTTCTTTGTGTCGTTTTTCCTTCAATTATTTGAAGGGAATACGTACTGGTCAGAAACCGATGGCACTTTCATGAAGAAAATTATCGCAAAAATTCAACTCATTCACCCGAAGGCAATCATGAGTCAAAAAATCCAATCGTTCCAAGTGGACTCAAAAAATCGAATTGAATCCATAATCGATGATCAAGGAAATGAGTATCATGCTAAATATTACCTCATTGGGGATCAACTTCCCCATGTGGTCAAACATTATTTCAAGGATCGCGACTTTACAACTCAACTCGCCTTCTTCCCCGGGTTTGATCAACCCCATTACCAACAAAGCATTCTTGTTTTGTTAAAACAACCGCTTCAATCGATTGATTTAGAAGAATATAGCTATCAGTTTATGCCCCAAGATGATTCATCATGGCAACTAACTCGTATGATTGATGTTCGTCTGATTGAACCTGCTCTCATCCCTAATAAACAAGGAATCCTCCAAATTGATTACGTCTATTCTCACGATACGATTGTCGACTTGAATGATGTCTTTCATCGCTTGTATGAACATTTTCCAAAACTAGAAAAGCTGGTCGTTTCGTATCAAGTGGGAACCCCTTCTCCAAAGATGGGGATGTTACCACCGAGTGAGTTTCGGAAAGGTCGATCGATTAACGAGCAAATTGCCATTGAAAATGGGGAACATGCGAGATTATTCGAAAATTTATATGTCTGTGGAGCGTGGCTCCGTCCAGAAGCGGGCAACTACAACGGAGTTCAAGCGGGTATTCTATTCGGTGATGCCATTGAAGAGTTACTCTATTATGGAGACGACGAGGACGATTCATTCTATTATTTAACTAATGACGAAATCATGATGATGTTAAAACACAATTTCAAGAAAGCGGCTTTAGGTCCGAAAGAACATCATGTGAACTTCCAAGTAGGTAAAAGTAACTATTTTATCCGGACCAAAGCGAATGTTGTTACGATTCACAGAGGAATGTATCCGCGTGCAGATGTAACGATTTATACGACGAATGATACCTTAGCTAATCTACTCTTAAAGAAAACCACGTTTGATGATGCTTTAAAAAGTGGATCGCTTCGTTATAATGGTGAAGAAGCATTCTTATACGATGTGGTTAATGCGTTTGTCATGGATGATTATAAGGTTTATGAACCAATACCAAAACCAAAGTTCAAACTCTATTTTTTAGGAGTCAAGTTTTTGTTTGTTTACTTTGGTGTTTGGGCATTAATGGCATTTTTAGCAAATTATCTTGATATGATTTGGATTACTCCGTTTGCCTTGGTTTTAACCGGAACTACGATATACTTACGATGGAAACTCTTCCATAAGATTCATTGGTTTGAATATACGTTGTTCGGATTGATGATTGTCTTCTTATTCGCATCCATCTTTATTCCCAGCTTTAATCAATCTCGAAATGATGATTATTTTTTAGCTTCCATGGGGGTACTACTGTTTGTAACTGGTATCATTGATAAGGGCGTTGTTTGGGCGTTTCACCGATATGACTATCAAGCGGATTATGCGAATTCTTCCTTATTTAAAGTGATTACCAATGGGTTAACCTTACTTTGGGCATTGTTGTTCTTAGCGATTCTAGGCTTAACTTATGTCACGGGTAATCGTTATGTTTCAGCGAACTATTATTTAATTTTTCTTGGTTACTTCTTAACCTATTATTATCCCATTTTATATGTGAAGACCAACATCAAGAAATAAGAAAAGGAGATTCTATGAGTCAACTGTTTCAACTCCTCTTGGGAGTGATTGCACTCCTAGCTATGACTAGTTCATTCATCCTGTACAAAAAATGGCGACTTTGGAAAATCGTTTTGTTTTTGCTTGTGTCACTAGGATATGTTTGGATTTGGATTCCTCTTCTCAGTAGCATTCCCTCCGCACCTAGCTGGTTTGTGGAGAACTATCCATATGCTTTGTTGCTTGTATCGACATTGTTTTTAATAACGCTTCGAAGGAAAGTCAAGATTACTCAAAATTTAACAGATTATGATTTCTTTGAGATGGAAAAAGAACTCGATGAGATGAAGTCTACTAGTGAGTTGCTCAGACTTCGCTTTATTTCTACGATCGATTTACTACATGAAGGATTGCTATTTTATAACGAAGATGGATCCGATATGTTTTTAACAGAACAAGCACTAGCTATTTTAGGTAAGAGCGAACATACCATAACAGTCGAAAACTATATCGAAGGAATCCATCCAGAAGACCGTTCATCTTATAGCCAAGCGATTAAAAAGTTATCGAAGAAACATCCGGAGCTCGAGTTAAAATATCGCGTGAAGCGAGATTCTTATTATGTATGGGTGGAAGAAAAAGTCAAGACCTTTGAATTTGATAAAAAGCAACATCTTATTTCAACGATTCAAGGCATTGATATGAAATTGTTTCCGGTTACATTAATCCATGAGTTAGATTCACTTCCTTCCGAAAGCCACTTGGTCCAAGCATTAACACAAATTAGTAAAGAACCAGAAACGTTCTATCTCGTGATGATTCAATTAACCAATATTGTCGATATCAACCAACGGTTTGGTCGAGATGTTGGCAATTTGATGATTGCGGAATATATTAAGAAAATGCGATTCCATTTCGCTAAAGATTTAAATAGTATTTTTCGGATAACGGGGATTCAATTCGCGCTATTAATTCGGGAACAACGTAAATATGAAGTCTTAATCCGAGCGCTCCAAAGTGGTGGGGATTTAGTGAATCTACCCATGAATATTGGAGGGATTAATCAAGTTGTGTATCCCAATTTAGGAATTGTCAAACACGAACCATGGTCCAGTTATAACATTAGCGATTTTATTACAATGGGGAATAAGGCACTCGAAGAAGCCATCCGAAATCCCAAACGCAATTATGCCATCTTCGGTGAATAATGTGACCAAGCAATTGATTCGAAAACAGATGCTTGACCAAAGAAACCAACTTTCCGAGGAACAAGTGACGTCTTTTAGTCAAAAGATTGTGGAGCAAATTCAAAACACACAAATATATCATCAAGCGAAGGTTATTGCAATGTATTATCCGATGAGAAAGGAAGTCAATCTCTTGCCTTTGTTAGCGGATTTGAAAAAGAAGTTTGTCTTCCCCAAAATACTGGACGCCAAGCGAAAAATATTGGGTTTCGCTCCGATTGTTGATACAGTATTACCAGGTATTTTTAATACCATGGAACCTGATGGTGAAGTGATTGACTCGAATGTGATTGATTTATATCTCATACCCGGGCTTGCGTTTAGTCCACAAGGAGATCGCTTAGGGTATGGAGCTGGCTATTATGATTTCTTTTTGCGCCAACAAAGAGGTGTTAAAATGGGGGTCTCTTACTCCTGTCAAATGATCGATTTCATTCCTCATGAAGCACATGATGTCTTAATGGATGAATGGGTGACAGAAGAAGGCTGGATGATTCGGAGTCCTCAATGATAGATTGAATAGGCAATCATTTCTGCGTGTAAAATATTTTTTACATAGGAAATACACGAAATATTTTGATTATTCCACAGTTACAAGGTAATATTTTATTAACAAAGATTCGTGACTTCGTATTGATGGAGGGATTATTATGATGCGAATTGGCTTTTCCAAAGATGTCCACCCCCTAGTCGAAGGAAAACCCTTCATTTTAGGAGGGGTTTTAATTGAACATCCTAAGGGTCCTATTGGACATTCTGATGCGGATTGTTTACTACACGCCATTGCGGAATCGATTCTTGGGGCCTTAGCTTTAGGGGATTTAGGTCGATTTTTTCCTGAGGATAGTCCGAAATATAAGGATTATGATTCTTCATTAATTGTCAAAGAAGTTTGGGATTATGTGAAGAAAAAGGGGTATGTGATCTCTAACCTTGATTGTATGGTATCCCTCGAAAAACCAAAACTTCGTCCTTACACGGATCAAATGCGAGCGCACATTGCCAAATTATTGGATTGCGAGATTTCAAAAATATCCATCAAAGCGACCACATATGAAGGACTTGGGATTGTTGGGACCGAACAAGCGATTATTTGTGAGGCCGTTGTTTTACTAGAAAACGATTTATTAATCTTAGCATAAAGGGCATAGCCCCTTTTTTTTATCTATTTTTAGAAATGTGTAATAAAAGGTATTGTGTAACGGATAATACTGTGATATGATAGATTCATCAAGAAAGGAGTACAGATTATGAATCCGCAATTTAAACGAGGAATTATTGAACTTTGTGTCTTGACACTATTTTTAGAAGAAGATTTATATGGTTATCTTGTGATTGATAAATTATCTGAACACATTGATGTTAGCGATAATACGATTTATCCGATTTTACGTCGATTGACTGCAGAAGGTTGTTTTGAAACGTATCTAAAAGAATCAACCGAAGGAGCGCCAAGAAAATACTATCATTTAACACTTCGAGGAAAACAAGTGTTACAAGATCTTCGCGATGAATGGGATGCATTCATCGGAGGAGTCTATCAAATCATCCATCAAGGAGGGAAAAAACGATGAGATACATTGATGAGTTAAGAAACGAATTGAAAAAGAGACATGTGAAAGAAGATGTTATCCAAGAGATTATTACAGACCATGAAGAATTGATCAAAGAGGCAATGAATGATGGTTTACAAGAATCGGAACTGGTTTCCAAATTTGGAGATCCAGTGAAAGTAGCATCCGAATTAGCGACGAATTCACCTGTTGATGACACAGAAGAACTTCCTGCTTTCGAACCTTGGAAAACATTCCCATTAACTTCAGGGGATTTATCTCTAGATATCAAACTGATGAATGAAGATTTTACCATTCACCCCACAAATCAAGTAGAACTCCTCATTTTTAGTCGGGGGAAAAATAAGCATTTAGCCGATTACATCTGTAAGTTGGATCAGGGATTACTGACATTCCATAGCCCCAAAAATGTCGGATCCTCCTTTTTTGGAAACCATTCTGATTCTCTCGGTTTTGATTTTTATATTCCCCAATCGGTTCTTTTGGTTCAGTGTAAGCTAACGAGTGTCAATGGCGATGGAACAATCAAAGGATTGGACGCTTCCCAGTTCGATTTGAATACCACGAATGGGGACCTTGTTCTTGAAAGGGGAACTTTCGGCCGATTAAAATACAATACTGTGAATGGGGATGTTTCGTTAAATCAAATTGAAGTAGGAACTTTACTTGGTTCTTCTGTTTCTGGGGATGTTTCAATCTTTGAGGCAACGATCAAAGATTTCTATTTCAATACAGTTTCGGGAGATGCTAAAGTATCCAATACAACCGCGCAAGAAGCGGAATTATCAACGGTTTCGGGAGACTTTGAAGGACTAGAGTTTTATCCATCACGACTTTCATTAAAGAGTGTTTCGGGGGACTTCAGTATCCAAAACCAACGTCAAGAAACGATGGAAGTGATTCGGAAATCCACGGTCAGTGGATCCATCTCGATAGGCATTCCACGTTAATACAAAACAAACCAGATAACTTTGAAGTGAGGCAATCCCGTTTCACTTCTTTTTTGTGTTGCGAATCATCAAAAGTGATATAATGAAACAGCGGACGAAAGGAATCCTATATGCCTAATTCAACCCTAACCCCAAAAGAAACAAAGATCCAAATCTTGAAATTCACGTTGTTTTCGATTTCTGCGGGAATCATCCAAGTCATTACGTTTACGATTATGAACGAAACCCTTGAACTTCCTTATTGGCCCAGTTATTTGACTGCTTTGGTTTTATCCGTTCTTTGGAATTTCACATTTAATAAGAAATTTACGTTCCACTCCGCGGCGAATGTTCCGATAGCAATGATCAAAGTAGCGGCTTTTTATGCCGTTTTTACGCCCCTATCGACTTGGGGAGGTAATTTTTTAGACGAGCAAGGATGGAACCGATATTTGATTTTGGCTATCACAATGATCTTAAATTTGGTCTTGGAGTATCTATATACCAGGTACTACGTCTATCGTCATTCCATTAATTCAGCATTGCCTTCTTCGCCGCAATCTTTTGTCAAAGAAGACACAGATTATCTCAAATCATAAGCATCGAATTTCCTTCAAACAAGTCGCGCTTTTGCGACTTGTTTTTATCCGAAATGGGGACTGTTGATTTCGAATTGTGTTGTTCACTATGCAGGAGTTAAGAAAAAATAGAATCAGGTTTTCTGGTAATCCGACAGTAATAATTGCATAAAAAATGGCCAATATATGATACAATATTAGTACACGAAAGGGGTCAATCAAATGTTAGAAACGGCTCATGGAGAATTTGAATTAATTAAGGATTATCGCGATGCATTTGTGCTCGACGATTTCAATAAGCGCTATCTTGACGTCTTTGATATCTATCCCTATATTGTGGGGGATTATTCCGCAGGGGTGTTGCGTTTAAAAGGTTTCTCAAAAAACGGGAAAACCAATAACGTTAAGATGATTCCCGATTACTTACTAGAATCCTGTGCGATGAATTGTCCTTATTTTATACTAAAGAACCCGAAGTTTAATCCCAATAAAAAGCGGGATTCTTGAAAGGAGAACCAATGACGTACGAGGAAATATTAGCTGAGATTCACGATGTGATTAATCTCATTCGGCCTTATATTCAACGCGATGGCGGCGATGTAGAGTTTGTTAAGTTCGAAGATGGCATTGTTTATGTCTCTTTGAGTGGCGCTTGTGTTGGTTGTGGAGGATTCGATATTACCTTAAGGGAATTGATTGAAGATACACTACTTGAACGCGTACCAGGTGTCATCGGTGTCGAGCACCTATAAAAGGAGAATAGTTATGTCACTGAACAAGGAAGAAATGAAAGATTTTTGTATTCGGCTTTTAAATGAACGAGGAGTTCAAATTGCGGATATTACCGATTTGGTGTATTATTTACAAGCCAAATACATTCCCGATTTAAGTCTTGATGTTTGTGAAGAAGCAGTAGGACGTGTCTTATCAAAACGGGAAGTTCACAATGCGATTTTAACAGGATTGGAACTGGATATGTTAGCAGAGAAGAAATTACTATCCGAACCTCTGCAATCTTTAGTTGTGAATGATAATCCCTTATACGGAATTGATGAGATTTTAGTTTTATCGATCTGTAATATTTATGGTTCGATTGGATTAACCAATTTTGGGTATATCGACAAAGTCAAGCCAGGAATCATCGGACGACTCGATAAACTAGGAAAAAGCCCAGATGTCTGCCATACCTTTATGGATGATATCATTGGGGCGATTGCGGCCGCAGCTGCGAGTTCGGTAGCCCATAACTCCGCAAAATAAAGAAAATGGAGTATTCTCAAATCGAGAATACTTTTCATTTAGCCTTAATTTTACATTTGATTTTTGATATTCAAGGCACTTATTCGTACTGTTTTGGTACAATAAGCCTAAAGGATGGAGGGGTGTTATGATTCGTTATGTACAAAACGCTCGTGATTTACGTCAGTTTGTTCTATTTGCTAAAAAGTTGTATCATCAGCATCCCATTTATGTGTATCCCATCTTTTCGATTCTTTATCGCGAATTAAAACAAGAAGTTTTAGTGAAAAAAACATATCAAGCCCTTTTAGCAATTCAAGATGGAAAGATGGTTGGTCGAATCTTATATACCATCGCTGAGTCGAAACAACGTCAAGATCAGATTGGTTATTTTTCGTATTTTGATGCGATCAATCAGGAGTCGGTTGCGAAAGAATTATTTGACAAGATGGAAAGCGATTTACTTAACAAAGGAATTACCTATGTAGAAGGAACTTTTACTCCCTATGATCCGGATAACAAGCGTGGGATTCTAGTCCAAGGATTTGATTATCCCCAAACCATTTTTACTAGCTACAATGAGCCGTACTACGCTAATTTGTTAACGTCGATGAACTACGAAAAAGCATTTGATACCGTAACAATCGAGTTAAAGCGGAATCCGGAAAACATTCCGAAACTCTTGTTACTCGATCGGTACTTTTCATCCAGACACCAAAACATTCGAGTGGATTCATTGAATTTGAAATCCTTACAACAAGATTTACAAGATATTCATCAAATCTTCCAAGTCGCCACAACAGAAGTCATCTACCAAGATGCCCCTTCGATGGAGATGATTACCAAAGTCGCGAAGGAAATGAAACAATTCATTCGCCCAGAGCTCGTGAAAATTGCACGCGAAGTGGATACCCATAAACCGATTGGTTTTTGTTTAGTTCTCCCTGATTTTAATCAAGTATTTCAAAAAACGAAAGGGCGACTTCTATCCATCCATTTTTTACGTGCCAAACGAATCATTACGAGAACTCGAGGAATCTTACAATATGTTATACCTGAGTATCAAAATACAGGATTACTTGCTTATATCTTTAAAAAGATTTATGATGAATTTGAACGATTGGGTGTCTTAGAATTTGAGGCAGGGACGATGATGGAAGATAATCACAAGGCGCAAGCTTCTTTTCTAAAACTTGGCGGTCAAATTACCAAAGTCTATCGTATTTATGGAAAGGAATTACATCGATGATTTATCCTTATATCCAAATTATTTTAATCTTTTTCATTCCCTTGATCATCATTCGGTATCACCAATGGGTTCTCACGCGTATCTTTGGGACAATCGGCATTGCGTATATTAGCGGAATCCTTGTTTCGGCGATTGTTTTTAGTTTACAAAAACTCGGATTAGAGATTATCCCTAACGAAGACATTGGCCAAATAGGGGGATTCGCCGCTATTGCGATTGCCATTCCGTTATTATTGTTTAGTGCCAATTTAAAAGAGCTTAGAAAGTTGTCAAAGAAGGTATTATTATCGTTTGGATCAGTTGTGGTTTCGGTTGTTTTGGTGACGTCCCTTGTATTCTTTCTTTATGGAATCCATCTAGACGACGGAGCTGCATTTTCAGCTATGGCGATTGGAGTCTACACTGGAGGAACCCCTAACTTGAATGCTTTGGGGAGTATTTTCCGATTATCAGCAGATCAAATCGGTGTGGCCAACTTTTCTGATATCTTGATTGGTGCGATTTTCTACATATTCTTACTGGTTTTAGCGAAACCGCTGTTTTCTTTGATTTTACCAAAAAGACAGACCGAGTTGTATCTCAAGCAATCCTCTGAAGTCATGAATCCCGATGTAATTCACTTTCGTGATATTACGAACAAGAAACCGATTGTTTATAGCCTATTGTTAGCGATTCTTATGGCCTTACTTTCCGCCCTTATTGGGATTCTCATTTTTGTTTTAGGGGGAAGTCAAGAAGGAACATTGATGGATATTTTGGTTCCTACCTTGCTCATTGGGGTTACTGTACTTGGGATTTTAGCTTCCTTTCATCAACGAGTTCGAGAAGTGAAAGGATCCAATATTGTAGGTCAGTATTTCATTTTAGTTTTTAGTTTTGGAATCGCATCTGCGATTGACTTAAATCAGTTGTCCAATGCCTTCGGGCAAGTATTACTCTTATTTAGTTTGATTACTGTGGGAACGATGATTCTTCATGTCATTTTTTCTAAGTTGTTACGAATTGATGCGGAGTGCACCATCATCACTCTCACCGCGGGACTATATGGACCCGCCTTTATCCCCGCTATGACCAAGCAAATAAAAAATGATGCTTTAACGGTTCCTGGACTTTTGTGTGGTTCATTAGGATACGCGATAGGAACGTTTTTAGGATTGTTATTATCGTTTTGGTATATGAGTTATTAAGCCGATTCATGATGGGATTCTTGATTTTTTGTTTTCAATGACTAGATTTCATGGTATACTACTATCAAGAATGATTTCGAGGTGAAACCATGAAAAAGGGGGACATTGTCCAGGGCCGGATTACCGGCATCAAACCGTATGGCGCCTTCGTGAAAATCAATGACGAATTAGATGGGCTGATCCACATATCCGAAATTAGTGATGGATTCGTAAAAAGAATTGATGATTTTATTAAAATTGGTGAGGTTGTGGAGTTAGAAGTTCTCGGGATCAATGACGATCAGAAGGTGTCTCTTAGTTACAAACGGATACACAAAGTAAGAAAACGGAAATATGTGGATGTGGAATTACAAACCGGTTTTCAACCTTTAGAAGAGATGTTACCGATTTGGATTGAGCAATTCACAAAACGTGGGGAGTAATTCTCACGTTTTCTTTTTTGGCAAAGAAAACGGTTTACAGCGATCGGTTTGCCTTTCTCAAAATGGAGAAAAGTGATATAATAGATGCGAATTTCATGTTGGAGGAATCGTATGAGACAAGTACTTAAAGTGGATGTATCCCACGCACTACCTTTTATTAATCACGAAAAATATCGTACCATTCAAAAAGAAGTGAATCACGCTGCGAATGAGCTTTTTAATAAAGAAGGCAAAGGAAGCGATTTTTTAGGATGGGTCAATTTACCAAAGCATTATGATCAAGAAGAGTTTAAACGAATTTTAAAAGCAGCACGCCAAATCCGTAGACAAGCAAAACGTTTAGTCGTGATTGGGATTGGAGGGTCTTATCTTGGAGCGAAAGCAGCCATTGAAGCATTAACTCCAACTTTTGCGAAAAAACGGAAATTAGAAGTTGTTTTTGCAGGGCAAAATTTATCCACGAGATATTTGCTTGAACTACTTGATTATGTAAAAGATCAAGATTTCGCAATCAATGTCATTTCGAAATCAGGTACAACCACCGAACCTGCAATCGCCTTTCGTCTTTTTAAGCAAGCATTAGAAGAAAAATATGGTCTTGAGGAAGCAAAACAACGGATTTATGTTACAACCGATGCGAACAAAGGTGCCCTACGAACTTTAGCAACCGAAAATGGGTATGCTACGTTTGTTGTTCCTGATGACATTGGGGGACGATATAGTGTATTAACTGCAGTCGGCTTACTTCCTATCGCAGCGGCCGGAATCGATATCAAAGAAATGATGCAAGGTGCGAAAGATGCACGAAAACTTTATGTTTCCAAAGACATTAAGAAAAACGACGCGTTTTTATACGCAGCCGTTCGGAATTTACTCTATCGAAGCAATAAAGCAATTGAAATGTTGATTTCGTATGAACCAAAGCTAAGTTATATTCAAGAGTGGTGGAAACAACTCTACGGTGAATCCGAAGGAAAAGACCATCAAGGATTATTCGTTGCGAGCGCTAACTTTACCACCGATCTACATTCTTTAGGGCAATACATTCAGGAAGGTCGTCGGATTATGTTTGAGACGATTTTGCATATCCCCACTAACCCCGTGGAACTAGCAATTCCTTCTGAAGCACAAGATTTAGATGGATTAAATTATTTAACTAACAAAACCGTTTCCTTTGTAAACCAAAAAGCGATGGAAGGGACTTTGCTTGCCCATCAAGATGGTCTCGTACCAAATATTGTCATTGAAATGACGGAGTTAAGTGCGTATAGTTTTGGACAATTGGTTTACTTCTTTGAGTTAGCTTGTGGCATCTCTGGTTATATTTTAGGAGTGAATCCCTTTGATCAACCTGGAGTGGAAGCGTATAAAAAGAACATGTTCGCATTATTAGGAAAACCAGGTTTTGAAGAACTGAAACAAATTCTCGAACATAAACTACACCAAAAAGGATAAGACTTGGATTGCTTCAATGCTTGATTTCCCATAAAAAAAATGGATGATTGATTATCCATTTTTCTTTCGGTTATTGGTGTTTGCAAACTGACTGATGAAACGTTGCTTATCGAAAGCATGAATCTCATGTGTTTTAAACTGATCGATTTGAATCCGATTCACACCCTCTAAGACTTCCCCATCTGCTTGGAAGAATTTGGGGTCACTGTATTCAACAGTGATTTTTTGACCCTCTAAGATGGTAATAAACTTTGTTAGTTTTGCATGTAATCCAACATAAATCGATAAAAACAATAAGAAGACTTGCCATTTTTTTAGAGTATGTGCAATGACGATGGAAAACGTCGTACTCGTTGGATCGGCTTTCGGAGCGACTTTCATTCCACCACCAAAGTATTTTCCATTTTGAATGGCGATGAACCAT
>Ga0116204_1001590_pt1 | contig 12603 bp, 13 predicted proteins | sample LakKivwa52mmetaG_FD_94481 | JGI IMG/M metagenome (GOLD analysis project Ga0116204, IMG submission 94481) | Anoxic lake water microbial communities from Lake Kivu, Rwanda to study Microbial Dark Matter (Phase II) - Lake Kivu water 52m metaG | ecosystem: Environmental > Aquatic > Freshwater > Lake...
CCTTAACCTCAAGGCCGTGAAAATCCAGAATGCTTTTTTCAAACATCAGAACACTTTTTACCTGTTTGCTTATTTTTTGTCAAGGGTTCCGAATACTCTCTGCAGGAGGGGAGTAATCCGGGCTGACACTTCCTTCCTGATTTTAAGCTCTTCTTCCTCAACCTTCATAAATACTCCCGTGAGTGCCTTTGTAGTGAGAAAATCCTCAAGTTCTGTATTTACCGTTTTTAATCCGGCCAGCTTGCCGGCCAGTGAATTTGCCACTGTGTTCCACTTTGTTGTAAGTGTTTCCCAGGAGCTTTTTGTTGAGATATTACCCACGATATTCTTATCCGTTGATGCCTGTATTTTTGGTTTGTACAGATTATACAACTCACTGTAGGTTGTATTTTTCAGATACACCGTCGCAGCATCATCGGCTCCGTTGAGTATGCCGAAAGCATCCTTTATTGTCATCTGTGTAACGCTGCTTACAAATATCGGAGCAACCTCTTTGGCAGCATCCTCTGCCGCCCGGTTTATCCTGAGAATGACATCCTCAAGGAGCTGGTCACCTCCCGGGATCCTGGAGATGTTGTCGACAATAACATCTGCTTCGGGCGGTAACAGTATCTTCAGAAGTGCATCCCCGTAATATCCGTTTTCCACAGCCAGCTTCTGGGCAGCATTCTTTGCTCCTGTAGTAAGAGCTTCCTTAAGACCACTTGCGACTTCAGTTTCTGTAAGGGGCAGGGGGCCGCCGGTTGTCGATTGAAGCACATTCAGCAATTCGGCACAACCTCCGAAAAGCAGCATAAGGATAACCAACAGAAATGTTCTTACTTTCATATTCATTAGTTTTAATTACGATACTGCGGGAAGCAGCGCTGTTGAAATAACAAGGTCTTCAGGATTTGTTATCTTGATGTTTTCCCTGTTCCCCTCGATAAGGTTTATTTTCACGCCTGTCTTCTCAACAACCGTTGCATCATCGGTGAATTCCGGTAGGTATTCCTGGAGATATGCTTTCTTTAAAAGCTCAGCATCAAAGACCTGCGGCGTCTGCACCTGTTTTACCTGCAGGCGGTTTATGGGCTTATTGCCTCCGTCGGTAAGCATCCTGAGCGTGTCGGAGGGTGATATCACCGGTATTGCATTGCCAAGCTTTTCCGCAGTATTGAAACATCTTTTGATTGTTTCCACCGATACAAAAGGCCGTACACCGTCATGTATGGCAACCAGTCCCGGGACCTCAACAAATCTTAGTCCGTTCCTTACGGAAAAGAACCTGGTCCTTCCTCCTTTTACAAGTGTATGAGGTATCCTGAATGAGTATTTATTCTGAAGCTCACCCCAGAACCTGAGCTGATTTTCCGGAAGGACGGTTATTATTTCAATGCTTTCATTAAAAGCCTTGAACCTTTCAAGGGTGTGCATCAATACGGGTTTGCCTGCAATCTCCAGGTACTGCTTGGGCACCTCTGCATGCATCCTTTTGCCGCTTCCTCCGGCCACTATGACTGCATAGAGTTTCACTCCTTCGTATACAAAAACCTCTTAATGCTTCTCTTCGGTGTTTTGGCAAATTCCTCCGGGTGAATCCTGGCTTTGCTGACAGCCATGAAATCGGGTACCTGGTTGTTTACACTCTTCCTTGCTTCTTCAAAGATCCCGGAAAGCCGGTCTTCGGAGATGCTGTCTCTCTTCATCATCTCATAATCGGGACAGATAAGTGCAACAAGCTTATTATCCTCCTGAATTACAAGAGATTCGGCTATGTAGTCCATATTGTTGAACACGGCTTCGATCTCTTCCGGGAAGATATTCTTGCCCGAAGGGCCGAGTATCATGGCTTTGCTCCTTCCCTTTATGAAGATATTTCCTTCCTTATCCATTACACCAAGATCGCCGGTATGCATCCAGCCGTTTTCATCAATTATTTCCCTGGTGGCTTTTTCATTTTTATAATATCCCAGCATCACATTCTCTCCCCGGAGTATTATCTCTCCGATCTGGTTCTGCGGATCGGGAGAATCAATCTTAACCTCCAGTGTGTCAACCGGGCGTCCCGATGCTCCCGGCTTTGTTGTATCCCATGACGCGTAGCTTATGAGCGGTCCGCATTCAGTCATCCCGTAACCGACCGTGAACCTGAAATTGATTTTTCTGAAAAAGGCTTCAGCCTGCGGGTTGAATGCAGCTCCCCCGATCACTATCACATTGAACCTGCCGCCAAATGATGCGTTAAGCTTTTCCCTGATCTTCTTATGCAGTATATTATTGATTCCCGGTATTGCCAGCAGTATTTTCATATGAGGCTTGCTGATCACCGGAAGCAGTTGTTTCTTGAATACCTTTTCAATGACAAGCGGCACGGCCAGGATAAGCCTGGGCCGTATCTCCTTAAAGGCCTGAATTATAATGGCAGGAGAAGGGGTCTTTGAAAGTATTGTGATATGGCAGCCGTATGTAAAGGGAAAGAGAAATTCAAAAGCACATCCGTAGGTGTGGGCAAGAGGCAGGAATGAGACGACAGGATCACCCGGATTGAGGGGCATGTTATTCTGTGCATATCTCACATTTGCTGCAAGGCTGTTGTGTGAGATCATCACTCCCTTGGAAAAACCGGTGGTGCCGCCCGTATAACTAATTACAGCCAGCTTGTCATTTGTAACATCCGGAAATTTTATGTCGCCGGGTTTAAGTTCAGGATATGCCTTTGCGAATTTATCATCAATTGCAGACCAGGTTTCTTTGAACTTCGAATTGTTCGATGCAATGAGCTTGAAAGTGTCAAGCGAAATCACACCGGCGATTTCAGGCATGCGGGAGATCCCGAGTGTTTCAAATATCTTGTTATCAACTATCAGAAGCTGTGCATCAGAATGGTTAACCAGGTTTACAAGGTCTTCAGGCTTGAAATCGGGAAGGATCGGAACAACGACAGCTCCATAGGTCACCACGGCAAGGTAGACAATACACCAGTAAGCGGAATTCCTTCCGACAAGCGCTATTTTATCACCCTCCTTAATCCCTGTCTCCCTGAAAAAGATATGGAATTTCAGAATATGCTCAGCTATCTGACTGTATGTGAGTCCCGGCTCCTTGTAATTTGATAAAGCCTCAATCGACCAGTTCTGCCTGATGCTTTGTTCAATATAGCCGATTAAACGTTCATTGATCATAGGTTCTTGTTTTAAAGTTAATAATGTCAGAGTTACGGCTTGAAAAATAACATGGAATATACACCCCTCTTTGAAACCAAGGGGATGGAGGCTGAGCCTTTATATGAAGAACATTACAAGTACAACGAGGGTTGAGAGTATGTTAACAACGGTGAAAAAGTAGTTATATCCTTCGCGCTGCCTGGCAAAATGTCCCAGCTTTCTTGCCAGTATGCCTATTGTGGGAACAAATAAAACAACCAGGAATGCAAAGAATTCGATGCCGAAAAAGACTTCCTCAAGGCCTCCCTTCACCAGAGCGGAAAAATAAACGACAATAAGCAGTACCAGCAGATAGAACAGATAGCTGATCTTGAGCAGTAATGTTGAAACCAGCCTGCGCTTGTGAAGCTGGTGGGGCTTCAGGTAAGCATAGGCAATTGAAAAGATTATGACAATAAAGATGACTCCAAGGATATGATTCAGTATTTCGCTGAAGTTTGCCATTTGTTTTGTCAATAATAGTGTCATTGCAATTCAATTTTAGACCATACAAGGGAACTGGCGCCAAGAACGGCTGCGTTCGTGGCATTAAGCTTTGAAGGAAGAAGCCTGACCTTATTGCTGTAAATGCTCAGGAGATATTCCTCCATATATCTTTTTGCCGGCTTGAATATGAGGTCACCGGCCATAGCCAGCCCCCCGAAAAGAAAGATTGCTTCAGGTTCGGTATGCGATACCACATCTGCAAGCTTGTATCCAAGTATTTTCCCCGTATGTTCAAAGGCTTTGATTGCCAGTTTATCGCCTTTCTTAGCTGCTTTGAAGATCATCTCGGCATCTATCTCATCAAAGCTCTTTTTTCTGAATTCATCAGGCTGACGGCTGTCGGCCAGTATTTTAATAAATGTCCGCTTAAGCCCTGTAGCCGAAACATATGTTTCAAGGCATCCTTTTTTCCCGCATCCGCATTCCCGCTCAGAGGGTTCCAGCCTTATCGGCGTATGCCCGAGTTCTCCTGCAAAACCGCCATGCCCGTATAAGAGCTTCCCGTCAACTACAAAGCCGCTGCCGAGTCCTGTGCCGAGTGTGATGACAACAAAATCCCTCATCTTCTTTGCTCCACCGTAGATCATTTCTCCCACGGCGGCGGCGTTTGCGTCATTCGTTACAATTACCGGCAGGTTTGTATGCGTGTGAAAAATATCCGACAGCGGAATTATCCCTTTCCAGGGAAGCGCTGCTGAATATTCAATTGTCCCCTTATTTATATTTCCCATCGGGGCCCCGATTCCGATACCCTGCAGATCAAATCCCTGTTTTATCTTCTTGCCCGCTGCAATTATTTTATTGTATAATGCTGCAACATACTGTTCGGCTTTTTCATAATTACAGGTAGCCATTTTGCCCTGGGCAGTTATTTTCCCTTCCCTGTCGACAAAACCAAAAACAGTGTTTGTCCCTCCTATGTCAATTCCGATTGCAAGTTTTTTCTTTGTCATATTATCAGCTACCTGTTATCAAAGGTAAGTTTTTTTATTATACGAATCTCAACACTCCGAAGTGTGCCGGCTGATGGAAGTCAGGTTTTGGTGTGCCCACGGGACTCCACGAAACATAATGCGGCACACGGAGCTTGTCACCGCATTTATACATATTGGCTGCCAGGGTTTTTCCCTCAAGGCTGCTTAAATCATGATGAAAAAACACCCTGAACGGAATTGCAATTGTGATCGCCCATGAAAAAGGCCCCTCCTTTCCGCTTACCGGTTCCCTGCCTGCCGATGAGTGCCTTCTTATTGACTCAATAACCCCGGGATCTGCCCGCCTGCGGTCAGCTCTTCCGGTTCCGGATCCCATCAGGCAGGTGCCGATGCCGTTAAACTCAAAGTTGTAATAGATGCCGTCATCTCCGGGGGATACAAAGAATTCAACGCAGGAGTCTTCGTATAACTCCTGGTTTGTTTCCGTTTTTTCAGCCATGAAATACTCTTCAGTAACATAGTATTTCAGCAGAAGCTCATGGTCTGTATAGCCGATTGCGAAGGATACATCAGGCTTATATGGAAAACCTGGCCAGTTTATGGTGTCAATCCTGTTTTGCTCCTCTACATTATCAAGCTTTTCAGATATTGCTTCAAGCTCAGGAAATTCAGAATCAAAATGAATTTTTCTTACAATAATGGTCTTCATTGGTAAATATGAAAATGAGGCCTTCTCAAAAGACCTCTTTATCCTGTACAGTTATTCTGAAATCAGTTTTTAAGGTCGTTCCAGATGAGGGCTGCTGAACCCATCACAGCGCCTTTGCTTTCAGGAATGCCTGATGCAAGCACCTTCACGGTATCTTTCATCAGCACATAGTTGTTCTCCTTCAGGTATTTTCTGACCGGAGCAAAGAGCATCTCTCCTGCGTTTGCCAGCCCGCCGAACAGTATTACTGCCTCAGGGCTTGAGAACACCACTGCATTTATTATCCCGAATCCGAGTATCTCGGCTGTCCTGTTCATCGCTTTAACAGCTAGCGGGTCTTTTTTGGCTGCCGCTTCAGCGATTCTCTTCGATGTTAGTTTTGAAACGGGGATATCCCTGAGAGGACTTGGGTCCCTTACTTCGCTCATAAGTTCAATGACCGTCTTCACAAGACCCGTGGCAGAACCGTATGCTTCAAAACATCCTTTACGTCCGCATCCGCATTCCCTTCCTCCCGGAACTACTGTCATGTGTCCAAGCTCTCCTGCAAAACCGGTATGTCCGTATACCATTTTACCGTCGATCACGATACCGCTGCCAAGGCCTGTTCCAAGCGTAAGCACAATAAAATCCTTCATCTTCTTTGCAACGCCAAAGATCATCTCTCCCATAGCGGCAGCATTTGCATCATTGGTCACGGCAACCGGTACATTTATCTTCTTTTTAATAAGGTCGGCAAGAGGGACAATTCCCTTCCATGCAAGGTTGGGAGCATGCTCTATGGTCCCCCTGTGATAATTGGCATCAGGAGCGCCGATACCTATACCCATCAGTTTGTATTCCCTGTTTGCCGAAACAAGCTTTTTGATGCCGTCAGTGAGAGCCGTCACAAAATCATTGATTTTAGGATAGTCGGTTGTGCTGAAATGATTTTCAGACAATACTTTTCCTTTTTCATCGACAAGGCCGAACCTGGTATTTGTTCCGCCGATGTCAACACCTGCAACTACTTTTTTCATTTTTATAAAGATTTAATTATTAATGTATTGGTTTTATCTCCCCATGCTCTGCCGGGGTATGCTTTTTAACTTTTTGGAATTCCTAGCACTGATGTCCCAGTCCTGGTCAACAACCCAGTCTTCCTTTATTTCTATCTCCTGCGGATAAAACGAAACCGGCTCAGGCTGTAGACCAAAATTGAAATTGCCGGTGGTCCATTTACCATCATTGTTGTAATCATAAATGACTCTCAGCCTGTATGTGCCCTTGTCAAGAAGGGAAAATTCAATCCTTCCGTCTTTGTCAGTTCCGGTCTCCCTGACCGGTTTTTCATTTTTATCAAGAAGCTGGATTATCCTGCCGCCTTCATAGCCGCTGGTATTAAGAACCAGCTTTCCGAAAGAAGTTTCCGGCCTGAGAGAGATTCTTGTTCCGGTTGAATCGGCAGATTCTCCGTATATGTTGCCAAAGGCAGCAGAATCAGCGATAAACAGGTACGTTTTTCCCTGTGCAAAATTTGCATCCATGAAAATCCTGCGTGAGCTTAAAGTGTCCCGGACAAGTGTATACGGAACAATTATTTTTTGTGTCTCCCGGATTTCATAGAGTCTTATCCTGGATGTGTCGGGCGGCCTGAAGGGAGTTGGGGATTGAAATACGATTTTCGTGCCGGGGCGCAGCGCTCCTCCTCCTATATTTGAACTGACCGTGTATCGGGGAGGCCTGATTGTTGCCCTGGCCGGCCGAGGAGCAAGGAACCTCATGGTTATAGTATCCTGCCTGCTCAGAATTATACCTGTGGTATCGGTAAACGGATAGGTTATAACCGTGTTTATAAGCTGTTCTGAATACAGCGTGCTGTCGGTAAGCCATACCTGCAATGTGTCGTTGTTAACGCTCCTCTCAATAAAATAGGCATCACCTTTCACTCCGGGAGCAGAAAAAGCGAAAGTCTCCTTTCCTGCAGGAAGCGCAAGGATATAAGTAAGAAGGTATGGCAGGCTTCGGGCAGAAGAGGTCAGATAATTCATGGTCTTCTCATGCTGAAAAAGATAAAGCCTGTATTCCCCTCTTAAGACGGCAGTATCAGATGTCTTTGCCTGTGGTGCCGGTATTGTGACTTTTTCATTTTTTACCGGAAGATAGTTTTTCGCGGGGGTTATTTCAACCGGTTCATTCAGGAAAGCCATCTCCTCATCAGGCCTGTTGAAATTCCTGCTGTTGTCCTGGTCTTTAAGCGCATAAAGACGGTATCTTCCTTCCCTTACATTATCAATCCTGAAATAACCATTTCTATCTGCCCTCGAAATATAATCGGGTATAGATTTCCTGACTGTGGCTGGTGAGAGGTCGCGGTAAAGAAGGAGAGTGGTATTTTCAGGTGCATCGAGCACAAATGCATTTAGGACGTTGCCGGTTACGGAAAGAGAATCAATTACCGGTCCGGTCGAAAAAACAAACTGCAGATTATCATATACATTGCCTTCATTGAGGTCTTTTACGGCATCATTGAAATTGAAAGTATAGGTGGTGCTGTCCCTGAGTGCATCTTCGAACATCACCACAACACTTTTTCCCTTTATTGAAATGTCGGGCCTCTTTTTCATAGGCGGCGAGACCATGAATTTCTCGTTGATCTTATCAAGAACGACATATTCATTAAAGGTGATCATGAACCTGTTCCCGGTAAAGAATTTTGATCCGTTGGGCGGAGTGCTTTTCACAACCACAGGAGGTGTTTTGTCCCTGGGTCCGCCTGCGGGTGAACTCACTTTTGCACATGAAGCAATCAGGGTACAGGACAAAATGACAGAAAGTGGTTGCCTTAATATTGTCATCCTCATCTTTATACCCCGTATTTGGTGAAGTACAAACATAAATATTTTTTTACCTTTGGCAAACATAATAACGGCCCGGCCATGCATTTACTTGTTGTTCCCTGGGATGTCAATCCTGAAATCTTCCGTATCGGTTCATTTGCCGTAAGATGGTACGGATTGCTGTTCGCTTCATCATTTTTATTCGGCTATATTATTCTGGGCAGGATATTCAAGAATGAAAATCTCAGCGATGCATTGCTTGACAAGCTCACGGTATATGTTGCAATTGGCACGATCGTGGGCGCCAGGCTGGGACACTGCCTCTTCTATGAACCCGGATATTACCTTTCGCACCCGGGCGAGATCCTTAAAATATGGCACGGCGGACTGGCCAGTCACGGAGCCGGAGTTGGCATTATCCTGTCCATCTGGCTTTTTACGAGGAAAACAAAAAGAGATTTCACATGGGTGATCGACCGCGTTGCCATCGTTGTTGCACTCTCGGGTCTCTTCATAAGGATGGGAAATCTCATGAACTCCGAGATCTATGGCGTGGAAACAACTGTTCCGTGGGGATTTGTTTTCCTGCGCAACGGCGAGACAGCCCCAAAACACCCCACGCAGATATACGAAGCACTCACCTATCTGATGATTTTCCTTCTGCTGCTGTGGCTTTACTGGAGAAAAAAGGGTTCATATATCCAGGGAACCCTCATTAGCCTTACATGCATCCTGATATTTACATCCCGGTTTTTAATTGAATTCCTGAAGGAGGACCAGGTTGCCTTTGAGGCATCAATGAAACTGAATATGGGCCAGTGGCTCAGTATTCCGTTTGTTATCCTGGGCTGCTTGTGGTTATATTTCAGCTTCCGGAGGAAGAAAATTTCCTATGCAGGAAGGTGATCCTGTGTCCTGAGGATCCCGTGGAAAAGAACATCCAGTATCCCGTTCAGGCGGTCTTCAATATTAACTTCCTTCTTTTGCCAGAAAAGGGGCACCTCAAGTCCCTTCAGGGTGGTCTGTATAGCCAGGGCCGTATACTCACTGTTCTTTACGTTAAACACCTTACGCCTTGCACCGTGATACAGGATCAGGCGGAGGATTGCCAGCTCCTCCCGGTCATATCTTGAACGGATATTTTCAACAAAATCAAAGTGATCGAGGTTCTTGTCAAAAACCGCATTATAATAATTTGAGAGTTTTTCGAACGATTTCATCCTCACAAAAACATAGTTCCGCATTTTATCAACAGGCGATTCAACTGATTTGATTGCTGTAGTGAGCTGATTTCTAAGGATATTGGCTTCGTGAAGCACAACAGCTTCGAATATCTCTTCCTTGCTCTCAAAATAATAGTAAATGGAACTTTTACCCATTTTAAGGGCTCTGGCTATCTCTTCCATCGTTGTTTTCCTGAAACCGTAACGGCTGAAAATTGTTCCGGCAGTAACGATGACCTTCTTTCTAAATTCCTCTTTATTAATCATATATTCAGTTTTTAGAGAAGACCCCCAGATCATCTACAAATTTACTAAATTATTATTTGTCTTCAAAATTTCGAATAAAGCGGTCGATAAGTCGAATAAGGGTTTGTGTTTATATTTGAGTAATTTTGTTGCCGGAGATTTTTCTAAATGCTTATAGGCGCTAAAAACTATAAAAGCATATGGCTTGATGAGTCTGATCCTGTATCAGTTAAGGCTATTGATCAGAAGAAACTGCCATTTTTCCTCGAAATCCTTGAATTGCGAAGCGTCGATGACATCTTTAATGCAGTCAGGGATATGAGCATCAGGGGCGCTCCTGTTATCGGGGCCGCAGGGGCATTCGGCATCTACCTGGCAACACTTGAAGTAACTCCGGCAACCAACATCTGTCATCACCTTGATAATGCGGCGAGATATCTCATCTCATGCCGCCCTACAGCGGTTAACCTTTCATGGGCAGTCAACCACGTGATGGAGAGGCTGAAGGGAATTAAAGAAGAAAACCTTACCGGGGCGGCACGAAAGATTGTTGTTGAATTCATCGAAGCGGAGGTGGAAAGATGCAGGCAGATAGGGGTTCACGGACTTAAAGTCATTGAGGATATCAGCAGGCAAAAAGAGGGAAGACCTGTAAATATCCTTACCCATTGCAATGCTGGCTGGCTGGCATGCATTGATTACGGAACAGTCACCGCTCCGGTATATCTTGCACACGAATCGGGAATTCCCGTTCATGTATGGGTCGACGAAACCAGACCCCTTAACCAGGGTGCAAGGCTGACTGCATGGGAGCTTGGCCAGGCAGGAGTCCCTTACACGCTGATTACCGACAATGCCGGAGGACATTTGATGCAGCACGGTATGGTTGACCTGGTGCTTGCAGGCAGCGACCGTACCACCGCGGGGGGAGACGTGGCCAACAAGATCGGCACATATCTTAAAGCGCTTGCGGCGTTTGAAAACAGGATCCCGTTTTATTCACTGTTCCCTTCATCATCCCTTGATGCGCAGATAAATGACGGACTTAAGGAGATCCCGGTTGAAGAGCGTGAACCGGAAGAGGTAACAACGGTATCCGGACTGCTGGCCGGGAAAATTGAAACAGTCCGTGTTTGTCCTGAAAACTGTATTGCGGCAAATTACGGGTTCGATGTAACTCCTGCAAAGTATATTACCGGATTAATTACGGAAAGAGGCATATGCAGGCCTGAAGAAAAAGAAATAAAAAAGATGTTCCCAGATAAATTTATTTAAAATGGAAGGGGTAGTAAAATTCAATTGTCACTGGAGCCAGTCGGGCCCGGTCATTTCGGATGAACAATATGAGATAATAAACTACTGGAGGGAGGTCCTTTACAATATGGATCTCATCGGTGCTTATGAGAACGGTGTGGGGTTTGGGAACATAAGCATGAGAATAAAAGGAGGAAACCAGTTCATAATTACAGGATCCGCCACGGGAGAGATACCTGAACTGGAACCTGGGCACTATGTTAAAGTCAATTCTTTTAATATTGATGACAATGCCGTTCAGTGTGTCGGTCCGCTGAAAGCCTCATCGGAGTCGCTTACACATGCAGCCATCTACCTTGCCGACACAGGGGCTAATGCCATTATTCATGTCCATAACATAGACCTTTGGAATGAACTGATCTATAAGGTGCCCACAACAAATCCGTCAATGGAATACGGCACAACCGGTCTGGCGAAAGACATATTCCGGCTCTTCAGCGACTCGGATGTTATAGAGAAGAGGATCATTGTGATGGCAGGCGACAGGGCGGGTATTCTTTGCTTCGGACACGATATGGATGAAGCGGCAAACGTGCTGATGTCTTACATGAAGAAGAAGAAATGACAAAGATCGGAATCATAGGCGGATCGGGGCTGGAGAATCCTGATATCCTGAAAAATCCCGAGAAGCATGATGTTGATACTCCTTACGGAAGGCTCGCTTCTCCGCTTGTTTCCGGAATCATAAATAATAAAAGTGTTATAATGCTTTCACGGCACGGGTGGGATCATACTGTGCCGCCTTCACAGGTGAACAACAGGGCAAACATCCGGGCGCTTAAGGAAGCAGGGTGTACTCATATCCTTGCCACAACCGCCTGCGGCAGCCTCAGGGAGGAGATAGGAAGGGGTGATCTTGTCATTCCTGACCAGTTCATTGATTTCACCCATCACAGGATTCACACCTTTCATGAGCATTTTGAGCCCGGGGATATGAAGCACAAATCGATGGCTGATCCGTTTGATGAAGGCCTTCGTAATCTTATCATCTCATCAGCAAAGAAGGCGGGGATTGAAGTTCATCCCCGGGGTACGGTCATCACCATTGAAGGGCCCCGTTTTTCGACCCGGGCGGAATCGAGGATGTTCCGTATGTGGGGGGCAGACATAATCAACATGTCGGTTGCGCCGGAAGCGATACTGGCAAATGAGGCAGGCGTACCTTACGCGGTGATAGCCATGAGCACTGATTATGACAGCTGGAAGGATAATGAGGAGCCTGTGACCTGGGAGGAGGTGCTGAAGGTATTTGAAACTAATGTCGGAAGGGTAATAGAGCTGTTGAAGGAGGTGATTTCCGGGATTTGGTAAATTTGCTTAATATAGCTAATATTGCAATCCGTAAAACTTGTTGCTTGTTGCTTGTTGCTTGTTGCTTGTTGCTTGTTGCTTGTTGCTTGTTGACTGATATTCAGATTTTTATATAACCAGTAACCAGGAACCAGGAACGAGTAACCGGACGGGGCCCATAGCTCAGATGGTTAGAGCACCTGACTCATAATCAGGGGGTCGTTGGTTCGATCCCAACTGGGCCCACATTGAAAATCAGACACTTGCAAAAAGTGTCTTTTTTTTTACGCCAGATTTACGCCAGGTTTCTGTATTTGTGCATGAGCCGGTGACCATGACCACTCTTCGCCGGAGTTAATTGACCTCCTCCTGTCG
>Ga0116204_1001592_pt1 | contig 12598 bp, 11 predicted proteins | sample LakKivwa52mmetaG_FD_94481 | JGI IMG/M metagenome (GOLD analysis project Ga0116204, IMG submission 94481) | Anoxic lake water microbial communities from Lake Kivu, Rwanda to study Microbial Dark Matter (Phase II) - Lake Kivu water 52m metaG | ecosystem: Environmental > Aquatic > Freshwater > Lake...
GTCGCCGAACAGTATCTCGATCTTGCCCGTCAAATGGCTGGCATTGTTGGGCCGGTACCAACTCTCGCGCCTGGACAAACCGAACACGCGATACTCCTTATCAAGCAATTGCTCTGCCAAGAATGAACCATCCTGGCCTGTGATGCCGGTTATAAGGGCTCTCTTCATATTTTAGTTTCGCCTGCCGTTTTTCTGCCAAAATTCCAGAAGGAAAGATAAAAATACGCCGCCTATTAAACCCATTATGCCGGAAATAAGAATATTCTGCCTCTTTTTGGGGCCTTCGAGATATTTAGGCTTGAGCGGCGCGTCAAAAATCATAAAATCTTTGGCGTCGGCAAGTATAAGTTTCAGTCCATTTCTCCTATCTTTAAGCGCGCTAAGATTACTTTCGTGGTTAGGAAGTACGTTTTGCAATAAGATTATCCTTAAAAAAGCTTCGGACTGAGAAATACCATCGATGTCGGATATACCGGAAATTAAATTCTTCGCCCTTTTTATATCTTCCTCGGCACTCTTAATTTCTCCATCCAATTCCTCAAGCCGTTCGTCAATGATAGATAAGCGTTTCTGGTAAGCCATCTGACCTTGCGCGATAAACGGCTTTACTACGGCATCGTTTATCTTAAGGACATCATCGGGGCTGGAATTAATTATTTGTATCTTCAGCAAATTAGTGCCGCTTACATCGCTGATCTTGATATTTTGCTGGAGCCCCTCGGATGTGATCTTAAAATTCAAGCCGTTAATTACAGACAGAAGATAGTTTTGGTTCAGGATCATCGCTTTTGCGTCTTCATTTTTGATCAAAAGCCCGTTGATACTTCCGAGCTGAATGGTGGCGGTAGATTCGTAAAACCTGGGCGTCCGTAGGCTAGCTATTGCAGTGAAAATGACTGAAATCAGGCATACAGCCAGAACGAGATTCTTTCTCTTGATTGCGATCTTAATATACTCCTTTATATCAATTTCACCTTCCTGCATACGCTGCCCATCCCCCATTGCTTTTCTCATTTTTTAAACTCCCATTTTGCCGTTTAATGAATTCTCCATCTCCCGCTTTAACTTGTTGTACTCCGCCTCTTTTATCTGCAGAAAGTATCTGATAAGCCGTAATTTTTCCTCTATGGCCTTCTCGGTCAGAATATAGCGGATTTTCTTCAGTTTTCCTGGATTATCGGCAAAATTTTTCGCTTTGACCAAACCCCGCTTTATAAGCTCGCGCAGGAGGTAATTGGTCTTACCCAGGGAGATATTAAGGCTATTGGAGAGATCGCGCTGGGTAGCGCTCGGGTTAGTCTCCAGCTCTTTAATAATGTAGAGAGTATCTTCTTTTTGTGGTTGTTCAGCCATTGAACATTCATTTTAGCAAAACAGGGGAAGTTGTCAAGCTTTTACTTAAAAATCGCAATTTTCGATATATTTTAAAATAGTAGTGGACAAACCACCCTGGATAAGGGTATAATACCGCGCAATAGTAAATGTGGCTGGGATGTTAAACTTTAAGTTTCTTCCTTTTGCTGTAATTTGCTATTAGTCCAATACGGAAGGAGGTAGCAAACAATGGTAAAAGGAAAAGTAAAATGGTTCAATGACGCCAAAGGGTACGGCTTCATTACGCCTGAAAACGGAAAAGATGTATTCGTGCATCACAGCGTTATTCAGGGTGATGGCTTTAAATCTCTGAAGGAAGGTGAGGAAGTGGAGTTCGCTATCACCCAGGGACCCAAAGGCAAGCAGCCCAATAACGTAAAGAGGACCTCTTAATAAGCTTCAATACGGCAAAAAGACCCGGTAGCGATACCGGGTCTTTTATTTTATAGTAGCTCCTTCACGGTATATCTTTAACTTAATCTTGATTCTTTTCTTAAATGCCTTGATTCTCCCGCCGATATGCCGCCAGAGGAGTCCCAGATTATACGGCTGGCGCAGCCAATTGCGCAGCTCTTTTCTTCTGACTATACTAAGCAACAGATCGTGTGTCTGGCGGTATAAACGATAAAAAGTTTCCTTATCCATATCGGCCAAGATTATCTTTTTTCTGATGTTCCACTCGTCAATATGGTGCATGCCCCAGAGCCGTTCATCCCATTCATTGTCTTTAACCAGTCCTTTTTCTCGGGCGTATTCCCAGAGCTCTGTGCCGGGAAAAGGAGTTGTAACATTCAGTCCTAGCTCATCCAGCCCTATTTCTTTGATAAAACTGATAGTCTGTTTAATATCATCTTCCGTCTCATAGGGAGAACCTATCATAAAAGATCCCATCGCCTTAACCCCGTGTTCTTTACATAATTTTACCGCACGTCTGATCTTATCATGCGTTACTACTCCGTTTTTCAGATAATCAAGGATCTTTTTAGAGCCCGATTCCATCCCCAGGCTGATCCTGGTCACTCCCATTCTTTTTAAATCAATGATTATTTCTTCGTTTAAGAAATCCACATGAGAAATAATATCAAATTCTATATTTTTACTCAGCCCTTTTTCTTCCATTATCTGGGCTATCCGGTGAATTCTACTTTTATTTACGGTGAATAGATCGTCATATATCATCAGTTTTTTCCGGCCATAATATCTCACCGCTTTTTCTATTTCTTCAACTACATACTCCGCCGAATGAAACCGGGGATTCCCCCAAATCTTTGCGGCGCAACAGAACTTACATCTATACGGGCATCCCCGGGAAGTGATTATATGGCTTAATTCCTTTTTAGGGACAGCCAAAGCCGATAGATCCGGATGGGGAATATTATCCAGAGGTTTGATCGATTCTCTGTTTCCCGTATTAACAAGGTTCCCGTTTCTTCTAAAGATAATGCCCGGAATGTCATCTTTCTTTATCTGGCCGCTTTTTTGATAACTTTTGACGAGCTCTGTAAAAGTCTCTTCTCCCTCACCCAGCACGGCGACATCTATCCAATCCGGTAATGCTTCCCAACACAGCGTAATATGCACTCCTCCCATTACCAGCGGGATAGAGGGGTGATGCTCTTTCACTATTTTGGCCCATTCAAATACAGTCTTATGAGTGAAAGTAACCGCGGTAAATCCTATCAGATCCGGTTTAAAAGAAGCGACCTTTTCTAAAATATCCTCACGGTCAAAAGAAACGTCCACTATTAAGCCGGGACAATATTTATTGAGATAAGCGATGAGATAGCCTATCCCTAAATTAGGCAGATTTTCCCCTCTTTTTTGGTCTGAACGAAAAAGTATCTTCATTTTTCAACCCTATGATAGTCGGAATTTTTTAACACTTTTTCATAATGTAAAAAGCCCGGTCATAAATACCAGTGAATTGTTTTCCGGGAAACCCCGATATTCTACTAGCTTAACTTATTTAAATATCCCTCTGTGAATTTTATTATATCGTTCATCATCATGACCGTTTCAACCGGATATTTCCCTACGGCCGATTCGGCCGAGAGCATAACAAGATCGGTACCGTCTATTATGGCGTTAGCTACATCAGTTACTTCCGCACGCGTAGGCCGGAGGTTTTCAGTCATGCTTTCAAGCATCTGTGTCGCGGTGATCACAAATTTACCCGCGCTATTACATTTTTTTATGATCATTTTCTGGATAACGGGGATTTCGTAGATGGGTAACGATACCCCCATATCCCCGCGCGCTATCATGATGCCGTCTGAAACCTCGATTATATCATCGATATTTCTTATACCTTCTTTATTCTCTATTTTGGCGATGACCCGGCACCGCGAGCCCTTTTTTAACAGTCCCCTTACATCCAAAATGTCCTTCCTCGTGCGCACAAACGATTGAGCAATATATTCAATACCGTTTTTTTCACAAAAACATATATCCCGCATGTCCTTTTGGCTTATACCGCCGAATTCAAGCCTTGCTTCCGGAATATTTATACCCTTATGTTCTTTTAGCAGGCCGCCAACTACAACCTTGGCTTTAAGCCTGCCTTTAACCCTGCCGATCACTTTCAGGATGATATTTCCATCGTCTATAAATATCTGGCAGCCGTTCTTAACGCTATGGAGCGGGCCCTGATAATCAAAAGGTACTATTTCATGCGATCCTTTTATTTTTTTCTGGGTGAGCCATATTATCCGATGCTTTTTAAGCTCAACCGGCGCGGCAAGGCCGCCTATCCTTATGCGATGGCCTTGGAGATCGCCGAGAAGCTTTATACGTCTACGGTATTTAGCGTTTAAATGACGGATCATGCCTATTTTATGCAGTAGATCCTGTGATTTACCGTGCGAGAAATTAAGGCGCGCGATATCCATGCCTGCACGCATCATCTTTCTGATAATCGTCTGGCTGGATGAAGCGGGGCCAAGCGTACAGATTATTTTAGTTTTAACCATAGGACCGTTATTTTATAAATAAACCATATCCTCTTTATGGTAGAGCGAAAGAAATAATAATATGTAATCTTTGACATGACGCGTGATCAGAAAATTATTTTTTATATGCTCCCTACCGTTCTCACCGAGTTTTACGGCATACTGAGGATCATTCAAAAGTTTTTTCAGTTCAAAAGCCGCGCTATCTATCGAATTACATAACAGCCCGGAGTATTCATGTTTGACCTGTAGGGGGATCCCCCCTACATTAGAGCCGACGACCGGCTTGGACTTCCAAAGAGCTTCCGTCACCGTAAGCCCAAACCCCTCTTTAATAGATTTTTGTATAATAACAGTCGATGCCCTCTGGAGGGCGTTAACTTCTATGTCATTTTGAGGAAGAAGCAGTATATGTATATTTTTATCGCCCGACGCCATATCGCGAACTCTCGCCAGAACCTCCGCGCCTTCCGGGTCATCCTCCGCGGTGCCGCCGGCCAGGACGAGCCTGCAATCGATATCCTCTTTCACTTTTTTATATGCCTTTATAACCCCTATCGGGTCCTTCAAGGCATCAAACCGGGAGATCTGCGTTATTATCGGCTTGTCCTTTGGTACGCCGTACTTGACCAGCACGGAATCGATCATATCTTGAGGCAGCTCCATGTTTTTATCGCTCAAAGGATCGATGGACGGGGATATTAAAAATTGCCTAACCGATAATTTTTGGGAAAAACTCGGAGCGGAAAATACGGAAGCGTCATACCTAATAACGAAATCCTTTAAAAACTTCCATACTTTCTGATTTGGGGTCGATATGTCTATATGGCACCGCCAAACCCATTTATTATCCCTCTTCTTGTCTATCAGGACCACAGGCTGCGGATCGTGTACGAATACAATATCTCCGTAGGTATCCAGCTCATCTATATTTTTGCGGCTCGTCTCCATAAAGATCTCATAATCGTGGCTATCGATATCCTCGCACTTGCCATGAAGCGCATTATGAAATTTTTTAGTGACTTCAAAAAACTGCTTGCCGCCTTTTATGACATCCCATCTTGCGTCAACGCCAAGCTCTTTTAATAAAGGGATCATGCGCGTGAGTATCTCCGCGACCCCGCCGCCGACCGAAGTTGAATTTATATTCTGGATAACTTTACCGCACAGCTTCTGGCCGATAAGCCTGAGGTCGTCCAGAACAGGCCGGCCCACTATCTCCGCATATTCATCTACCTTCGCCATATCATTCCTTGAGTCTTCTTTCGACCAATTGAATAATCATCGCCCTTAATTCCTCAAGTGTATAGGTATATGGATCAAGCTTCGATATATCATTCGCCAATTCCTCGTCAGCAATGGAATTCCTGATCCAATTCGAAAAATCGTTCGCGGCTTGCCCCAATCTCAAGCGGGCGTCAAATACATGAAAATATAAGGAGTCGACCGCGACGCCCCTCAGGGCTTCTGCAAATTCTTTTAGGTCATGCGCGATATAATTCGTAGGGAAGATAAAGCTTACGGATTTTATGAAGTAGAAAGCTTCGCTATCGCCCGAATAGCGCAGTCTGGATAACGGCCTTTCTCTTAAATATTGGCTGATCGTCGCCGCTATCTTCCGCCTCAAACTGTCAACGGAGCTGAATTCCATTATTTTGATGTTTGCCAGCCTTCCGCCCAATTTTTTTTCACCTAATGTATTGCCTACCCAATACGAAAAATCATTCGGGGATTTCGGGGAGAGGCGCTGGTGCTGTTTTAAAAACCTATGGGTATGATTATATATGCATGAATCCGGCATGTCTTTTGTGAGCCTGGCAAGCTGCTGTAAAGTAGACGCCCTTAAGCCTGTCAACTCCGGAAGGCTGAGCCTGGTATAAAATCTGAACGGCTCTTTACTTTTTATATCTTCTTTCACTATCTTTATCCGATAATGTTTCCAGTATCAATTTTAATAACACAGCCGTTTCGAACGGGCCTTTTACATAAAACCGCGCTTTTGTTCTCTTCGATTTGCCTACAAATACCGTCATCCCTCTATCTTTCAGAGCCCCGAAAGCGTCCTCGTCGGTAGCGTCGTCTCCGACGTAGACAGGCAGCACTTTGATTTTTTTAGCCCTTAATACAAACTTCCGCCTGGCCAAAAGCCATAAAACCGCTTTACCCTTATCCCATTCCACAGGAGGCATGACTTCAAGAACCAGCTTTCCGGTTTTGACTTTTACATCGCCATGTACCTCATAAAAAAGAAGGATCGAATGAAACTCGTTTTTTATCCGCGCTATATCTTTTTTATCGGCCAGCCTATAATGTACGCTTAGCGAAAACCCCTTGTCCTCTATAATGACGCCATTTACCGGAGAAAGCCCCTCCACTAGCCTATCTTTGATATTTTCGAGTGTTTTTCTGTATCGATACGAAACCGGGATTTTAAAATCGATTTTAGGCCCTTTGATTTCAAATCCGTGATTACCTACATACACGATATCCTCTAGGCCTATTCTCTTTGAAATATCTTTTAACGCCCGGCCGCTTACTATAGCAATTTTACAGTTCGGCATCTTTGCCAGCTGCCGCAGCAGGCCTCTGGTTTCCTCCGGCATGACCGCTTTATCCGGCGTCTTTTCAATGGGCGCTAAAGTTCCGTCAAAATCCAGAAATATACGTACAAATTTACGTCTCAGAGTTTTTTTTATATCTTCCAGGCGTGAAAATAGGTAAGCCGCGGTCCCCACAAGCTACTTTCCTTAGATTTTTTTTATTGCCATCAGTTCCGTAATTATATCGCCGGCCCATTTATAGATGTTATTATCCGCGACCACCTTCCGCATATTTTCCATACGCCTTTTCTTTTCCGGCTGAGGCATGTCCGTTGCCAATTTAATGCTGTCCGCGAATTCCTCTATGGAATAGGGATTGATCCGTATCGCGTCGGTTAACTCTTTAGAGGCACCGGTAAAACAACTTAATATAAGACTGCCGTTAGAATCGTTCTTAGCCGAAATATACTCCTTGGCTACGAGATTCATCCCGTCGTGGAGCGAACTTACAATGCATATATCGGCCATTCTGTAGAAAGGCTTTACCTCCTCCGGGGAAAAATGGCGCTTAAGATATACTATAGGCTTCCACTCGTCATCCATATGCTTCCAGTTTATCTTTTCAGCCAATTCATCGAGCTCGCCCATAAGATCGTGATACCTCTTTATATGGATCCGGCTTGGAGCTCCCAGCTGAATAAAGACAAATTTCTTCCTATAGTTCGGATATTTCTCCAAAAAACGGTCCACCGCCAGCATGCGCTCTGCCAAACCTTTTGTGTAATCTATCCTGTCGACACCAAGGGCCACTATCTTACCGTCCAGATCAAGGTCTTTCTTTATCTTGTCTATCTGGGCCTTCTCGCCTTCCTCGGCCGTTGAATTTATGTTTATATCTACGCTGATTGGAAAAGACCGTACCAGCGTCGCTTTCGAAGCCCGGATTATGCTGAATTTTTCCGTATCTATACGGCATTCCAGCAGCCTATTCGCTGTATCGATAAAATTATTGCAGTGATATTGAACATGAAAGCCGATCATATCGCAGCCCAGCATACCGTCCAGTATTTCTGTCTGGTATGGGCATATCGAGAAGACCTCGGGATTCGGCCAGGGTATATGCCAGAAAAGCGCTATGGTAGCGTCGGGCCTCTTCGCTTTTATCATCTGCGGCAATAAAGTAAAGTGGTAATCCTGGATAAAGATAAAAGGATTCTCGACAGGAAGCTCTTCCAGCACGCTATCGGCAAATTTCTGATTAACTTTTTTGTAGGCCTGCCAGTCCGATTCCCTGAATACCGGCCTTGTATGGGTTATATGGCACAACGGCCATAAACCTTCGTTAGAGAAGCCATAGTAATATCCATCCTCCTCTTCTTTGGACATCCAGACTCTTTTAAGTATATAACGGTTATCGCCCGGGGGAACTCCGAGTTTATTTTTTGAATTGACAAATTTCTTATCGGCATTTGCGCTGCCATGCGCTATCCACGTGCCTCCACAAGCGCGCATTATCGGATCAAGCGCGGTTACAACGCCGCTGGCCGGGCGGGTGCATTCGGCAGCGCCGGTAACCTTATTCGTCATATGAAGATACGGCTCCCTGTTCGACACGAGAAATAAGGCATTTTCGCCCAGCTTTGACCTTACCACGTCTTTTAACCTTGAATCGGTCCATAAATCTTCTTTTTGTATTCTCTCGGTAGCTTCTTCGCTTGCCGCTCTCCGGGCTACTCTTAGGCTAAGCGCGGCCTGTTCCACCTCACTGGCTAATTTACCAAGCTCCCCTCTTTCTTTAATCGGATGCTCGGTATCTATCTCGCCTTTTTGAAAACGTTTGAACCATTCGGTAAGCTGCTCTACAGGCGCAGTAAATATTTTATGCTGGACCAGCAGGGAGATTAATATGATCAATATGACCAGCACTACCAGGACTTTGCTTAGCCTTTTCCATAATTCGGCTAACTGCTCAAAGACATAGGACGTATCATATAAGACTTCTTCTGCCCCTATGACATTCCCTTCTTTATCCGTTATGGGCAAAACGTAACTATAGATACTGTAGTCCTTGAATTGCTCGAGCTCTCCCCGTTCGCGCTTATTTGCGATCACGTCTTTTATATAAGGCTTTGCCCTGTTCCTCCATTCAGAAAATCTGTCTGTGATGGCTATAACATTGCCATCTTTATCGTAAATGACGCACCCCTGGGACCGTTCCCTCTTCTGGAATTTTTCAACCAGCCATCTGGCGTCGCGTATGTTGTTAGTCACGAGCGCATGCTGCATGGACAATTCCATGCTTTCAGCCACGGCCCTGGCCTTCCGCATTAGTTCATCCAGGAGCTTTGCCTCTTCGAATCTAACCTGAAATATACCGAATCCAATGAAGGCTATAGTAACTATGATTAGAATCGGCAATATGAATAGAAGGAGTCTTCTCATGATAAGTCCTCCAAATAAAAGCCACCCTCCCGGATTTTACCCGAAAAGATGGCGGCCCGACCATCATAACCTGCTTAACCTCTAGGGCGTTCCCCCAGACCCGTTTTTATTATAGACGTTTTTGTGCGTAAAAACAAGCGGTTCATATTTTGAGGCGTGTTTTTGTCCGGGCCATCGGAATGCCGAATCTTAAAATTTCCGGTAAAGCATCATGAAGGCCCGCGGTTAAGAGCAGCGGATAAAGAACGATTTCCCCTGGACGATCATACCGTTTAACGGGCTATCGCAATATCACAAAATTAAGCGCTGTTCCTACAATGATGCTGATCATTATCATGATAAAAGACGACTTGACCAGGCCCTTTATACCGAGCTCCTTCCACAGGACTATGAATGTAGCGATGCATGGAAAAGATATGGCGAGCAAAGTTGCCGCTATAAATAGTTGTTTGGCTGAAAGTTCAAGCGGTGCCAGCATCCCTATCGCGACATCCTTCCTCAAAAAACCAACGATCAGGGCGACTATCGCTTCTTTCGGCAGGCCGAATAAACCGTGAATAATCGGCTCGAATACTCCTGTTACTATATCGAATAATTTAAAATACAAAAGGATGTTAATGATCAGGACGCCTACTAAAACAATCGGTACTGCCTCGAACAAAAATCCCTTAACGCGAAAGTATAATTTTCTCGCCAGCATTGTTAAAGGCGGAAACCTATAAGGCGGGATCTCTATTAAAAATTCGGGACTGTATCCGGGCAATACTCGATTTAAAATAATCCCCAATATCAGGATTATAGTGAATAATGTCAGGTATACGCCTCCTACATAAAATCCGCCGAATACGCCTAATAGCCCGACGATCATCGCCTGCAATGGGACGCATGGCACGCCTATAGAAATAATAGTCGACGCTATAAACCTCTCTCGCTTTGATTCCAAAACACGCGTCGATAGTATGCCGGGAACATTACAACCAAAACCCAAAAGCACCGGTATGATAGCGTAACCGTGCAGCCCAAGCCGGTGTAATAGATTATCCAGCAATATCGCCAGGCGGGGCAAGTACCCTATGTCTTCTAAAAGGCTCAGGACAAGATAAAATGATATGACATACGGCAATACCATGCCAAATTCGATATAAGGGGCTGTGGTCAATAAACCAAGCGATTGTTTAAAATCTATTTTCCCATTAACTAAATCGCCGATCAATAGATGGAATAAAAAACTTTTTTCCTGCCAATTAAGCGCCAGTTTTTCCAATAAAGGCTGGATTGTGCCATAAAAGATCGGATCCGTTATTTTGCCGATTATAGATTCGCCTATGAACCGAACGATCTTAAATGATACATATATGACCGCCGATGCCATGATAAGGCCTGTAAAGGGCCGCACAGACGCGTCCTCCAGCATCTCTCTTACGCGATGATGGCGATGCTCAAGACGCTGTACCCGCTCAATAATACGCCCTATCTCCTTCCAGCGTTCTTCATGCGAAACCTTATCCCTCAAAACGGGCGAAGCTTCCTTTATCCTGTCGATCAATAATTTTATACCTATGCCGGTCACGGCACAGGTAGAGACAACCGGAATGCGTATTATTTCTTCCAGTTTCTGAATATCAATATGAACCCCTCTGTGAGCAGCATCATCACACATATTTAAGCACGCGATTGCCGGGAATCCTTCTTCGATGAGCTGCAGGGTTAAAAGTAGATTTCTTTCCAAGTTGGTCGAATCGAGTATATTGATCACCGCGATTTCGTTCTTGGGATACTCTCTCAGCAAGGAAACGGCTACTTCTTCGGCGGTTGAGGACGGCTCCAGCGAATATGTCCCCGGTAAATCTACAACCTCGACCTTTTCATCTCCCAAACTCAAATAACCCTTAATGAACTCTACGGTTGAGCCGGGATAATTAGACGAGATTACGTGGACATCTGTAAGGCGGGAGAATACCACACTTTTACCCACATTGGGATTGCCTATCAAATATATCTTTTTTATCATTCCGTCTCCACCATGACTTTGGCGGCCATTCCGTGCCCTAAAGCCAAAATATTGCGGCCCGCCTTTATCACGACCGGCCCCCTTAAACCGACATAACTAAGCTTGGTAATTTCCTTGCCTGAATAGAGGCCCATACTCATCAACCTGTTTTTCAAGCCCGAACCTCCCAGGATTTCCAAAACCCTGCCTTTATGACCCGGCCTTAGATGAACTAAAGACACTTTCCTCATAGGTTATAATCTTACCATAGAAACTTTTATTTTATACATCTATTGTCCGGCCTTCATAAGCCATAACACAGGAAGTTCCGGGATATCCGCCCTACTCGCCATCGTTCTTTTTAAGTTGCGCCAAATTCTGTTGGAAAGCTGAAAAATTTGCGGCATTTGCGAGGACCAGCAAAACATCGCCGCCTTCTATAATCACGGATCCGGATGGTATGATAAACTTGTCATTTCTAGAAATAAGCATGATGAGGCACTTCTCCGGAACGTTCAAATCGCTGATTCTTTTACCTGCCGCCGCCGAAATGTATGGAACAATGGCTTCCGTTAATTCCGCATCGATACCTTCCGTCTTTTCGAATTCTATAGGATAATTCTTCCTATAGGACAATGGAACATCCAGTTTCAATATTTTAGAAACGAACGGAATGGATGTCCCCTGGATAAAAACAGACGCGATAACGACAAAGAATACGATATTAAAATAAACGTCGGCTCGGGGAAGGCCCGCCATAAAAGGGAACGTTGCCAGGATGATCGGTACCGACCCTCTCAGGCCAACCCATCCGATCATAAGTTTTTTACGCATACTGATCTTAAATGGCGATAGGCACAGCAGTACGCTGACCGGACGGGCCACCGCCATCAGGAGAAATGCGAGCAATAGCCCCGCCCCTATCAACGGAACTATGTGCGAAGGAAAAACGAGCAACCCCAGCGTGACAAACATAACGATCTGCATTAGCCAGGCCAAACCGTCGTGGAATTTCATGATCATCTTTTTATTGGGGAACTCCGCATGCCCTAACATCAGACCCGCTATATACACCGCCAGGAAACCGTTACCCTTAAAAAAGATAGCAATTACATACGTCAAGATAACCAGGGATATCATCAACGCTAGATAGAGCCCCTCGTATTCCAATTTCAAACGGTTGATAAACAATATGATAAATCTCGCCGCGAGATACCCTATGAGCGCGCCCATGCCCATATCAATGACAAATTTCGGGATAAGGAGGGCGATGTTTGCCCCTTTTGCCGCAAGGAGGCCTATAA
>Ga0116204_1001594_pt1 | contig 12590 bp, 8 predicted proteins | sample LakKivwa52mmetaG_FD_94481 | JGI IMG/M metagenome (GOLD analysis project Ga0116204, IMG submission 94481) | Anoxic lake water microbial communities from Lake Kivu, Rwanda to study Microbial Dark Matter (Phase II) - Lake Kivu water 52m metaG | ecosystem: Environmental > Aquatic > Freshwater > Lake ...
GAAACCGCCTCGATCTCGTATTCGGCCGAACCCAGGCCGTTGGCTGCGCCGCCGTGAACCTGGGCCTCGATGTCCTTTCCCTTGATGAGATTGAGCTTTTTTGCACCCGTCGCCAGGGCGCCGAACTCCTCGGCCTCGGAATTGAGGAGACCCGGCGCCGCATTCATCATATCGATACAGGCTTTATCGACGGCCACCGGATCGTAGGAAGCCAGGATCCCCAGACCGTTGACGATCGGGGTGTCGGTCCAGCCGTAACAGTCGCAGTTGGGGCTGATATCTACGGCAAAATTGAGGAAAAAGGCCTTCCCCTCTTCCTTCGTCAGCATGGCTGCCAAGGCCGAATCCGCGATGCGGCGCCCGAGCGCGGGGAGGTGATCGAAACGCTGGATGCTCTTGACCCCCGCCATGTTGACACAGAGATTGGCGCAGGCAAAACAGTAGACGCAACTCTCCAGGTCTATCTCCAGGCCGCGATCCATCACCTCGATGGACCCCTCGGGGCAGCAGTCCTGGCAAACCTGCCACCACTCGCAACTCCTCCCCGGGCAGAGTTTGGTGTCGACCAGGGGTTTGTCGCCGGCCAGGGCGCCGTGCAGATTCATCTTGCCTCGCTTGCTCGCCCCGCCGACGCCGATATTTTTGATCGACCCCCCGTATCCGCCGGCAGGGTGGCCTTTGAAATGGGCCACCGACAGAAGCGCGTCGGCATCCGCGATCGCGCGCGCCACGAACTGCTTCGTCAGGTAGTTCCCCCGGCCCTGGAGATCGACCACCACGTCGTCGGTCCCCAGCCAGCCGTCCGCGATGACGATCGGACAGCCGACCGTTCCTGAGTTGAAGCCGTTTTTGTTTGCGGTCTCCAAGTGATCCATCGCCAGGGTCCGGCTGATCCAGGGATGGTAGGGCATCGTCGTCGTATCGGTGACGAAGGGTCGCAGCCCTCTTTCCTTCAGAAGATCGACAAGGGTGCTGATAATCACGGGCCGCAAATAGCCCGTGTTGTAGGCCTCGCCCATATGGGTCTTCACCGCCACGATATCGCCCCGCTTCAACCGATCCAGCCAGCCGGAACGCTCGATGATCCGGCGTCCCTTGATGGCCATCGATTCAAGAAAACGTCTCGCCCGGGCGTCCATAGTCCAGACTTTTGACGAACCCATGTTTCTCCCTCCGATCAATAAATCTTAAATTTTACATACGCCGTTATCGAGGACGACTTTCCCGTCGAAATAGACCGTCGCATCCCGGTACATGGCATCGATGTGGTTCGGCGCCAGCACTTTTCCCCCGATGGCGAAGTTGCTGCCGATCCCGGCGTGGCAGTTCCCCAGTCGGCCCAGGTCCTCGAGATTGGTCGCGGCGAGTCGCGCCTTGGGATTGAGACCGATACCGAATTCGGCGTAGTTGTAAGCCTTCTCGTCGTTCAACCCTTTGAGGATCTGGGCGAGCTTGGCGGCGGCCATCCCTCCCTGGACATCCACCACCTTCCCTCCCTTGACGATCAGGGTGACGTGGTCGTAGATCGTCACGCCGACGCTCATGATGCTCACGTCGCTGACGACTTTCCCCTCCGCCGTTCCCTCGACCGGCGAGATATTGATTTCGCTGTCGGGAAACGCGGCGAACGACCCGGGCGTCTTGAAGAGACCCGTTTCGTACTGCACCGGCCGGCCCTTCACATCGCCCCGGATATCGGTGCCCAGCGGCGTCGTGATGCGGACCTCGCTCGAGGCGGCAAGGGCCGCCCCCAGGAGCCGCCCGAGCCGATCGCAGGCCTCGTAATCCGCCTCGATCGCCCCGACGCACAGGGCGTCCTCGGTCACCTCGCACATCGTGCAGCCACGTTTCCCCGCCTTGATCGCCTCCACCCGCGCCCGGGTATGGGTCTGCGACCAGGTGGAGGGCTGCAGGAAGACATCCGCTTCCCGGAAGGCCGCAACGATCGGCTCCGGCAGTTGCCCCCCGTGGACGCCGACGGGAGGGATCATGATGATGATGGGCGTCGCCCCCACCGCGTAGGCCGCGCCCCCGAGGGCTTCGGCAATCCTCATCTTATTGGTATCGGTGGAGATCAGGACCGTTTCACCCTCCCTCACCCCCCCGCATTGCATGCATTTCATGGCGCCCTTCATCATCTGCATCGGGCTCGATGCGCCCGGCATATAATGCCAGTATGAAACAGACCACTCTTTCGTACTCATCTTCCAAGCTCCTTTCGCCTAAATTCGAGTGCCCGCGAGGTATCCCTCTTCGACCGAATCCAATACCCTCCTGGGCTTTACGCAATCCCCGACCTTGATCGCCTCGATCCCCAGGGACTTCAACCCCTCATACAACAAATCATCGGGTTTTGCACCCACGGAAAAAACCACTGTTCCCGCCTCGATCGGGATGTCTTCGAGCCCTTGATGGATGATCGTCCGGCGATCCTCGATCCCGGTCAGGGTCGCGCCGGTATAGACCTTGACCCCTTTGTTCTGGAACCGGATGTCGAAATAGGCCTTGGTATCCTTGTCGGCGTCGCAGGCGATCTCCGGTAGGATCTCGACAAGCGTGACCTTCTCCCCCCGGTCGCTGAGAAGATCCGCCGTTTCACAGCCGACAAGCCCCGCGCCTACAACCAGATAGGGTCCGCCCGAAAGCGGTTTTCCCGACAGGACGTCCCAGGCCGTCACCCACCGATCCTCCGGGAGTCCCGGGACGGCCAGCGTGCAGGGCTGCGCCCCGGTGGCAACGATGACCGCATCGGGCTCAAGACGTCGAACGGTGGGGGAAGAGACCTCCTCGTTGAGAATCACCTTCACGCCTTTTCGTTGCAACCATCCCTCCATGTAGGTTGTGAAGCGTCCGATCTCCCCCCTCCCTGGCGGAACGGCCGCCAGGAGTAACTGTCCTCCCAGGTGGTCGCCCTTATCGATCAGGGTGACGTCGTGGCCCCGCTCCCGGGCGCGGCAGGCCGCCTCCATCCCCGCCGGTCCGGCGCCGACAACAACCACCCGCTTGGCAGGGTCGGCTTTGGGGATAGCGGGCTCGGCCTCCTTCCCCAGAACCGGGTTCACAGAACAGCGGACATCGAGCTGCGCCAGGATCCGTTTGTAGCATCCCTCGTTGCAGGCGATGCAAGGCCGGATCTCCGTCTCCCTTCCCTCCGCCGCCTTCTTCGGCAGCTCGGGATCAGCCAGAAGCGGGCGGCCGATCGACACGATATCCGCCTTGCCCTGCGACAGGATCTCTTCGGCGAGCGCGACCGTGTTGATCCTTCCCACGGCGACCACAGGGATCTGCAGCGCCTTCTTGAATGCCTCGGCAATCGGGACCAAACAGGCCGTTCGCGTCATCATGGGAAGCGTCCGCATCACCCTGTGGGCCTCGCTGAGATCCTCGATCTTCTTTCCCCCCACGGTCCCCGCGGAGACGATCAGGCCGTCGATCCCCGCCTCCTGGGCAAGCTTCGCGATGCCGATCATCTCGCCGATCCCCAATCCGCCTTCGATGTACTCATCCCCGCTGATCTTGATCGTCAGCGGATACCCTCTTCCCAGCCGTCGTCGAATCCCCCGGACGATCTCCAGAAGAAAGCGCGCCCGACCGGCCGGATCCCCGCCGTACCCATCGGTCCTGAGATTCGTCATCGGCGAAAAGAAGGAGGGGACGAGGTAGCCGTGGGCGCAGTGAATATCGACGCCGTCGAACCCCGCCTCTTGGGCGCGGGCGGCCGCCTCGACATGGGCCTCGATCAGGCCGGCGACCTCATCGCTTGTCAGGGCCCGCGGTGTCTCCGCCCCCGGATAGGGAGGCACGGCCGAGGGGGCCACCGGCTGAATCCCGGTGACCTTCGACGACGCCCTTCCTCCGGCGTGGTGGATCTGGAGAAAGATCCGGGCATCGTTCTTTAATCCATGGACGGCATCCGTCAGCCGCTTCAATCCCTCGATATGCACCCGCGAGGCGAGACCGATCTGCCGCACATACCCCTTGCCCTCGGGAGTGAAGTAGGTCCCCTCCACGAGAATCAGGCCGACGCCCCCCTTCGCCCTTTCCGCGTAGTAGGCGATTGCTTTATCCGTGACAATGCCGTCCTCCGTGGCATAGTTCATCGTCATCTGGGACATGGCCAGACGGTTCTTGAGGGTGAGGCTCCCGATCCTGCAGGGTTGAAACACGGTGGGATAATGCATTATCGCTTTATCTCCTTTCTGGAAGTGCCGATGATCTCTAACTTTCGTTAGCAGCTGTAATGTCAAAGTTCGATGGCAAGCTATCGCACTTTTACAGACTTATCAACGTATTTGGCTATTCAAAAGATTATCAATAGTTTATTGAAGTCAGTAAGGGAGGTTGGTCCGATTCTGTATTAGAGTACAACCCGTAAGGCTCACCCCAAAAGTATGTGCTGGTTATTGTGTGCAGTACCCTACCTATCAATAACTTGCCATGACTGACGGTATCGCAGATTAACGAAGGAAAGGTGCAACGAAAAGCTAACCGGCGCGCGGTTTTTTACGCATTCGGGTTGAGCGCTTTGTTATGCGTTTCTTTTTTGCTTGTTGGTTTTTGAAAAATATTAAAAACTCATTAGGTGAAATGACTTTAGCACCTTGACATTGTTCCGCAGGGAAGTGTTTTTGATTTCCTGTAACTAAACATACAGCTTGACTCGCAAGAGTGACTTCGAGAAACGGTTCATCATCCGGATCAGGAAGCGAATAGGATAAAGGGGAAGACGCAACAGCCCGGCCGCGGTATACAATATAGTCAAGAAACGCGGCGACTTTTTCTTCTTCAAATCCAAACCTCGATCGTCGCAGAACCTCATTGTATTCTGTCAGAATCCGTGCATCAAAGGAAAGTGTTAGTTCACCGGCTGAGACCATGCGTACAATTTCGCCACAAGTCCCGAACGGCGATAAAAGACCCGCAACAAGAACATTGGTGTCAATGACAATGTCCATCATGCACGCTTTTCACGAACAGATTTAATTTCGGCATTGATTTCATCCAACGAAATCTTGTCTGTACCTTTCTCTACAGACCTCCGCTGGAGAGAAACAACGGCCTCAACGGCACGTGATCTGCGAAATGCCGATAGAGATTCCTCAAGATTTGCCTCGGTAATTGCCGCAAGAATGGCTATTGGCCGACCATTGCTGGTAACAACCATCTCTCTTTCGTCAGGTAGCTCTTTCCAGATTTGTGCAGATTTGCCTCTTAAATCTCGGACGCTCAAAAATTTCATGATCCTATCCTCCATTTGTGTATCGTATTATGTACACAAACGTCACCCATTGTCAATTCCTTTTTTAAGCATAATTTGCTAATCAGCCGCCCGGCTTTTTGGGTCGGCTGATTAGCTTGGTTATGTGCTTATAAATTTTTCCCTTAGTTTATATATTTCCGATACCAGTTCCGTCCTATCAAAGTAGACTTCATTTCTCTTTATTTTTCCTTGACCGTTAAACTGTAAGAAGCAAACTCCAATGCATTTTATTATCTTTTCTCCGACCGGTATTTTAGCAAACCATTTATTCAGGAAACCACCTTCCATCGGGATTGCTTCAATCTGAGTCCAGATCCAATTTGGATTTTGGGCCAGCAGTTTACGAAAATAGGTTGTCAATTCTGCCTTTCCTTTTGCACCGTCCGGTATCCCAGCATCCATATAAAAACAATCATCAGAATAATAATCGGCCAGTTCTTCAGGTTTATTACCTGTCCACGCTGGTAACCACTTTGAAGCAAATTTTTTTGCTTCTTCTTTACTCATCATCATAAATATCGCTCCTCTGTTTCAAGCACACATAACAGGGAATATACAGTTACTTTATATCATCCCCGGATCGCAATATCATCGCGATGGCTTCCTAACGGCCATGGATAATCGGAAACTCGACGAATGAGGCATGAACAGAGTTCCGGGACACTCGTATCTTCGGCAGCGGGTTCAAAGTTGGGGTCTCAAAGTTATCGGCATCGGCGCAAGTTACAGAAATTCGTATCCGATTGCCTTTGCGAAATTGGTGGGAAATTGGAAGCAAGTCGAAGACCAGTTCGACAGGCTCGCCGGCTGGAATGGGGGTCAATTCGCTTTTGTAATGACGGTGATAGGGCAATCCGAAATTGTTGTAGGGAGCTTTACTTAAGAGGCGGTGAGACGCACGCAGATTACCCTCGGTGAGGTAAGTCGATTTACTACCATCCACCTCTTCAAGAAAGACAAACAAATCAAGATCCGGGACGTCCGCGGCAATCCAAAGGCTCATTATGGGATGCCCGGTAATTTCCATGTCTGAGTCCAGCGGCGAGGTGGTATAGGTTAAGGCTTTACGGTCATTGGCCTGCATATCAGGATAATTCCGGGGCCAGTTAACAGCATACCACCTTGAGTATTTGCCGCTTGTCGTTGAATAGTCCACTGTATAGGAATCGACAGCATCCTTCTCACCTGGTAAGTCTGGCTTCAAAAGACCATCATTTACCGAAGAAACGCTTCCGGTTTTTCCCTCCCTGAAGTAAAAACGGGTGAGCTTCTGGTTTGCCAATGGCCACTGTTTACTTACATGCCAGGCCTCCTTCTTAGGAGCGCCCACAACGTAGTAGTGAATGGAAGGTTCATTCATAATCCCGTTGTCGATCCCCTTTAACCAGTAATCGAACCAACGGTGAACCTCAGCCTCAAAATCAAGGTCGGATTGGTTTTTTTCCACTTCGCTGTGATCCGCCGGGCGGATAAGCAGGCGCTTGGGTACGGTGAGATTGGCAAACCAGAGAAACATGTCCTTTGCGCCCGAAAAAAGATCAAACCAACCGGTGGTCATATAGACCGGGATACCCGATTGATTGATGCGGTCAAGAAGGGGGTAAAGATTGCCAGGCCCCTCCCAGACTGTATTTCCATCAGCAGTCAAGCTATCGCGGAAAGGGAATTTTTTAAACCAAATCTCCGACTGTTTTCCAAGCGTTGAGCCGCTACGCTCCTTGCGGGCCTGAGCGAGTAATAATCCATCCTTGTCGCTATCCACCGGCGTCGGCACTGATTCAAGAAAGGATGTGGACCAAGAGAAAAAGGAAGCAAAGGTTTTGTTGAAAATTCCTCCCGGGTAGCTGACGGAGTTGTAAGTGTCGAAACCGCTTGAAACAGGAAAGATGGCTTTCAAATGCGGGTTTCCGGCAGCCGCAGCCGCAAACTGGATGATCGCCTGAAAGGAATCCCCGTACATGCCGATGTTGCCGTCGCACCACTTCTGGGAGGAGATCCAATTTAGTATTTCATTCGCCTCCTTGCCTCCTGCCTCGAACGAGACGTTCATGACCCCAAAGGATGCCCCCGTTCCCGGCCTTTCGACCACGATAACGGCATATCCGTGTTTGAGCAAACTTCCAAGATACTTGTTCCGGAAGACCGGGTCCATGAGGCTTCCTTGGCTTCCAAACCAGTAGCGAAGGCGAAGATAGGCCCTCTCTATCCAACCCAAATTAAAGAGATCGGCGATTATATTGTTTCCGCCCCGGTCAAAAATGGTGAAGGTGCGTAAATAAGGCGTGTATTTGAAAAGAACAGGCAAAGGCTTGTTAGCCGGAAGGCCGCTTTTTGTTGGAAGAATAAGGTCGTAAGCCAGCCGGGTTCCATCTGACAGCTTCAGATAATCAGAACGGCGCTCGTTGCCATCATAAAGCGCTTCCGAATAGCCCTGGTATTCACCGAAACGCGATACTTTCTCGCACCCAGCTTGCCTCTGGTAGAGAAAAAAAAGGGCGGCGGCTGCGACGACTAAGGCAAGAGAGACGGTAATTACTTTAATCGTCGGCTTCTGCATTTTAATCTCCAATCAAAAGGGAAATGAAGATTGTAAGGAACCACAACATCTTGTGGTTGCTTTTCACCCTATTAAAATTGCCGAGTGCGTGCCAATCACTGCACTTTGGCTAAATTTCTGAGATAAAAAAAGTATATCCAAACATCATTGAATACCGGTTGATATCTACACCGATTGACAAAAAATGACAACAGAAGAGCTCAGGAAGTTCTGGATACCAGCCTCGCTCACTGAAAAAACACCCTCCAAAAACTGTACGTTTCAACCCGTTATCATTTGTCCGAACGTGCCTCTTAATTTCTCGCTTTGTTTTGAAATGTGTGGAGCGGATTTCTGGGCGGCATACACCGGCAAACAATTTCACGACTTATCTCCCCGGTGTCTATCATGTCACCATAACGTAGATTACTGTAGAATTTGATAATATACCTGCGGCGCCTTTCGCACTACCACCTGCTCGGCGGCAAGCGACATGCGCAGCAGGGTTGCCTCATCCCACGCCCGGCCGATCACCTGCAAGCCGATGGGCAGCCCCTCTTGCGTGTAACCGACCGGGAAAGAGATCGCGGGCAGCCCCGTCATATTCGCTGCAGTGGTGAAGCGCATAATTTCGATGGTGGTCGTCAAATCGGACTCACCGCCGGGCAGCGCGCCCTTCTTGATCTTGGGCGCGGCGATGCCTGTGGTAGGTGTGAGGATCATGTCCGCTTGCTGGAAGGCGTTCTTGAAATGCCGGATCATCCGCGAGCGGACGCGCTGTGCCGTGACATAATCCGTTGCGGTGAATTGACGCGCCAACGCAAGAGTGACGCGTACATCCAGTCCGTGTTCCCTGTGATGTTCGTCGTAGGTCGCTTGCATGGCTTGCGCCATTTCGCTGGTGATGGTGACGCTGTGCGCGATGCGGTTTGCCTCAAGGTTCGGGATGACGATCTCGACGATCTCGCAGCCCATTTTTTCATATTCCCCTAGCATGGCCTCACACACGGCGACAATTTCGGCGTCTGCATGGCGGAACCAATCCCGGTACACACCAAGTTTGAGTCCTCTGAGGTTCAGATCATCCCAGCCTTTCAAGGCCGGCAAAGGTTGGTGCAGTGACATGGGGTCTCTCGGATCGGGACCCGCGATCATAGCGTAAGTCAATGCCGTATCGGCGGCGGAGCAAGCCAACAATCCGATATGAGCGACGCTCCAGTCCAGGGGATAGGCGCCATGCTCACTGATGCGTCCAAACGTGGCTTTCAATCCCACGAGTCCGCAAAACGAAGCGGGAATGCGGATCGAGCCGCCGCCGTCCGCGCCGATGGCTACGGGCACAAGTCCCGCCGCAACCGCTGTGGCGGAACCGCTCGAAGAGCCGCCCGTAAAATGGTTCGTATTGTAAGGGTTGCGGGTCGTGCCGTGATGCGGGTTCAGGCCCGTCACGTTAATGCCGATCTCGTGCATGTTGGTTTTACCGATCAGCAGCGCGCCCGCGCCCCGCAGCCGCGCAACGACGGTTGCATCTTCTTTTGCAGGCGTCTTCCCCAGAAACGCCGTGCCGACGGTGGTTGGATAGGGCGTCATATCGATTTCATCTTTGATCGCCACAGGCACGCCATCAAGAATACCGAGCGGCCTGCCTACCCTTATTCTCTCCGTTGACTCACGAGCCTGTCTCATCACATCATCACGGTTGACGGCGATAAACGCCTTCAAGGGCTTATCGTCCGCATCGCTTGCCTCTATTGAATCTAACACTTTTTTTGCAACTTCCTCCGGCGTGGCGCTTCCGCTGCGATAGGCTTTTGCATAATCAAGTATGCCAGCAAGTTGAAAGCCTTTTACACCGGAAGCTTCTCGCGGCAATTCGTTATCGGCGACGGTAGACGCCTCCTTTTGCAGCTCACCCGTGAAATGGATTGGATGATGCGTTGGGTTTTCTTCAAAATGTTGTTTGCGCAGCCAGTTCACGCCGGCACTTTCGAATAGACTCGGCATGAGCAGTGCACGCAGCGGGCTTTCGACCAGCGATGCAAACAGTCTCAACATACTGCCCGACAGATAAGGCAGTTTCACAGATTTCAAGTCATACACTTTTTTTTCCATCTTTATATCCTCAACGACGTCGTTCCGTGGGTTGGGTTGAGTTAATTCTGAATCTCTTCCTCTTGCAGGATGCGCCGCAGGACCTTGCCCACCATCGATTTCGGCAGGCTTTCCCGGAATTCGATGAACTTCGGCACCTTGTAAGGGGCGAGCGACTTTCGGCAGTGGTCCTGGAGCTCCTCCCGCGTGGCGCTGGCGCCCGGCTTGAGGACCGCCCAGGCCTTGACGGCCTCGACCTGGTAAGGATCGGGGATGCCCGCCACGGCCACCTCCAGTATGGAAGGGTGCTGCTGGATGATCTCCTCCACCTCGCCGGGATAGACCTGATGCCCGCTGGGTTTGATGAGGTCCTTCTTGCGGGAAGTGATGAAGAGGTAGCCGTCTTCATCCAGGTGGCCGATGTCGCCCGTGAAGAGCCAGCCGTCCCGGAGTATTTCCGCCGTGGCCTCGGCCCTTCGCCAGTAGCCTTTCATCAGGTGGGGTGCCCGGGCGATAATCTCGCCTTCCTCTCCCGTGGCCATCTCTCGGGAACCCGTCTCGATATCCACGATGCGGAGGATCGTATCGGGCGTGGGAAGCCCCACGGCCCCCTCCTTCCATGGGCCATAGATAGGCCCCATGGCCAGCAGCCCCGATTCGGTAAGCCCGTAAGCCTCCACGATCCGGCCGCCCGTCGCCGCCTCGAAGCGCTTTTTCAACTCCGGCAGCAGGGGCATGGCGGCGGCGACGCACATCTTCATCGACCGGAAATCGACCTTGCCGGAGCGTACGTCCGGATGGTTCAGGAGACCGTTGAAAAGGGTGGCGATGCCCGGAAAGAAGGACGGCCTCACCTTCCGGATCGTTTCCAGGAGGTCCTTGAAGTCCCGCGGGTTGGGCACGAGGGCCATGGGGTGACGGCCCACCAGGCAGGTGGACATGAGGATCACATTCCCGTAAATGTGGAAGAAGGGCATCAGGAGCAGGGTTGTGTCCTGCCATGTCGTCAGCATGTCGCCGAACCAGGCCTGGATCTGCAGCCCGTTCATGAGGATGGCCCCGTGGGTCAGGACGACCCCTTTGGGGACCCCCGTCGTGCCGCCGCTGAAGAGGATCAGGCCGTCATCCTCGGGGGCGATCTTGACGGGGGGCCGCGGCCGGTTCGCGCCCTCGTCGATCAGGCTCGTGAGCCGAAGGTCATCCTCTGCGATGGTGATCCGGTGCCCTCCCTTCTTCTCCATAAGGAGAGTAAAGACGAAGCGGGTCACGGGGCTCAGGAAGTCCTTGACATTGGTGGCGACGACCCGGCGCAGGGGGGTGCGCGGCTGGATAGCCTTGACCTTGTTATAAAAGGGCGTCAGAACGATGGCCGTCTGCGCGTCGCACTCGGCGAGGGCGTGGATGAGCTCGCTGTCGCTGAAAAGCGGGCTGATGGGCACCGCCACGCCGCCGGCCTTCCAGACGGCAAACTGGCTTATGATGATGTTGGGCGTGTTGGGCATGATGAGCGCCACCCGATCGCCCTTGCGAACCCCCTGGGCCGCCAGCGCATCGGCCAGGGCGTCGCTCGCGCGGTTCGCCTCGCGAAAAGAAATGCGGCGGCCTTTAAAGATCATCATGGTGGCGTCGGGTCTCTCCCCGTCGGCCTCATCCACGACGTCGATAAGGGTCCGGTTGGGATAAGGCGCCAGGGAACGCGGGACGCCCTTGTCGTAGCTCTTGAACCAGAGGTACTCTTCCATAGGATGCCTCCTTGTTGTAGTCTCTCTCAATGTCCTAAAGCATGATGACTTCGTAAAAAAGTAGCAACAAAGCCGTCAAAGCATGATTTCGAGGTTCTCCAACGGATAGGCGGCGCACGAGTGGAGATAGCCGAATTGCCTGTCGGATTTGCGCAGCAGGACGCCGGCGGGTTGAAAGACCCGGCCGGAGATGAGCTTGACGCGGCACAGGCTGCATTCGCCGGACCGGCAGAGGGAGGGAACGACGATGCCGTGCCGCTCCAGGGAGCTGAGCAGGGGTTCGCCGGCCCGGGCGCTGATCTCGCCCCTCCCACGGATCCCGACGGTGAAGGCCGCGTCCCCTCCGATATGGGACGGCCAGCCGGGGCTGCGGGTGATGTCCGGCACAGGCCCGTACAACTCGCGGCGGATCTTGTGGCGGGGGATCGAGAGCCTTTCCAGTTCGGGCAGGCAGAAGTCGTACATGGCCGGAGGGCCGCAGAGGTAATAGGTCCGCCCCGAGGTCTCGCCGACGCCGGCCCTGATGATGTCGCCCGTGATGTACCCCGTCGCGCCGTTGTACCCCGGGGAGGGGGTCTCGATCACGGGGATGTATGTCACCCGGCGGAAGCGCCGCGAGATGCGAAGGAGCTCGTCGTGGAAGATGATGTCCGCGTCGCTACGATTGCCGTGGAAAAGGCAGATCGTCCGGTCCAGGCCGCATTCCACCGCCTCGCGGATCATGCTCATCAAGGGGGTGATACCGCTCCCCCCGGCGATGAACACCGACGCCCTGTCGTGGATAAGGGGGTTGAAGCAGAACCCCCCCGAGGGTCCCGAGGCCTCGATCGTATCGCCCGCGGCGATCCCGCTGAAAAGATGGGGTGCGACGAACCCGTTTTCCATGTTCCGGATGGTGACATCGTAGTAGCCCCTCTGGTTGGGGGGCGAGGAGATGCTGTAGGGCCGGGACGTGCGGACC
>Ga0116204_1001597_pt1 | contig 12586 bp, 8 predicted proteins | sample LakKivwa52mmetaG_FD_94481 | JGI IMG/M metagenome (GOLD analysis project Ga0116204, IMG submission 94481) | Anoxic lake water microbial communities from Lake Kivu, Rwanda to study Microbial Dark Matter (Phase II) - Lake Kivu water 52m metaG | ecosystem: Environmental > Aquatic > Freshwater > Lake ...
CCATTGCCTGGTATTGCCTTCAGTCCTTTGGGTGGATTAAGCCTGTTTGCCATTGTGGCAATGGTTGCCAGGGAAGCTTTGGTAAAAACTGCCGCCTGAGCAGCATTGTTATAGCTGGGACCAACTTTGTCGTTGGCAGTATGTATAAACGGACTGTAATCCGGCACGGCTTCAAAAGGGAAAATACCCATGTATCCATTGTTGTTGAAGGATGTGTGATCGCTGTCTCCTCCCGACAAGCTACCTGGAGCAACTACAAAGTCAGGTAAATATGTTGCACAGATATTTGTGTAAAAAGTTGCCAGCTCCTGTGCAGTGGGAGGGTAAATCAGGGTGGTTTTCATAACAGTACTGGTTGGCTTCAGGTATCCGATCATGTCGAGATTTACATAGCCATGGATTTCCATACCCTGCTGTGCTGCTCGTGAAGCATAGGCTGCACTACCATATAGCCCGTACTCCTCACCTGAAAACGCACAAAAAACCACTGTACGATCAAAAGTGTAATCTTTCATGATTCTGGCCATTTCGATAACGGCAGCAGTACCTGAAGCATTATCATCGGCACCGGGGGCCGAAGATGAATTGCTGTATGAATCGTAGTGTGCACCACAGATTACATATTCATTGGGATATTTGGTTCCGGTAATTGTGGCAATTACGTTATCGCTGGCAGCTCCGCCGGGCATCGCAAAATCCATTATTTCAACCTGAAGGCCGAAACCTTGAAATTGCTCTGCTATCCAGTTTTGAGCAACAACACTTTGTGCGTGGTAAGCATTCCGTGTTCCATAATTTTCAAGATGTTGCACATGCCCAGTGAGGTTTAAAGGATTCACCTGACCAATTAGCTGTGTTATGAACGGATCAGGTTGAAGTATCTTTTTTTCTGCAAGTTGACTTTTTGCTGGCAAACTGGCTCTGGTGGCTTGCAGCCTTACCATCCCGTCGTTTTTAAATGGCTTGATTATTTCGTTGGCTGAATCGCTGGAAATAACAATCAAATCATTACCCTGATAAAGCAGCTTCACGGTAGTACTTTTCCTTGCAAGATAATATGCAACGGAATCAGAATCAATGAAAACAAGATAATAACGTATTCCGTTTTTCCACGCATTGTTATCCAGCAGCGCATGCTCCTCTTTGGGTGTAAAATCGATAGTTACTATTGCAAAATCACTCCTGAAATAATGAATATCGAAGGCCGGATTTTCCAGAAGATTTTCCAGGTGCTGATGACTCTGGATTTTGATAAAGTAGAGTCCCTGAGAAAATGTCATTACCGCCGAAATCAGAAAAACAGTGGTAATAAGCAAATAGCGAAAAGAAGATTTCATAGCTAGATTGTTAATAGATTCACAACAACAAAGGTAAAATGATTTGTTGGAACTGTTGGTTAAACTAAAGGGATCGTTTTTAAAACTTAGCTTTAACGGTCAAAATTTATGATGTTTCATCAAAATTGCGGGCAGCTTAGTCAGTTGTCATTTCTCCTCTTAGAGATGTCTGGAGTAGCTCAATGAGCCTTTTTCCTTCATAACCTTCACCAATCAGATACATTAATTTGGAAAGGGCAGATTCTGTGGTTATATCATAACCTCCAACCACACCAATGCGCTCGAGATCGAGGCTTGTTTCATATTTTCCGAGTTCAACCGAGCCACTTTTGCATTGTGTGACGTTGAATATGATAAGACCGTCCTGAATGGCTTCTTCCAGACAATTTATAAACCAGCTGTCGGTAGGTGCATTGCCAGAGCCAAAGGTTTCAAGTATCAGCGCCTTGAGGCCGTGTATCTGAAGCGTGCTTCTTACCACATTTTCGCTGATGCCGGGAAATAGCTTCAGGATGGTAACATTAAAATCGAGTGCAGTATGAACCTTGAGCTTTTTAAAATTAGGCTTCAGAATGTTATTGCGACTGTATCTTATATGGACGCCAACATCGGCCAGCAAGGGATAGTTTCCTGAAACAAATGCATTGAAGCGCTCGGCGTTGAATTTGGTAGTGCGGTTGCCGCGCATGAGCTGGTTTTCGAAATAAATGGCAACCTCAGGAACTATGGCAACACCTTCGTCTTTTGCTGCAGCAATTTCGATTGAGGTTAAGAAGTTTTCCCGTCCGTCGGTTCTGATTACTCCCATGGGAAGCTGCGATCCGGTAAGGATGACGGGTTTATTCAGATTTTCGAGCATAAAACTCAGGGCCGAAGCTGTGTAAGCCATGGTGTCGGAACCATGCAATACTACAAATCCATCATAGCTTTCATAGTTTTTTTCGATGAGTTGTGCCAGCTTAACCCAGAATGAAGGCTTCATGTTCGATGAGTCAATCAAGGGGTCGAATGAGTAAAAATCAATTTTAAAGTCAAAACTTCTGAGCGTAGGCATTTGCTCATAGATGTTGCTGAAATTGAAAGGCACCAAAGCACCGGTGGTCTGATCTTTTGTCATGCCGATTGTGCCGCCGGTGTAAATAACTAAAATGGAAATATTTTCTTCTGTCATTCGAATGGTAGATTGAAAAGTTGAGTGGCGTTTTTAGAGGTGATTTCTGCTATTTTGCTGATGCTAAGATTTTTAATTTCAGCAAGCCTGGTGGCAATTTCCAATAAATATACACTTTCGTTGCGTTTACCTCTGTGTGGAGTAGGTGGTAAAAAGGGTGAGTCTGTTTCAAGCAAAATGCGATCGAGGGGTACCTTTGCAATGGCATCCGGCAGGCTTGTTTTTTTGTAGGTTATTACACCTCCGATACCAAGATAAAACCCCAATGCAACAGCACGTTCTGCCTCTTCACTGCTTCCAGAAAAACAATGAAAAACACCACGAAGTTTTCCGTTTTGTGCCTTTTCAACCTCTTCCAATATCAATGGAAATGCTTCCCGGGTATGAATTGCCACTGGCAAATCATATTCCAATGCCCAAGACAACTGTGTTCGTAACGCATTGATTTGTTCATCCTTGAATTTTTGTTCCCAGTAAAGGTCAATTCCAATCTCGCCAATGGCAATAGCGTATCCTTTCGAAAGTTCAACTTCCATGGTTGCAAGTTGCTGCTCAAAATCATCCCCAACCGATGTGGGATGAAGTCCGATCATTGGGAAGCATTGGCCGGGAAAAGCAGTGCATAAATCCAGCATGGGCCGGATGCTATCTGTATCAATGTTTGGCAGAAGCATAGCTGAAATGCCGGCATCCAGAGCTCTGTGAACTACCTGTCCGCGATCTGCATCAAATTGATTTAAATATAAATGGGTGTGTGTGTCAATAAAAAACATGCTGCAAAGGTACGATTTTGCATATGAGACCTGCTTGTTGGCAGCTTGAATTTTGCAATACCTGCCGTGGTTTGCAGCTTTGATCCCTGACATTTGATGAGGATGCTGCCGAAACATTATTCACCAATGCTTTTGTGTGCTATTTTTGCTGAAATCTTCGGCTGTGCGAAAAATTCTTTTCATCCGCTTTAGTTCTATTGGCGACATCGTACTTACGAGTCCGCTAATCCGCTGCGTGAAGGCTCAATTGCCGGATGCAGAAATTCATGTGGCCACCAAACCACAATATGCTGCTCTGTATGAATCGAATCCGGGTATTACGAAGGTGCATAAACTCCAGAATGGTTTAGGAGACTTGATTCGTGATTTAAAAAAAGAAAACTTCAGTTTTGTTGTCGATCTGCATAAAAACCTTCGTTCTTTTCGAATTCGGATTGCCCTGGGCAAGCCTTCCGCCTCGTTTCCGAAACTTAATCTGCAAAAATATTTGTTGGTTCGGTTTAAGCTCAATTTCATGCCAGATGCTCACATTGTGGATCGGTATTTTGAAGCTGTTAAGCCTCTTAATGTGAAAAACGATGGAGCAGGACTTGATTTTTTTATACCTGAAAACACCTTTATTCCGAAGGATCTGATTCCTGATTTTTTTACAAATGGTTATTGCGCTGTTGTGATTGGGGGACAGTACTTTACAAAAATATTTCCCGTTGAAAAAATCATTGAAGTCTTCAATGAAAACGATCTGCCCATTATTTTGCTTGGGGGCAGGGAAGACGCTGACAGAGGGAACAGGATTGCTAAGGGACTGGGCTGCAGAGCCTTGAATCTGGCCGGAAAACTTGATCTGAACCAATCAGCGCTTTGCATTAAAAATGCAACATGTGTATTAACCAATGATACAGGATTGATGCATATATCAGCAGCCTTCCGAAAGCCAACAGTTTCGGTTTGGGGAAATACAGTTCCAAGCCTTGGAATGTATCCCTATATGCCGCGAACTGCCGAAAAGTCAGTGATTGTTGAGAATACTCAAATAAAATGCAGGCCATGCAGCAAATTGGGTTTTCCCTCATGCCCCAAAAAGCACTTCGATTGCATGAATACAATTGATGCGAAAAGTGTATCAGATGTTTTGCAAAGCTTGCGGCTGAAATACTGATTTCAGTTTATGAACCTATGGCGATGAAGGGATTCGAAACTTTTTCGCTGCCAATAGTTGTTTCAGGGCCGTGTCCGGGATAAACCACCGTGTGATCGGGCAGGGTAAACAACTTTGTCCAGATGCTGTGTTTAAGCACATCATAATCACCACCCGGTAAATCAGTCCTGCCTATGCTCTGATAAAACAAAACATCTCCAGCCACAACAAAATCACCGGCCTCACTGTAAAAACAAAGGCTACCCAGTGCATGACCCGGCGTGTGAAGCACCCTGAGTGTGCTGTTGCCAAAATGGATGAGTGCATTATCCTCCAAAAATTCGGTGGGATGAATCACCCTGCTCAGTTTCAATCCATAACCTGCAGCATAGTCCTTGGCGTTGGTAAGGTAGGCAGCGCTGTCGGGATGCGCAATAAGTGGAAGTCCAAATTCTTGATTTACAAATCCATTCCCCAGAATATGATCAATGTGCGCATGGGTACTTAGCAGCATCACCGGTTTTAGTTGCTGATTGCTTATAAAACCAGCCATGGCGTCTTCTTCCGTGCTGCTTTCGCAGGCTGCATCAATAATTACACACTCGCCGGTTTCATCGTAAAGCAAATAGGTGTTAACCTGAAATGGATTAAAAACAAATTTCTTAATTTGGATCATTGTCTGTTGATAATGTTTAACGCACAAATGTAGAAAATTTTTAGCAGCTGCTTTCCGGAACGCTGCTTGTTGTTGATGGCAAATGCCATGATCATATTCTTAATATTACACGCATCGGCAGTTTGTTTAAGTTGAAGGCTTATAAGCTGATTGTACCGTTTCCAGATTCAGTATTGCGCAATGTTAGAAAGGCAGGCACAGCATCTTTCAAAAAACCCATTTGTATTCAACGATTAGTGATGCAACAATTGGGTTGGAGGGCTTCTTTGGAGCTTCGATGCATAAATTTGTATTACTTTAGCTCCGGTTTTTTTAGAACGATGCTAAATCAATTCCATATTCGGATTTTTACCAAAAAGAGCAATTCCAGACTTTCAATGTGCATTGTTGGATTGCTGCTCTTATTACTTTTTCCGCAGCTGATTTTTGCACAGTTTTACAATGGCTCACACATGAACTTTGGAAAGAGCAGGGTGCAGTGGGATGATAGAATCTGGTTTTTTTACCGGTTTGATCAGTTTGATACCTATCATTATCAAAATGGGAAAGAGCTCGCGCTTTATACCGCCCGCTATGCTGAATCACAAATACCCCTGCTAGAGCGAAGACTTCAGACTGCTCTGAACGAAAAAATACAGTTTATCATATTTAATAGCCTCGGCGATTTGAAGCAGAGCAACATTGGCCTTGCTTCTGATCAGCAATATAATACAGGAGGCATTACCCATATAGTAGGCAGTAAGGTAATTGTATATTTTGATGGCGATTATTTGCATTTTGAGCAGCAAATCAGAGCCGGGATCGCTGAAATTCTGATTAGTCAGTTAATGTTTGGCGGAAGTGTAGGAGCGCAAATTCGCAATACCACACTATTCAAACTGCCCGACTGGTACATGAAGGGTTTGCTCTCGTTTGTTTCGGAAGAATGGAACACGGCACTTGATGGTAGAATGCGTGAGGGGGTTTTGAACGGAAGGTACAGAAAGATTAACCGATTGGAGGGCGAAGATGCCCGTATAGCCGGCCACTCAATGTGGCGTTTTATCGAAAAAACCTATGGACCGGGATCCATACCTGATATCATACACATGACACAGGCTGGCCGGAATGTTCAAAATGGATTTTTGATTGTTACCGGAATAAAATTCAGGCAATTGATGAAAGACTGGTATCAGTTTTATTCATCAGCATATGCGGGTGAGGAAGTAAGGATGCCGCAGAAAAGTCTGCCATTGAAATACCGCACTTATCGTTCCTTCAACCGGCCCGACTTCAGCCCTGATGGTCGCTACCTGAGCTATACAACAAGTGATGAAGGACTTATTCATCTGTGGCTGATGGATCTTCAAACGGGCAAAAGAAAGCGCATGTACAAAGCTGGATACAGTACCGACGAAAAAATTGACGAGTCCTTCCCGCTCACTGCCTGGCACCCCTCAGGTGAAATTTTCGCTTTTGTGCTGGAGGAGAAAGGCAGGGTCAATCTATACCTGTACAATCTTGAAGATAAGTCAGTTGATCTGAGAAATCTGATCGAATTTCAAAAAGTCAATTCTATCAGTTATTCTGGCGACGGTCGTCGTTTGGCAATGTCGGCAGTTAGATCAGGTAAACCTGACATTTATATTTTTGATCTGGCTTCGAATAGCTATACCCAGATTACCAACGATTATTTTACTGACAAAAATCCTGTTTTTGCCGAGGGTAACCGATTGATAGTTTTTAGCAGCAACAGGCCTTCCGATACATTATTTGTTCAGGAAAAGGCCGAATTCCAGTTGCCTTCCTTTAATCTTTTTGCATATAATCTTGCAACAGGAAGCAGGGTTTTACGCCGACTTACCGATTCGCCCCTGTCCAGCGAAACCAACCCGGTGGCTGCCTTGCGGGGGGGCATACACTATCTGAGCGATGCCGATGGCTTTTATAATTTGTTCAGGGGAAGGTTCGACAGCGTTATTGCCTATGTTGATACAGCAGTCCATTATCGGTATTTCATGGAGTCAGTTCAGCTAACCGCATTCACCACCAACATTCTTTACTACACAAATGCTCCCTTGTCGGATGAATTCATATTAAGTACCCGCGACAAAGACCGGCAAAAACTTTTCAGAATCACCGATAATGAGTTTATGGCCCGCAGCCGCAATCAGCTGGTTCCAACGCCTTTTATGCAAGAAAAACAACAAATGCGCGACAGAACGCTTCATGAGGAGGCATCTTTTGCTGCAAACCGCAAAAGGTTCAGGTCATTATTCCGGCCGGCCACTTTAACTGACACTTTGCTGGATCCGTTGCCGGCCCGGCAAGGTGCATTCGGTATCAGTGGCAGTCAGCGGCTTTCGCTGCTCAATCAAGGTCGCGTAGCACAAACAGAGGATATTTTTAAAGAACCAAAACGCCGAAGTTATTTCCCTGAATACTTTTATGATGAACTGGTAACCCAGGTTGACTTTACGTATTTGAATCAAAGCTATCAGGCTTTTTCGGGAGGCAGATCACCAATATTTCTGAATCCGGGCTTTAATGTTTTTATGGGGGTAAACCTTACCGATTTACTGGAAGACTATCGCATAAGTGCTGGTGTGCGCTTGAATACAAGTTTAACCAATAACGAATATGCAATTTCGTTCAGCAACCTGAAAAGAAGATTAGACAGAACTATAGTTTTACACCGCCAATCGGTTGAAAACATTGATGAATTTGCCTATACACGTACCCACTCCCATCAGGCATATTATATGCTTAGCTGGCCATTCAGCGAAATTTTCAGCGCAAAGGGGACCGCTATCTACCGAAATGACATGAAGGTATATCTGGCAACCGATCCAACTAACCTCAGAAAGCCCAACGATTTTGAAAACTGGGGTGGCCTCAGGGGCGAATTGGTTTTTGATAACAGCCGGCAAATTGGAACAAATCTCTTAACAGGAACCCGCTGGAAACTTTTTGGAGAATATTACCAACTGGTTGATTTGAACAGTCAGAACTTTGTGGTTTTAGGTTTTGACTTCAGATATTACCGCAGAGTCCATCGCAACTTCATTTGGGCCAACCGCCTGGCTGGAAGCACCTCATTTGGCAACAACAAACTCATTTATTATATGGGTGGTGTGGATAACTGGCTGCTGCCCCGCTTTGATCGTGAAACGCCCATTGACTATGGCCAGAACTATGCCTATCAAACGCTGGCCACCAATATGCGCGGATTCCATCAGAATATCCGGAACGGCAATAGCTTTGTTGTAGCCAATACGGAGTTACGTTTTCCTGTATTCAGCTACTTGTTTCAAAACCCCATCAGCTCCGATTTCATTCGGAACTTTCAGATTGTTGCCTTTGGTGACCTTGGTACAGCCTGGACGGGTTGGAATCCTTACGATCCGGGAAACTCGCTGTATACCAGTTATATCAGTAGCGGTCCGCTGAATATTTCTGTAGAAGTGCAAAAGGATCCGCTTGTTGGGGGGCTGGGCTTCGGCGCTCGCACAACATTACTGGGTTACTTTATCAGGGGCGATCTTGCCTGGGGAATTGAAGATGCCAGATTAAAGAAACCGGTTTTATATCTTTCGTTCAGTCTTGATTTTTAATCATAAGCCACTGTATTTATGACTGTTGCTACCGTATTTTTATTAATTGTCATTGGCCTCTTTGCCGGAGTTTTCAGTGGAATGATTGGCTTAGGAGGTGGATTGGTAATCATTCCTGCGCTGATATATCTGCTGCATATGGATCAGTATAGCGCACAAGGCACTAGTTTGGCAATTATGCTGCCACCTATTGGTCTGATGGCCGCCTGGAATTACTACAAGGCAGGTGCGCTTAATGTGCAGTACGCAGCCCTTATAGCTGCAGCTTTTTTTGTGGGTGGGTACTTTGGATCGCGCTGGGCGCTGAACATTCCTATGGATGTGCTGCGAAAAATTTTTGCATTTACCCTGATCCTTGTTGCTGCCCGCATGCTGTGGGAAAAATAGGCAATCCAGGTATAACAGACTGTGCCAAAAAAAAATAATATTGGGCAAAATAAGCCTCATGCGCTTGAATGACACAGGCTACATGAGTTATCAACAGCAGACTGTTAAAAAATCAACCCGCTTCTTACCAATTTTTGCTATTATCTTGCAGACCCATTTGAGAAAATAACTACATTACTTTAAACGTCTGCTATATATCACTTTACCAGTCCAAAAACAACTGAAATAAACATCTATCATGGAGAATAATCTTTTTGCTAATCTGGAAACCTCTGTAAAACAGGAGAAAGAGCCTACTTTTTTCGATAAAATGAAGGAAATGAGGCTGCGTCAGGAGCTGAAAGAGATGGCTGATGAACAGGCTCATCCTCACAGTCAAGATGTTGGCATGAATCAACCACATTTAAAAGCTGACCGAAAGATGTATACCCATGAAGAGGTGCTGGAAGCCTCAGCTAAATATTTCAAAGGCGACACGCTTGCAGCCAATGTTTGGATGAATAAATATGCCCTTAAAGACAGCGACGGCAATCTTTATGAGCTAACACCCGATGACATGCACCGCCGACTTGCTTCTGAAATTGCACGCATCGAAAAGAAGTATCCTAATCCCATTTCAGAAGAAGAGATCTTTCAAACGCTCAAGGATTTTAAATACATAGTGCCTCAGGGTAGTCCGATGGCTGGTATTGGAAACAACTTTCAGGTGTCGTCTCTATCCAATTGTTTTGTAATTGGGAATGATGGACCATCCGACTCCTACGGTGGAATCATGAAAATAGATCAGGAGCAGGTGCAGCTCATGAAGCGTCGTGGAGGGGTGGGTCACGATCTTTCACATATACGTCCCACCGGAAGCCCGGTGAAAAACAGCGCATTAACCTCAACAGGAGTTGTTCCGTTCATGGAACGATACTCCAACTCAACGCGTGAAGTAGCACAAGATGGCCGAAGAGGCGCACTTATGCTTAGTATTAGCGTGAAACATCCTGATGCCGAGCGTTTTATTGATGCTAAAATGGAATTGGGAAAAGTTACAGGCGCAAACGTATCCGTAAGGATTACCGATGAGTTTATGCGGGCCGTTGTTGGAAACACTACTTTCAGGCAGCAGTATCCTGTTGATTCGGCCAATCCATCCTTCGTGCAGGAAATTGATGCCCGCAAACTTTGGGATAAAATCATTCATAATGCATGGGCCTCTGCTGAACCTGGAATCTTGTTCTGGGATACCATTACCCGCGAATCAATACCGGACAGCTATGCCGATTTGGGCTTTAAAACCCTTTCGACCAATCCCTGCGGTGAGATTCCACTTTGTGCCTACGACAGTTGTCGCTTGCTGGCAATCAATTTGTATAGCTATGTTGAGAATCCATTCACTTCAAAGGCAAACTTCAATGTAGAGTTATTCTCGAAACATGCCCGTCTGGCTCAGCGAATCATGGATGATATTGTTGATCTGGAAATTGAAAAAGTTGATGCCATTATTGAAAAGATCAGTGCCGACCCTGAATCAATCGAAGTGAAAGGGGTTGAGCTGAGACTTTGGCAAAACATCAGAAAGAAAGCGCTGCAAGGCAGAAGAACCGGCATCGGCATAACTGCCGAAGGCGATATGCTGGCCGCACTGGGAAGTCGTTATGGCTCCGAAGAAGCTATTAACTTTTCGACAGAAGTTCACAAACTGCTTGCACTGGAAGTATACCGTGCATCTGTTGATCTGGCCGAAGAACGGGGCGCGTTTGAAGTGTTTGATGCCCGCCGGGAAGCGTCCAATCCTTTTATTGCACGTATAAGAGAAAACGCTCCGCGACTGTACGAGAAAATGACCCGTGTAGGTCGTCGCAATATTGCCATGCTCACGATTGCACCTACCGGAAGTGTGAGTATTTGTACACAAACCACATCAGGCATCGAACCGGTATTTCTGGTAAGCTACAAGCGTCGCAGAAAAGTAAATCCAAACGATCGTAATGTAAGCGTCAGCTTTGTTGATGAAGTGGGTGATTCATGGGAAGAATACAACGTTTTTCATCCAAAATTTGAAACCTGGCTGCATGTAAATGGTTATGATGTGGCCGAAGTGAAAGCATACAATGATGAAAAACTCAAGGAAGTAATTGCAAGATCGCCCTACTACAAAGCAACATCAAATGATATTGACTGGGTAAGTAAGGTGAAAATGCAGGGCGACATACAAAAATGGGTAGATCATTCCATCAGCGTAACCGTTAATGTGCCATCTGAAGTTAATGAAGAACTTGTCAGTAACATCTATCTTACTGCATGGGAAAGTGGATGCAAAGGAATTACTATTTATCGCGATGGTTCACGCAGCGGAGTTTTGATCAGTGCTGATGAGAAAAAATCCAACGATGCAAACAACGAGGAGTTCAGGGAAACAACGGCTCCTCCCCGCCCAAAACGCCTTGAGGCCGATGTGGTCCGCTTTCAGAATAATTATGAAAAATGGGTGGCAGTAGTAGGCCGACTAAATGGTAAACCCTATGAAATTTTCACCGGTAAGGCAGACGACTTCTTTCTGCCTACCTGGGTTGAAAATGGTTGGGTTATAAGAGAAAAAACAAAGAATGAAAAGGCGCGGTACGATTTCCAGTTTGAAGATAAACAAGGATACAAAATCACCATCGAGGGTCTTTCGCGTTCATTTAACAAGGAATACTGGAACTATGCCAAGCTTATTTCAGGTATTTTGCGTCACGGAATGCCGCTGCCCTACGCCATCGAACTGGTTCAGAATCTTACGCTTGACGAGGACAGCATCAATACATGGAAAAATGGAGTAGTGCGTGCGCTCAAACGCTATATTCCTGATGGTACGCAAGCAGTAGGAAAGCTATGTCCTGAATGTGGCGATACCAAAAGCCTGATTTATCAGGACGGATGTTTAACCTGTAGCTCATGCGGATATTCCAAGTGTAGCTAAATCAATTACTTTGTGGGGATAGAATTCATTATAAGCCCGGCTCAGGTCGGGCTTCTGTTTTATTGAGTATTGGTGCCAGGCAGAGGATTATCAGGTACAGCCTGCAGGTTTTTAAGTTTGAAGACAAAAAATCGTTTAGCTGCTTGCTGCCGGCGGAATACAGTAATTGTATCGGCTGCAATCACTTCCGAAAACCAGTCCTGATAAATGTCGGCAGGATGCTTGTAATCTCGGCTGTTGGTAATGTACCAATAATCACTTCCTTTTTGCAGTCCTCCCCTTAAATTATTGATCCACATATACTTATGAAGTCTGTCAGGGCTACCTAATCCAAATGCTTTCATGCCAAGCGGGTGGGCAACATAATAATCCATATTGGCCAGCGGAAACCAGTTTTCGCCAACAAGGGCTGCGTTTAGCGGCATGCTGCCGTTTTCTTCACTTTTGCGCTTGATTGATGCAAACTCTGCTCTAAGGCTGCGCCAACCATACATATCGAGAGTAACATCGTTTTTGCCCAATCTGTGATACGGGTTTTCGTTTTTCAGAGGAATCAGGCCG
>Ga0116204_1001599_pt1 | contig 12583 bp, 7 predicted proteins | sample LakKivwa52mmetaG_FD_94481 | JGI IMG/M metagenome (GOLD analysis project Ga0116204, IMG submission 94481) | Anoxic lake water microbial communities from Lake Kivu, Rwanda to study Microbial Dark Matter (Phase II) - Lake Kivu water 52m metaG | ecosystem: Environmental > Aquatic > Freshwater > Lake ...
AATGCTATAGCAACTCATCCCGGGGCTTATGTTGCTATATCACAGGCAACCTCTCTTACAGGTACACCTTCACAAAGAACTGCCGCAGTGCTTGTAACGGCAGAAGATGGAGTCACTGTCAAATCGTATACTGTTTTGTTTAATTTGTTGCCCATTTCTGATGCAAACCTGAGCAGCCTGACAACGAGCTTAGGTTCATTAAATCCTGCCTTTCAGCCAAATCAGCTTAATTATTCGGTTGTTTTGCCTTTCGGTACAACTGATATTCCTGTTGTGAGTGCAACACCCAATGATCCTTTGGCTCAGGTTATCATCACACAACCAACAACTCCGGATGGTTTTGCCAATATTCAGGTCACCTCAGCCGATAATTTGCTGACACAGGATTACATTATAAATTATATGCTCGCTTCAAGTAGTGATAATTATATTGTTGCTTTTAATATTCCTGCACAGATTGGTGCTACTGTAATTGATAATGTGCTGAATACAATTGTAGTGACCATGCCGTTCAATTTTAGTGTTACTTCTCTGATACCTCAGATCGTATTCAGTGGGGTGTCTGTTTCACCTCCCTCCGGGCAGGCACAGAATTTTTCACAGCCGGTTCAGTACACTGTGATGTCAGCAGATAATACACCGAGGGTTTACACTGTGTCTGTTGAATTTGCAGCCGCAAGTGATGATGCATTTCTGCTTCATCTTGAAGTGGAAAATCATCAGATTGCTCCACAGTTTATTACAGAAAACTTCCTGTATTTCAGTGATATTCCAACAGACGAAATTGAGATTATTGCCATTCCCAGAGATCCTGCCGCTACAGTTAAAATCTTCAATCCGGAAAATCTCTTAGGAAATTCAGCCCAAAGAACAGCAAATATCCTTGTCATCGCACCTGATTATTCCACAACAAAGATTTACAGTATTGTATTTGGCTCAATCACAGGGATGACTCAGTCAGAACTTGACAACATTATAAGAATTTTTCCGAATCCTGCTTCAGGCTCATTTACAATTGATAATATGGAGGAAGGAAATAATCTTGAAATTTTAATATTTTCAGGACTTGGGCATAAAGTCCATGAAACATTTTCCAAAGGTTCTGAAAGTCTGAAGATTAATTGCAGGAACTGGTCTGATGGAACATATTATATCATCATCAGAGATAAAAGTGGAAACATGCAAAAGAGCAAACTCCTTATTAAAAATTAATTATAATGAAAAGTGCAATTTTACTAATTCTTTCATTTTTGTATATTTTCTTCATCAATGCACAGAATAGTCAAAGAAACTACGATGAGCGACTTGCAGCCACATTTGACCCTGTATATGCACCCTTTTACCATGGTGTAGCTTCGGGCGATGCTTTATCTGACAGAGTAATCATCTGGACAAGAGTAACCGACTTCACCATTGGGAGTGACAGCATTCCGGTGCAATGGTTTTTTGCAACTGATACAATGTGCACAAATGTCATTCAGAGTGGCACAACCATCGCATGCGAAGCCAAAGATTTTTGTGTAAAAATTGATGTTACAGGACTTCAGCCTGATACATGGTACTATTATTATTTCAGAGCTATGGGCACAAATTCAGTAATTGGCAGAACGAAAACAGTGCCTCTTGGTTCAGTGAGTAATATCAGACTTGGGTTTTTTCACGGCTCAAATTATAATAGCGGGTATTACAATGCATTGAAGGTGCTGGCTTTACGCAATGATATTGATGCAATGGTTCATTTGGGGGATTATATTTATGAATATGGAACCAATTCCTATGGTTCACATCCCGACAGATGGCTTGTGCCAAACTGGGATATTGTTACTTTGAGTGATTATCGTGCCCGTTATAATCATTACAAGCTCGATCCTGACTTACGCCTGGCACATCAGCAGTATCCATGGTATATCATCTGGGATGATCATGAAGTTGCCAATGATTCATGGAGGCATGGAGCTGAAAATCATAATCCTGCAACTCAGGGGAATTATGAAGACAGGAGAAATTTTGCCATTCAGGCTTTTTTTGAATGGTTGCCCCTTCGTGAAGTTGTTGATCCGCTAAATCCTGATAATCACATTCGTAAATATATTGATTTTGGCAATATGGCACGAATGATTATGATTGATTCAAGACATGAAGCCAGAATGGAATCATCTGCATTACCTGATAATGACCCCAATAAAACTATGCTTGGAGATGTACAATATCAATGGCTGGTGCAATCTTTATACAATTCTCAGTTTGCAGCAGGTCAGCAATGGCGAATTATTGCCAATCAGGTGATGTTTGCTCCTCTTAAAATTGCGGGAATTACACTAAACAGGGACCAGTGGGATGGTTATAATAATGACCGTCAGCGAATACAAAACTTTATCTATGCATTTAATGTGAAGAATAATGTTGTGATAACCGGAGATATTCATACTTCATGGGCCTGTGATATTCCAAATGCCTTTTTGGGTACATACGGAGCAAACGGACAAAACTGCTCTTATCTGGTTGAATTTGTTTCTCCAAGCATTTCTTCTCCTTCGGTTACTTTTGGAGGTGGAATTGGTTCAGCTGCAATTACTGCTACTAATCCGCATATTAAATGGGTTGACCTTATTTACAGAGGGTTTTCAATTTTGGATATAACAAACGCAAAAGTACAATCTGATTGGTATTTCCTTAGTGATATCAGTAGCACAACCGGCTATACTACCTCATGGAACAACGGATGGTTTGTGAACAATAATGAGAATTTCCTCAGACAAGCTATGGTGCCAACATACAGATTTCCGCCCTATCAGCCTTTTGCTCCTTTACTTCCACTGCAAACTGTTGATATTCAGCATGAAGATCAAACAATGGATTTTGTTATGCTTGGAGGTTTTCCAAATCCTACTGATGGCTTATTCACAGTGCAGTTTTTTATGGAAAAAGAAATGTTGTTACAATTCAGGGTATTTGACTTATTGGGCAAAATGGTGTATTCTGAAAATGTAAAACCTATGAAGTATGATATTCAGTATCATGGGTTTGATTTTACCCACCTTCCTCAGGGAACTTATGTGCTGAAAGTATTGTCAGACAATGGAAAAGAACTGGCATTGAAAAAGGTTATAATCAATAAATAAATAGTGTATGCAAACCAAAATCTTTATCCTTTTACTGTTTTTATTGTCAGGCATGCTATGTGTAAAAGCACAGACCCATTTTGACATTGTTCAGCATGAGCTTTGTGACAGTACGACAATTGATGTGGTTAATCATAACCCATCATTGGGTTATACTCCGCAAATGTTCACTACAACCGGATTTCAGTATTCATGGGATTTCGGTAACGGGCAAACATCCACAAATGAAAATCCATCCGGAATTGTTTACACACAACCAGGTACTTACAATATTGATTATTCTGTTGTAATTGATACAGTTGGTTTTTATCTTACAGGTATTGACGTTTCTTCAATAGATTGTTCCGATCCGTTTTGGGGTGATCCCGATCCTTACATCATTATCAGGGATGGCAGTAATCAAATAGTGTATTCTACTCAATCAAGTTATTACGATAATCAGGCTCCTCCATATTATTGGTCTTTAAATCTGAAATTGAATAATCCTCCTTATTTTGTGTGGGTTTGGGATTATGATTCTGCTGATGAGGATGATAATTGTGTAAACAATACAGAAAGTACCCCCGGAGCTTCTACTGTAATTCCACTTCCTGCCAATACTCCTGCGGGGTTTGGTGTTTCTTTTTTCAGTGGTACCAATGGTGGATTAAGCTATGTTTTTCATTATAATAAACCTGTAATTGAATACAGCGAACAGCAATCTCTTACTTTGTTTCAGTCACCTGAAATTCCTTTGCTCAGTTCAAGCGGAGGTTCGTATAGTATTTTTGATCAGATTCCTGTTATGAATGCCACTGTTGCTTCAGGGAATACAGTTGAATGGTTTGATGATAGCCTTCTGATTAATGTTATTCATACAGGTCTGACATGGCAGTTTATTCCATCTGATACAGGCGTGTTTCACTATTGGGCAAGACAGCAAAACCCAGTCACCGGATGTATCAGTGATGCTGTTCAACTTACCTATATCATTTTTGACCCCACAGATCTGGGAGACGAGTATTCGGAAGCTGATTTTCAGGTATTCCCCAATCCTGCAACTGAATTCATCACTTTGCAGTCAAATTCATTTTTCGGAACAGCTGATATTCGTATTGTTGATCTCTTTGGACGTATTCAATATGTCAATACAGTTGATTTATCCGGACAGATGCAGATTGATGTTTCTTCTCTTCCGGGTGGAATGTACCATTTGGTGATTCAATTATCTGAAAGATTGTTAATTGTTAAAAAACTAGTGATACTTCGATAAATAATGGAACTGAAAAATAATTGTATATCTTTATTGCTCAGAATTTTTTTAATTTTCCTTCTTGCAATTATTGCTATTGTGGTAGGAAGCATTTCTGCAAGTGCTCAGAACAATTTTCAGGTGATTCCTCCTTCCGGTTGTGGCAGTGTTATTGCAAATTTTCAAAATCTTCAGTCAACAGGCGGATATGTGCCTGTGCCCCAGCAAACTACCGGGTATACATGCCAGTGGGACTTTGGCAACGGACAAACTTCTTCTGCGTTTCATCCTTCCGGGATTCTGTTTCCTGCTCTCGGCACGTATGATATTTCTTATCAACTAACTATTGATACAGTAGGATATGTGTTAACAGGGGTTGATGTAACCGCTGTTGCATGTGATGATCCGTTTTCAGGTGCGCCGGATATGTATATTATTGTCATGGATGGAAGTAATCAGATTGTTTTTACAACTCAGAGTACAGTGTTAAATGATGTTTTTCCACCCGTAACATGGCAACCGAATGTTTTACTGAGTAACCCTCCTTACTTTTTTTGGATATGGGATGAAGATTCATGGGATTCAGATGATAATTGTGTCAACAATAACGAATCTGTTCCCGGTATTTCTACCCCAATTCCATTGCCGGCAAATACATCAGCAAATTTCGGAATGACAAGTTTAACTTCATTAAACGGAGGATTGCAATTTACGCTTCATTATTTTAAAGAAGTATCTGTTATTACAGAACAGTACACATATATTGTTCATGAGCTTCCCGCTTCGCCCCAACTGAATGTTGTCAATGCATGGTATTGTGAAGGACAGGAAATACCTCCTGTTACTGCTCTAACTCAACAAGGGCATTATGCGAACTGGTATTCTGACCCGAATCTGAATTATTTTCTTGCAACGGGTGATTCTTACACCTTTATCCAGCCACCAAACGGAACCTATGAGTTGTATGTAACCCAGACAGATACTGCAACCGGCTGTGAAAGTCTTCCTGCCCACGCTACAGTCACTATCGGGCCATTACCTGCTCCATATGTATATAATGGGAACAAGATATTTTGTGTCGGAGAACAATTACCCGATTTGTATAGCGATGGAAATTTGATTACCTGGTACGCAGATCAGGCATTGACTAATCTACTCCACACAGGCGATACACTCGAACTTGATCTTGAGTTTCCCGGGGTGTATCATTACTGGGTGGTGAATGAAGATGTGAGTGGTTGTATCAGCGAAGCAGCGCATGTCACAGTGACCATAGCACCTCTTCTGGAGGCTGAGTTTCTGACAAATCCTGTGTCCTGTGCAGGGCACAATGATGGCAGTGCAATCATTTCAATGCTCAATGGGTATCCTCCATATCAGTTTTACTGGTCTAACGGACAGCAAAACACCACTTCTGCCTCAAACTTGCCTGCCGGCACTGTCAGTGTTACAGTGATGGATTCAGCTTTCTGTGTCCGTTCATTTCTGACGGAAATTGATGATGCAACTCCAATCACGTTTGCTGCTTCTGTTGTTGGTGTTTCATGTCTTGAAAATGGTACTTTGGGGAGTATTGCCCTTGATATTGCAGGTGGCTCGCCTCCCTACGAACTCATTTGGAGTAACGGAATGCAGGGAACTTTCATTTCAGGACTTCAGCAGGGAGCATATTCAATGCTGCTCACAGATTCAAAACAGTGTACCCGTGATAGTGTTTTTTCTGTAGGCATGTTGGATGATTGTGTCATTATTGCAACAGTTTTGACCCCAAATGATGATGGTTACAATGATACTTGGGCCATACAATCAGCAGAATTTTTTCCTGATGCTGTCATTCGTGTTTATGATAGAAATGGTTCTGTGGTTTTCGAATCAATGGGACTATATCAGCCATGGGATGGCACTTTCAAGGGGACTATTCTGCCAACAGGTTCCTATTTCTATTATGTTCAATTAGCACCTTCAATGGAACCGTTGACCGGAACAGTTGATATCATCAGATGAAACAGAAATGAAAGCAAAAAATACGATCATTATTTTATGTTTTGCAGCCATTTATTCAATGGCACAACAGATGCCTTTGCAAAGTCAGTATATGCGTAATCTCTATCAGATTAATCCTGCCTTTGCTTCATTTCATCATCAGACAGATTTTTTTCTGACAGGCAGATCGCAATGGAATAAGAATTTGAAAGGTGCTCCTGAAACACTATTTCTCAATGCTGCTCACAGGAACGGGAACAGTATTCTGGGGGGTGCTGTCTTTTTCGATACGTGGGGAAATTCTTCATTGTCGGGTGCAAAGTTTACGTATGTTCAGGATTTTGTTTTTCATCCGGATAACTTTGTGCTTACACTCGGATTGTCTTGGGTGGCACGTCAGTTTTCTGTGAATCAGTCTGATTATGTATATTTTGACTCTAATGACCCGTCACTGACAGGTGCGAAAGAAAATTTTATGAATACGGATATTGATTTCGGACTGTTGATTCACGGAAATTCGTATAGCGTTGGTATTTCCACATTCAATTTACTGAACCGAAACATTGTCATTGGAACAAATGCCTCGAAACATAATACTATTGAACGAATGTTGATGGTTTATGGTGATTATAATGTGACTGTAAGTGACAAAATTGATTTGAAACCTTCTTTGTTGTATAGATTATCTCCATCAGGCCCGGATGTGTTTGATGTGAATGTTGACCTGATATTGCTTGATGATTATCATGTTGGTCTGTCATGGCGTTCTTCCGATGCTGTTTCGGTACGTATTGGGCTCAATTATGGCAAACTGATGTTTGGGTATGCTTATGATATGTATATGAATCCGGTTTCTTACATCGGGAAAAATGCCCACGAAGTGATGATTGGGTATTTGATTGAAAATACGAATTTTAAATCGTTTTGATATGAAAAAGTCCTTTCTGATTTTTTTTATTTTTGTTCTGGTAATTTCTTCTGTAAATGCTCAGAATATTAAAGACACGGTGTATCTTCAGCAGGTTGTTGTTTCTGCAACAGGTCACAGTACATTGCTTGCGGAATCCCCCGAAGTGATCAGGGTGATTACATCTGCACAGATTGAAAAGATGAAACCTTCTTCCCTCTCTGAATTGCTTCAGATGGTTGCCGGAATGAATATTGAAACAGGTACGGGTTCCGGATTTCCTTCACGGGGAATTATCAGCATGAATGGTTTTCCAGCTGACAAAACATTGGTGCTGGTTGATGCTGAGAAAATTCTCAGTGATCATATTCACACTGGACAAAATATTGAGTTTATTCCCGTTGAGTTTGTTGACCGCATCGAAATTATCCGTGGGGCATCATCCTCTCAGTATGGTTCAGATGCAATGGGAGGAATAGTGAATATTATCACCAAACGAAACAGTGACGTGTCCGGAGCAAAATTGACCATGGAAGGTGGAAGTATGAGTACTGCATCACTGGGAATGACAGTAACTTCACCTTTAGGATCAACGGCAGGAATTTCAACCTATGCAGGCTGGATTCAAAGCGAAGGACCCGAAGTGGTTTTTCCTTTGCACAGAATTGGGTTAATGCATTACAGAAAACTATCTCTTTTCAATACGCTTGATGTTCACTTGTCAGATAAAACGGATGCTACACTTCAATTTTTTTTCATTCAGTCTGCAATGAAATGGTCTGGAGATTTTAAATATGGACAGTTTTCAAAAATTTCACCCTCAATCAATCACAGATTTTCAAAAAAATTAAGTTTGAAAATAACTTTGCCATGGATCAACTGGCAATCACAGGTCAATGCTGAACGAAATGAACTGTTCAGACCACAGTTGAATGTGTATTACTTTCATAGTCCCAAATTTTCACTACATGCAGGAGCTGATTATTCATACAGCAGGTTTTTTAGAACGTCAGTTACAGAGCATCATCTGGCATCTGTTGGAGTTTTTGCTCAGGGACAATACAATGTAAGTAAAAATATTATGCTTATGGCTTCTTTGAGGGGTGATAAACCTGAGAATATTGATCTGGTGTTTTCTCCAAAATTATCAACACTGATGAAGGTTTGTGATCAGAAGTTATTCTTCAGAGCATCAGCGGCACGCGGATTTCATGCTCCTACTGTTCAGGAGTTATACGAAGAAGGCTTCGGACATGGTGGAACTGCCCTCCGATATGGAAACCCTGATCTGCGCCCTGAATATAGCACAACATTTACCTTGTCAACCGAATATTATCCTACCTTCAGGTATCAGTTTATGCTCAGCGGATATTACAGCATGATTGATGATATGATTGTACCTGTATATCAGGGACCTGTACCTGCCAATCCCATAAAGGACATCTGGATGAGAGAGAATATTGTGAAGGCGAACATTTACGGTTTTGAGTTGATGTCACATCTCAATGTTGTGAAAAATCTGTTTTTTGACCTTGGTTACTCATGGTCTGATAATATGAATGTTGAAACAAATCAGCAACTTCCCTACAAGCCTGGTTGGCATGTGGTTGGAAAAGTAATGTTTGAGCAAAAGATTTCCGGAAAAACAAGGATAAACATCTTTGCCTCAGTCAAACATTCCACAGGCAGGAGTGCTTGGAACTGGAAGCCTGCTACAGGTGCCCCTCAGGATAATACAGAAGGTCTGATCACACCTCTCAAAGATTATCAGATGGTGAATGCAGGACTCAATTGTTCCGTTTCTGAGAAATACTTCCTGACATTCAAGCTCTCAAATATTCTCAAACAGGAAATTGAGTATCTGGATGATGCTTACACTGTCTATGCAGGTAAAATGTTATTCAGTACCAAACTGAGCATTAGCTTTTAAACAACAGCTTATTCCACCAAAAACAACTTTTTGATCTTTCCGGGTTGAGCCCAGTTCATTGTTTGGGGCATTCGCATTGACGAAAGATACTCCTGAATCCGGCTGTCTTTAAGAAATGCAAGAATCGCTTCCGCCTGTTCCAAAGTTTCTGCAGGAATAAATGCCTGAAGCGACTGATTGGCCTGCCAGTGTCCGGGAAAAATTTTTGGATTGAATGTGCTTCTGCCATAAGCTTCCCAGAGGATTTTGTATGGAGCAAAACAATATTTGCCCACTCCAAGCATTGACCACCATTTCCCTTTGCTGATAGCAGTATTGATCAGTGTCCCTTTCCTCGATACAAGGCGCAACCTGTGTGTTGAGAGATACTGTTTCAGAATGTTGTTCTGTTCAATTTGTTCCTGTGTGATTGGTTTTCCGCTTTGGGAATAGGGGAGAAAGACCCATTTTGATTCTTCAAAAGAGTCAGTTTTGAAATTTCGAGAAGATGCAAGTGGATATATGTATTCTTTAGGAAAGATGCAGTTTCTGTTGTATTTGTTCGACAACAAACATGTTGACGCATCAGGTTCTGAATATTCGTTGAAAATGAACACGTCGTTTGCCCCGCAGGTATTGATCCCCTGACGCGGAACTGAGGATTTCGGCAGCGGGAATTTGGGGATTCCCTTCAATATTTCAGCCTGTGTTTCTGAGCAGATATGCAATGAATCTGAAGGGCTGAACATTGGCGATGACTGATACTCCTTCCATGAATTTTCTTCGTGAATGAAATATGGTATGGGAAAACGATTCTGCGCATCACGAATACAGCCAAACAGACAGTATCTTGTGAGAATGTCGGGAAATACAGGGGTTTTGTCAAAATCATGAATTGATTGTATCATGAAAGGCACATCATTGATTTTGTAATTTCGGAATGTCTTGTGTGCACCGTCATTGAGAAAGAGTGAAAGAGGAGCAAAAAACACAGCTTTCCCGTTGTTCTTCAGGAAGTCAATGATGCTTCGTTGTATAAACAGTGCTGCCAGATCAATTCTGCTTCCTCCAAGCAGCAGATTTTTAGAAGAAGAAATGAGACCATAACTAAAAAACAATGGTTTCAGTTTGGTTTTAACAGCTTCGGGAAGATCATTGAAATTGATCCAGGGAGGATTGCTGAATATGATATCATATTGTTGTTTGGGGAGATCAAAAAAGTCACAATTCGTGAAGTTTTTACTCATGTCAGCCTGATACATGTTCCTGAATTTGTGCAAAGCAGTTTGGTGGTATGCAGTATGTATCTCATTCCCGAAAAGATTGTTGACCGGCAGGCTTTTTAATGCGTGTCCATGTCTGAGTCCGCAGGTGATGAGTGATTCAGGCAGATTTCCTTCACCCATGGATGGATCGAAAACAGTAGCTCCCTGCATCCACATTCTGAAAATATCATATTGTTCAGCAGCAAATTCGCCCCAGGGCAGTGGTGTAAATATATCGCCGATTGGTTGTGATTTCAATGTGCTGAACGTGTTCAATGGTTTATTAAATCAACTGTGTAGTGTGTCTGATGCTTGAATGGTAATCTCATTGACAGCAATCGTATTGAACTGAAATAATTGTTCAAACTGTTTGGTGACTTCACGAATGACTTCGTTCATCTCAATTGCTCTTCCCGTTTCTTGTTGCATTGAAGTCACGGATTTATCAGTGAAACCACAGGGATTGATGTGCCCGAAGTAAGAGAGGTCTGTGTTCACATTCAGTGCAAAACCATGCATACTGACTCCTCTGTTGACTCTGATGCCGATGGCACAGATTTTCCGGAATGAATGGGCATGGTCATCTTTAATCCAGACACCTGTGGCGCCTTCAAGCCGTTGGCAATGGATGTTGTACATTTCCATTACATTGATGATGGCCTGCTCAATGGTAAACACATAGTTTTTAATGCCCGTTGTAAAGGCATCCAGATTGAAAACCGGATATCCAACCAATTGCCCGGGACCATGATAGGTAATATCACCACCCCTGTCGGTTTGATAGAACTCAGCACTGATTGACCTGAGCTTCAGAATATCGGCAAGCAGATTGCTTTTATTCCCGAACTTTCCCAAAGTATACACATGTGGGTGCTGGCAGAACAACAGGAATCCGTCTATAGTTCGTTTTCCGCTGAGTTTTTCGGTAATCAGTTTCTGCTGGAGTGATTCCTGATACGTTTTTGTACTCCCGTAATCTGAAAGTCCATTCAGAAGGTGAATTTCAACTGTTTTTTGATCTGTGGGTACTGTCATTTTGATTCAACTACGTTGCGCAGGATTCAATGAAAAAGATTGGTGCGTTTTGAATGAACAAATTTCTTATTTTTTCTCTTTCCCGCTTTTATCCGGTGGTAGAGGAATAGGATGAATCTGTGGATAGCTCTTCATATCCTGAAGAATCACTTCAATGGCTTTATCAAGTTGCGTGTCTTTTCCCATAAATTCTTCATAGGGGTCGTTGTCAATGACAATATCAGGCTCAACGCCCCAGCCTTCAAGAATCCATTCACCGGTTTCGGGATGATAGGATGCAAATTCAGGTCTATTCAAAACAGCTCCGTCAATAAACGGAAGAGTACCGCGGATTCCGACCACACCTCCCCAGGTTCTTACACCAATCACTTTGGCGATACCGTAGTGTTTGATACCATAAGGAAATAAATCACCGTCGGAAGCAGAATACTGATTGACAAGCACAACGATAGGGCCATTGATCATCTGACGTGGTGTCTGATGGGGGATTTCAACATTTCTGGCCATATTGCCGCGCTGCACCTGACGCTGTAGCCGTTCAATGATCATGGGTGAAACATTGCCGCCACCATTGCCTCTGTCATCAATAATCAGCGCTTTTTTATGCAACTGCGGATAAAAATACTTTGCAAATTCATTGAGACCGGTCACACCCATGTCAGGAATATGCAGATAGCCAACTTCACCGTTTGTGGCTTCCGAAACTTTTCGGATGTTGCCCTGAACCCAGTTGAAATAATACAGTTCGGATTCTTCACTGATGGGGATAACGATGACTTTTCTCGGGTTTTGAGCAAGTGGGGTTTCACTGATTGTTAGCTCCACCTGCTTGTCGGCTTTGCCAATCAGCAACCTGTACATATCCGGTTCTTTGGCAAGGTCAACACCATCAATGGCAATAATATAATCGCCCTGTTTGATATTGACACCTGCTTCGGTGAGGGGAGAGCGTAATTTTGCACTCCAGTTGGCACCTTCAAGGATTTTGTCAATGCGGTAATATCCGGTTTCAACCCTGCTGAATTCTGCACCGAGCAATCCCATGGGGATTCTGTTCAGTTTCGGAAGGTCACCACCATTTACGTAGGCATGTCCCACATTCAGTTCTCCGATCATTTCTCCGATGATATA
>Ga0116204_1001601_pt1 | contig 12582 bp, 8 predicted proteins | sample LakKivwa52mmetaG_FD_94481 | JGI IMG/M metagenome (GOLD analysis project Ga0116204, IMG submission 94481) | Anoxic lake water microbial communities from Lake Kivu, Rwanda to study Microbial Dark Matter (Phase II) - Lake Kivu water 52m metaG | ecosystem: Environmental > Aquatic > Freshwater > Lake ...
AGTCACAGTTAAGGAGGAAGCGGGGTTTTGTCCATGATAGGTGATGCGGATTTGGTCATCCCGAATTTCGTGCGTGGCGGTTGTAAATTCCAATTGGGTGGGGGAGGTGATGAGGAGTGGTTTGTGTTGAGCGTGAGAGATGAGCCGTCTGTTTTTGTCGTGTAGCCAAATGCGGTCGGTTTTCGCCTCCCAACTCCATGTGTAGGCGGGTGAAATAACCTCAATTTGCTGCGGGGTGGCATTAATTTTGACCATCAGATCATCTCAATTTGGGTTTGCTACTTGACAAAGGGATTTTGTTCTTGTAAACTAATGTTACCACTCACGTGAGCGGTAACATTATACTAAAATGGCAAACCCCAGACCCACTATTCGCGATGTTGCCCGCCATGCGGGCGTCTCTCACCAGACGGTTTCGCGTGTGATCAATGGCAGTGAAGATGTCCTGCCTGAAACGCGTGCCTTGGTGGAGGCGGCCATTGAAGAAATGGGCTATCGCCCCAGTGCCATTGCCCGTTCGATGGCGCGCGGGTCAACTCATACGCTTGCCATTATTTCCCCAAATCTAACAGACTATACCTTTGCCAGCGTCATCGAAGGCGCCGAAGTGGAAGCCAGGCAGCATGGCTATTTTGTGATGTCTGCTTCTGCCAGCGACCCGAAATCTTTCCGCGAATTGGTGGATGAATTGGTGGGACATGGGCGGGTGGATGGTTTGATCGTGATCAACCCATACGCCGATGATCGTTTCAAACTGATGCCGCGTGATTTCCCGTTGGTGTTCGTGGGTGCGCGTTCTCACGATGAAAATATCTGCTCGATCTCACTTGACGATGAACGTGTCGCCTACGAAGCCACACGCCATTTGCTTTCGCTGGGGCATACACAGATCGCATTGGTGACAGGCCCAATGACAGAAGATTGTTCGCAAGACCGCACGGAAGGATATCGCCGCGCCTTGAGCGAAGCGGGAATTCCGTTCAACGAGTCCATCGTATTTGAAGGGGATTGGTCCGCCTCTTCCGGACAGGCAGCCTTGTTTGCCCTACTGGAGCAGGGGACTACGCCCACGGCAGTGTTTGCCCAAAACGACCGCATGGCAATGGGCGTGCTGCGCGCCGCACGGGATGCGAATCTGCAAGTACCGCAACAACTCTCCGTCATCGGCGTGGATGATATGCCGTTGTCCTCTTATTTTGACCCGCCTCTCACCACCATGCAGCAGGATATGCCCCAGATCGGGCAGGAGGCGATCCGCATGCTGATGAGCATCATCCAGAAAAAAAATGTAGACCTACAGGGCATCAAGTTCCCTGCGCAATTGGTGATCCGTCAATCCACTGGTAAAGGAGGTGGTTCGTCTTCGGGATAGTTTGAACCCCAAAAATACATAAGTAAGTCGTACGATGATTTTGTCAAATTCCAAGGAGAAGTATAAATGAAAAAGAATCTGCTCGTAAAACTTATGAGCATCCTCGTTATTGCGTCGTTCGTCCTGGCTGCTTGTAGCGCCCCCGCCGCTGAAGAAGCTCCTGCTGCCGAAGCTACAGAAGCCCCCGCCACTGAAGAAGCGATGACCGAAGCCCCGGCAGAAGAAACTGCTGAAGAAGTGACCATCCGCTGGCGCACCCGCCCGGACAATCAGGAAGAAATCGATGTCTACAGCCAGATCAGCACCGAGCTTGACGCTGAACTCAATGGCATCACCCTGACCTACGAACCCGGTGGCTCCGAAGGCGCCAACTATCAGGATCAACTCCGCGCTGAAGTTGCTGCGGGCACCGCTCCTGATGTCTTCTGGATCCCCGGAACCGATGTGGCTGATTTTGGCTCCCGTGGTTTGATCCTCAATCTGGCTGACCTCGCCGAAGGCACCGAAGGCTACACCGCCGCCGACTTCTACGAAGGTCCCATGTTCCACCTGACCTACAACCCCGAGACCGGCGCTTCTGGCGATGGTTCCGGTGCGGTTTGGGGTCTGCCCCGCGATGTGTCCACCTTCGCTCTCTACCTGAACCTGGACTTGATCGCCGAATCTGGTGCTGCTGATCCCCGCGAACTCGCCGCCAACGGCGAATGGGACTGGGACGCCTTCCTCGAAGTTGCCCAAGCTACCCGTGGTCTCGGCTCTGACATCTATGGTTACGGCGCAAGCGCCTGGTGGGGTCCTTATGGTGTGTGGTTGAACTCTTCCGGCGGCGGCTTCTTCACCGAAGACCGCGCTGCCTGCGCGCTCGACACCGAAGAATCCCTCGCTGGTCTCGAATTCCAGCGCTCCCTCTATCAGGACTATGATGTCGCCACCCCGTACGGTGAAGATCCCGAACCCGCCTTCCGCGCTGGTAAGGTTGCCATGTTCCAGAATGGCCGTTGGGCTACCCCCGGCGTCCGCACTGTGGACTTCAACTGGGATGTCGTCGAACTGCCCGCTGGTCCTAACGGTCCTGGTAACTGGTTGTTCTGGGGCGCGTATGTGATCAACGCCAACACCGAACATCCTGAAGAAGCTTGGGCTCTCGTTCAGGCTCTCACCACCGCTCAGACCCAAGGCAAGATTTCCGCCCTCGGCGCGAACATCCCCAGCCGTGTGAGCCAGGAAGCGCTTGATGCCTTCCTCACCTTCACGCCTCCCGCCAACAATCAGGCTTTCTTGAACGGCATCGCTCCCGCCGCCAACCCCACCGCTGAAGGTCCGCTGTGGGCTGGCTCCTGGCCTGAGTTCGATCAGATCATGGGACCTGCCATTCAAGGTGTGTTGACTGGTGCAACCACCGTGGATGATTTTGGCGCCACGATCTGTGACCAGGCCAACAAAGCCTTCGATCAATAAGTAATACCCTGTACTATGGTGGGGCAGGCAAACATGCCTGCCCCACTCTCAGGTACAAAGAAATCCCCAAGCCGCAAATCCATTTTGCAGCTTCGAGATTTTTTTGTATCGTTTTTCTGAAGCCCCGATTCACGGAGATGAGACTATGACGACTCAGTCACGGATAGACGCTCAGAAAAATTTGATATTGCGTATTCATGTTGTATGGCGCATCTTGTTCTCTCTATTGGCTGCAAGCGCCCTGCTTCTATTGTGGGTGGGAGCTGATTTTGCAGACATGCCGCTTTGGCAAAAAATTCTGCTGTCCATTACAGCAACGGTCGCGTCTGTGGCTAGCGCCTTCGGTGCGCATCAGATCTCAAAACGCAATCATGCCGGGCGCATGGCATCGCTCGTATTGGATTACCTTGCATTTGTTGCCTGTCTTGTGATTGCACTGAACATTGGTGAAGTCTTTATCGGTATCGATGCGCTTGGACAAAATTTTGGAAGGGGTATTCCCTACCTTGGTATTACCGTCCTTGGTTATTTCCTCGGTGTGTTGGAGGAATACTTTCCCCGAAAAAATAGTACTGCTGAAAGCAGCCTCAAAGTCGTCAGCCGCTGGGTGATGTTCGGTGGTCTGGCCCTCTTCCTGTGGCAGGTGGACGTGGTCAATGGCGCGATCTACTTCTTCAGCAAACTTGCCCAACCCTCTGGAATACTCTATGCCATTGGGGTGTTGGTCTTTGGCGTCTCCATCTGGACCATGTCACGCAGGGAAATTGCCCAAGCCTTGAATGTTAAAACGGGTCATGAACAGATCATCAATGGCTGGCTTTTTCTCTCCCCGAACTTGCTTGGATTTTTGATCTTCTTTGCTGGCCCCCTGCTGCTTTCCTTCTACTTCTCCTTCACAGACTCAGACGCGATCCGGACACCCAATTGGGTCGGTCTTGAGAATTATGCCCGCCTCTTGAATGTTAAGTTTGTGACACTTGCCTCTCCAGACCAACTTGCCCGCGATGTTGTTGACATCAAAGTCTATGACGAAGTTGGAAGATTCACTTTTGGAGATCGGGGAATCCTATTCGCCGCCGCCGACAAATTCTTCTGGCTCGCGCTTCGCAACACCCTGACCTATGTGCTGTTCGCTGTTCCCCTGAGTGTGATCCCCGCCTTGATTCTTTCGAATGTTCTCAATAGTAAACTGCCCGGTATGAAGTTCTATCGCGCCGTCTATTTTATGCCCAGTATTGCAGCAGTGGTGGGCATCTCTCTCGTTTGGCAATGGCTGTACAATGCAACCATCGGCTACATCAACTACTTTATTACATTAGGCGTCGAATTTTGGAATAATCTTTTCAATCTCGCCGTTGTAGACCCGAAGATCCAGTGGGTTTCTGATGAGAATACGGCCTTGTTCGCCATCATTATCATTGCCGCCTGGCAAACGATGGGCTTCAATACGGTACTCTTCCTAGCGGGTTTGCAAAACATCCCCGGGGAATTATACGAAGCGGCTACCGTGGATGGGGCTGGTCCTTGGGCAAAGTTTTGGGGCATCACACTCCCCATGCTTGCACCAACGACCTTCTATGTTGTCTCTACGACCACCATTCAAGCCATGCAGGTCTTTGAACAGGTCTTTATTTTGATGAATCCACCGGAAGGACCGAATAACTCCACCATCACCCTGGTCTTATATTTATATCGCAGCGGTTTCCAGAATTTCAAACAGGGATATGCCTCTGCAATCGCTTGGGTGCTCTTTATCGTCATCTTCGGTCTTACACTGATTCAGTTCCAGCGCCAGCGCAGTTCCAGTATTTACGAAAACTAAGAGGAGACAGACATGAACCTCAAATCCTATCGCTTCGTTCTTTTCCTCAGTAACTTTTTCATCTATTTCATCCTGACATTCTTTGCGATTGTCATGCTCTTCCCATTCTTCTACATGCTGTCCACTTCGTTCAAAATTCCTGCGGATACCTTCCGCTATCCGCCGCGCATGCTTCCGCGTGACCCGGCTGTGATCGAAGTGGAAGGATTTGAGCAACCGCTTCCGCTTTACTATGTAGAGGTGGATCGTGAGCGCAGGGAATACGCGCTTGCTCAAAGCAACATTCGAATCGGTGTCTATGCTCCGCCTGAGAACCTTGATGCAACGGCTGAACGCTTCCTCACCGAAGTAAAACCGACGGGCGGTGCCACGAATCAGCAGACCGTTAACATAGATGGTAAGGATGAAAAACTCTTCGATGTGGAAGTATATGGTCAGGTGATTCCCATGATCCAGATCAGCCAGACCACTGTCGGTGAGTTCATTGATCCGCAAAATCCAGAAAGCATGGTCTACCAAAATGTGCGCCTGAGCGAACCAGTCGAAAGCATCGGCTGGCATCCTGAAAATTACACAGAAGTCATCGAACTCAATAATCTCGGCCGTGCGTTGACCAATACGGCGCTTGTCACGATCCTTGTCGTCCTTGGGCAGTTGATGACCTCGATCCTAGGCGGTTATGCCTTTGCCCGCCTGAAATTTCCCGGGCGTGATACGGTCTTTGTCTTCTATCTCGGAACGATCATGATTCCGTTTGTGATGCTGATTGTGCCGCTGTATCAGTTGATGGTACTCATCGGCTGGACAGATCGCCTTGCGGCGCTTATCATTCCGTGGATATTTACAGCGTATGGCACATTCCTGATGCGTCAGCATTTCATCACCTTCCCCAAGGAGATCGAAGAAGCGGCTCTGCTGGATGGTGCCTCACGTTTCCAGATCCTCTATCAGATCATTTTGCCTGCCAGCGTTCCTGCCATTGCTACGCAAGCTACCTTTACGTTCCTCTATGCGTGGAATTCCTTCATCTGGCCTCTTGTCATTATTAACGTGGGGAATGAGAAGAATCATGTTCTTACCCTTGCCCTGAATGTGCTGCGTGGACGCGCTTCGGATACCCCGAACCTGATTCTTGCAGGTGCAGCGATTGCCATCATCCCGCCGTTGATCGTGTTCATTCTTGGTCAGCGCTTCTTTGTGGAGAGTGTGGCGAGCAGTGGTGTGAAAGGTTAACTTTCACGAACGAAAAGGGATTTTTATGAACGAGTACGTGCTTCACAATCCACACCTTAAAGCGGAAACCTTCTTTTGGGAAGCGGGTCTCGTTGGTGTGTTCCTCTCGCACGGATATACCGCCACCACGGCGGAAGTCCGTTTGATTGCGAAACGCCTGCATGAAAAAGGGTACACGGTGGCAGGTCCATTGTTGGCGGGGCATGGCACCCAGCCCGCAGACTTGAATCAGGTCACATGGCAGGATTGGGTGGCGAGCGGGGAGCAGGTGTATCAGCAGTTGCAGTCTCGTTGTGAGCATGTTTTCCTCGGTGGGGAGTCGATGGGCGGTTTGGTCGCTCTCCATTTGGCTGCCAGCCATCCCGAAGTAAGCGGCGTGCTGTTATACGCGCCAGCCATCCAATTAAACATGTCCACTGTTGACAAAATCAAACTGTATCTCGGCTCATCTTTCATGCCGTATGCAAGACGTGAAGCATTGGAGATGTCTGAATATTGGCAGGGATATCATCCCGAGTTGCCAACTAGGGGCATCGTTCAATTGCTCAAGTTTCAAGATGCGGTAAAGAAGGTTTTGCCAAATATCGCCCTGCCGATTGTTGTATTTCAAGGACGGAAAGATATGACCGTAAATCCGCAGGCAGGGGATATAATCTTGCGCGGTGTTGCTTCCAAGGTAAAGGAACACCACTGGATGGAGGCATCAGGCCATCCCATTTTGATCGATGCGGAGTTGGAAGAGGTTACGAGCCTGTCATTGAATTTCATGGGAAAAGTTTTGGCGTAATACAGATCTGACCGCAGACGGTAGACCGTGGTCAATTATCTGCGGTCTACCGTCTGGTTTTGCAATCATTTTCATCCTCAAGGAGAAATTTCAACATGCTTCAAAAGAAGAATGGCCGTTATGAAGTGTACGGCAACCCGATTACAGAAAGACAGTCACGCGCCGCCGATGCGTGGAAGGATATGCTGGCAAAAAAGTTCAACTACGACCCGAACGAAAAATTCAACCTGACTGTTGAAGACCACCCGTATGGTTCGGAAATTTTCGGGCTGAAGAACATTGTCCGCGATGGGACGGGCAAGCCCGTGGACAAAAAGAAAGGCGTCATCGTCAGCACCATCCGCATGGGATTTGGTCATTATCGCATTGCCATGGCGGGTGTCTCTGCCGCAAAGGCGATGGGCTTCACTCCGTATTGGCTCGACCTGCTCGGCATCCCCGGCATTAGCACGGATGTGATCAACTGGTGCAATACCAACTACAGCAAATACTCGCGCATTTCGCAGCGCTATCCCTGGTTCGATAAATACGTGTGGGAATCGCTCACCACAGGCGAACCAACCCTGCCTGGCTTGGATCAACTCTTCAATTACATGACCGCCACCTGGCCCTGGCGATTCCTCAAGACCGAGGTCAAAGATTACAAAATGAGCGAGCTGTTCAATAACCTCTATGGCGCGCTTCCTTCTGATATGCCCATCCTCACTTCACACATGTGGAACTGCATGGGCGCTGTCGCGGGCGGCATGACCAACGTGGTAGACATGATGTTCGACAACTGGCCCATGGCGTTCCAACTCACCGAAGGCGCGAAACATGCCGTGCAATCTCCCTCGGGCTATTATGGCTTCCGCGTTATGCGCGGGTTTGATGACAAGGGTAAAGTCCTCAAGCCTGTCCCATCTGATGCGCTCTTCTTCACTGGTCATCATGTCGATCATGAACTTGTTGAAAACATCGAAAAGGATTGCGCGGATCGTATGCGCCGCATGAAAGCGAAGGAACCCCGCCGCTTCCTGTTGACGATGGGCGGCGCGGGCGCACAGCGCGAACTCTTCAAGGCTATTGTTGAACACGTCATCCCGCTTGTCAAGCAGGACAAGATCACGCTCTTCGTTAACCTCGGCGATCACAAGAACAATTGGGAATGGCTGCAAGGCGAGCTCAAAGAATATCAAGACCTCATCCAAACCCACTTCACTTGGGAAGACACCCGCGAATTCACCGATAGTATCCGCAAGAAGCCTGGGCACGGCTTGCACGTCTTCCTGCACGACAACACCTTCCACGCTGTGTATGCAACTAACTATCTCATGCGCGTTGTGGATGTGATGATCACCAAACCCAGCGAACTCGCCTTCTACCCCGTGCCCAAAATTTTCAATGCCCGCGTCGGCGGACATGAAATGTGGGGCGCCATCCGCGGCGCAGAGATCGGCGACAGCACCGTCGAAGTCCGCACTATTCCACAAACCTTGCAAGCCATCGACATGCTCACTAACCACGACGATCTACTGACCATGTTCTGCGATTGTATCGTCAAGAACAAAAGCATCGGCATCTACGACGGTGCGTACAAGAGTGTGGAACTCGCCACAGGCAAGAAGTTCATACGCAAATAAAAACTCAGAAGGCGGAAGGCAGAACGCAGCCTTCCGCCTTCTGCCTTCCATCTCGCCATGACCATTGAACTCACTGTACTTCCCCACCCCTTCTCCATCTCTTTCAAAAAAAATAATCAAGTGATGATGACCGTGCGGCTGGATTCTGATTCCAAGCCGAATCTCCGCAGCGACGATTCATCCGTCACCGTAGAATTTCCACGCTTCACTCTTGACCTGAAACTTGTCGCTGACCATTATGTTTTATCCACCGCCCCAAGCGATGTCTCCGTTGAAGTCAAAATTCAACTCGACGGTCATTGGTATGGCGGCGGTGAACTCATCCACCAGCAGCATCCGCTCAACAAGTTGATGATGCACAGCGCACCCTTCAACACCTTTGACAATGGTCCCACTGGCTTGAGCGGCGTGATGAACCCCGCTTGGTTCTCGTCAAATGGCACGCTCATCATCGCAGATTCTCCTGTGGAATTCGGCATGAACCAGCCGCCCGCAGACTATCCGCGCTTCAAGTGGAGTTTCGTCACCGACGGGCGCGGCGCATTCTCGGATCGCCCCTTTCTTGACAAGGATGGAGTGGGGGATGGCTGGCTCACATTCAAAGGCAATTCTCTTGACCTAAAATTTCATTTCTCAGAAAACGCAGTCACAGCGTACGAAAACCAAGTCAAATATTTTGGGCATCCGCATGAAACACCGCCCGAAGACTTGTTCGTCAAACCCACATGGACGACTTGGGCACGCTTCAAGACCGCCATCAATCAGGAAGTTGTTCTGAAATTTGCAGATGAAATTATCCAAAACGGCTATCCCTACGGCGTGATGGAAATCGATGACCGTTGGCAAGTCTATTATGGCGATTTGGAATTCGACCCGGGGCGCTTCCCAGATCCCAAAGCGATGATCGATGAATTACACGCCAAAGGATTTAAGGTCACTACGTGGGTGATTCCATTTTTAGATGAACAATCGAATGCCTTTGCGGAAGGGATGAAGAACGGCTGGCTCGTCCGTCGTGCGGATGGCTCTCCCTATCTTGTGCCGTGGTGGCAGGGACGCGGCGGCTTGCTGGATGTGACAAATCCGTCCGCGTTGGACTGGTTCTTCGAACGGCTGAATCAGTTACAGGTTAAGACAGGATGCGATGGCTTCAAATTCGATGCAGGCGAGGCTTGCTTCCTGCCCGACGATGCGGTCACACATCAAAAAATCCATCCCAATGAATATACAAAAATTTATGTTGCCTCAGTGGCGAAGCATCATCGTTTAACAGAAGTTCGTTCGGGTTGGAAAAATCAAGCTGCGCCGATCTTTTTTCGTCAATGGGACAAGACGACTTCGTGGGGATTGGATAACGGCTTGCACTCGGTGTTGACGGGCGCGCTGGCGATGAGTTTGGCAGGCTATCCATTTATTTTGCCTGACATGGTGGGCGGCAACGAATACGACGAGAAAGCGGATGCCGACATGATGATCCGCTGGACGCAGGTGAATGCGCTGCTGCCTTCGATGCAATTTAGTTTGGCTCCGTGGGATTATGGCGCAGACAGCGCTGAGTTGTGCCGTCGTTTTGCAAACCTGCACGTGGAATTCGCGCCGCAGATTTTGCAGATTGCTCGCGATTCGATTGCAAGAGGATTGCCGATCATCCGCCCGATCTTCTGGCTCGAACCATCGGATGAAGCTGCCTTGACATGCGACGATGAATTTTTATTAGGTGATGAATTGCTGGTTGCACCTGTCGTTACACCGAATACAACCCAGCGCGATATTTATCTTCCAAAAGGAAAGTGGCAAAACTATTGGACGGGCGAAGTGATCACTGGGAATATTTTGTTCGAACATTACCCGACCCCGCTTGATACCCTGCCGATCTTCAAGCGAATCAAATAACGGAGAAACAACATGTCAACCTATAAATTCCCGCATAATTTTCTGTGGGGCGCCGCCACCGCCGCCTATCAAGTGGAAGGCGCATGGAACGAAGACGGCAGGGGCGAATCGATCTGGGATCGTTTCAGTCACACGCCTGGTAACACCACGGATGGCGATACGGGCGACATCGCCTGTGACCACTATCACCGTTGGGAGCAGGATATTGCGCTCATGCGTCAGTTGGGTTTGAAAGCCTATCGCTTCTCCACATCATGGTCACGCGTACTGCCCATGGGACGCGGACGCATCAATCCCAAAGGTTTGGATTTCTACGACCGCCTTGTGGACGGTCTGTGCGCGGCAAACATCGAACCGCTGCTCACGTTGTATCATTGGGATTTGCCGCAAGCCTTGCAAGATGAAGGCGGTTGGGACAATCGCAACACCGTGTATGCTTTCGCCGACTATGCCGCGCTGATGGTCAAACGCCTTGGTGACCGCGTCCAGTTTTGGACGACCTTCAATGAACCAAGCGTCATCACCTACATCGGTTTTCTCACGGGTGAACATGCTCCTGGGGTCAAAGACCAGCGCATGGCGTATCAAGTGGCGCATCATCTTTTGGTTGCACATGGGTTGGGTATGCAAGCCATCCGCGCCGCCAAACCCGATGTGAACGCGGGTATCGTGCTTAATTTGTGGCCTGCAGAACCTGCTTCCGACTCCGCCGAAGATGTTGCGGCGGCTGACAAGTTTTGGGATGAAAACGAAACCTTGTTCCTCGACCCGCTTTTCAAGGGACATTATCCACCCGCTGTGTACGACATGATCGGGAAGAACATGCCGAAAATGCAAGACGGCGACATGGCATTGATCGCCCAAAAGATGGACTATGTCGGCATCAACTACTACTCGCGCCATGTAGTAAGTTCAAAAGGGGAATTGAAAGAGATCGCAGGCTCGGAATACACTGAAATGGGCTGGGAAGTCTGCGCCCCAGCGTTGAGGCGGATGCTGGTCAAAATCAACAACGAGTACAACCTGCCGCCCATCTATATCACCGAAAATGGTGTGGCTTTCAAGGACGAAATCAGTGCGGACGGAAAGATCCATGACCCGCGCCGAATTGAATACCTCAAGAATCACTTCATCCAAACCCGTCTCGCCATGCTCGACGGTGTGGACGTGCGCGGCTACATGGGCTGGTCGCTGATGGACAACTTCGAATGGGGACACGGCTTCTCCAAACGCTTCGGTTTGACATATACGGATTATGCGACCCAAAACCGTATCGTCAAAGATTCAGGCGAATGGTATGCAAATGTAATTCGAAAGAATGAGGTTGCCGAATAGCCGATGTCGTGTTTGTCATATTTTCACCTTGGTTGTGATACTCCTCTATCAACAAAAACGCCCCAATCTTGGGGCGTTTTTGTTGATAGGTTCGATTAGTGGATAGACTACATGAGAACAATGCCGTACCGATGGCTAAGTCCCCAACCTGTGTTCAGGTTGGGGACTTTTTTCTTGACACACCCTTCCGATATTCTTTACACAACCTTCATATGCGTTTGCTATTCTTCAGCAAATACAACGTCTGGAGAAACTCATGCTCAATCTGCTAAAAAAACGCTGGAGCCTGCCGCTCCTTTTGGTCCTGCTTGCCGCCCTCGGTGTTTTGGGGTACAGCCTGCAAAAGACTTCGCAAACTGCCGCCGCCACCGAAGCGCCTCTGCAAACGGCAAAGGTCCGCACGGGGGATCTTTCCATTACCGTCAATGGCTCGGGAAATTTGGTTGCCGCCGCCCGCGTGGAATTGGGATTTCGCACAGGCGGCACGGTCATCCGCGTGCCAGTGGAGGTCGGCGCGGAAGTGGAGCAGGGAGCGGAATTGGTCGCCCTCGATGACAGCGCCGCCCGCCTCACGCTTGCCGAGAAGGAACTCGCTCTGCAAGCCTTGATCTCGCCTGACGCGCTCGCCAACGCAGAGATCGCCCGCATCAACGCCCAAGCCAGCCTCGACAAAGCCATTGCAGAATTGCAATATCTCATCAGCCCCTGGGTCTATAACGAAGAAGTCCGCTTGCTCGAAGCCCAGCGCACATTGGATGAAAAGAAGTCGGGCAATGCCTCTGCCGAAGAGATCGCGCTTGCAGAAGATGCCGTCACAAATGCCGAGACCAACTTGAATAGCGCGCGCTCTGCATATATCAACGAATATGCTTCCGCTGCTTTTTCACTCTCCTACCGAGACGCGGTGACAGGCGAACTTGTGAAAACAGTCAATCTTCCCACTGAAGATACGATCAATCTGGCGCGTGCCAAAGTCCGCTCGGCTCAACTGGCAGTGGAAGATGCCCGCATCTATTCCACCCGTTTGAGCGCAGACACCGACCCATGCGCCGACCTGACC
>Ga0116204_1001602_pt1 | contig 12582 bp, 7 predicted proteins | sample LakKivwa52mmetaG_FD_94481 | JGI IMG/M metagenome (GOLD analysis project Ga0116204, IMG submission 94481) | Anoxic lake water microbial communities from Lake Kivu, Rwanda to study Microbial Dark Matter (Phase II) - Lake Kivu water 52m metaG | ecosystem: Environmental > Aquatic > Freshwater > Lake ...
AAGAACTGGTTTTGGCAAATAATCCAGCTATTACTGGGCCTGGGTGGTGTTTTAGCCCTCGCTATTGTGAGTGTACGCGCTTTAAAAAAAATACAGTCAGCAAGCTGGATTAAAAATTCAGGGGGGCACTTCGGCCCAGGATTGCAAATTTTAGAAACCTATCATCTTGGAAAAGATCAAAAAATATTATGGATAAAGGCTGGCTCCTGCGAAGGTTTGGTAGGCGTCACTTCTAGTTCTCTAACCTGGTTACAAACCCTGTCACATCAGGAAAATAAACAAGAATCTATACAGACGCATACAACCCAAGATGTTCAGCCAACAATACATCCAGAACCTTTTATCCAGAGCAGTAACTTGCGCTCTTCTCCCTTGCGTTCAGAATTGAGCGTCAGCCTCGACCAATTTCTAAATAAATTCAAGACACCAAAAAAATCTACGGTTGAAAGTAAGTATGAGGCCTAGTCTTCCCCCTATAGGTCTTATCGGAAAAAACTTGCGCAGCTTGAGTGTTATTTTCTTTTTCTTCTTCGTAGGCCTCGGAGAGAGTTGGGCGCAGGTTTTACCCAAACTGAACATAGGTTTTGAGAAAGCCAAATCTCCCGAAGATATCGCTGTCACTTTGCAGTTGATTGCCCTACTCACTATTTTATCTCTTGCGCCATCTATACTGATTTTAATGACTTGTTTTACCCGTATTGTAGTAGTACTGAATTTTTTAAGGCAAGCTTTGGGAACCCAGCAAGTTCCACCCAACCAGGTTATGATGGGTCTGGCTTTGATTCTTACTTTTTTTGTGATGCAACCCACCTGGAAGGAAATAAACCAGAATGCCCTGCAACCCTATCTTGAAAAAAGTATAGACTATAAGGTGGCTCTTAACAAGGCAGTTACACCCCTGCGGGAATTTATGTTTCGCCAAGTTTCCGAAAAGGATCTAGCCGTTATGATTAAAATTTCTAAGGATCCATTGCCTGAAAGGCCGGAAGACATAGCCACGAGTACCTTGTTGCCGGCTTTTGTACTTTCTGAACTGAGAGCTGCTTTTATTATTGGTTTTCTTATCTATATACCTTTTGTGGTTATTGATATGGTGGTTTCTTCAGTATTGATGTCTATGGGTATGATGATGTTACCACCCATTATGATTTCCTTACCTTTCAAGTTGATTTTATTTGTACTGGTCGATGGCTGGAACCTTGTTATTCAACATTTAGTAATGAGCGTGAGGTAAGTAATGACCGATATGATGGTAATCGATGTAGGTCGGCAAGCTTTATACATGGTGCTCCTGCTTTCGGGTCCTATGTTGTTGTTGTCTTTGGTGGTCGGTTTGATTATTTCCATTTTTCAGGCAGCAACTCAAATCAACGAAATGACTCTAACTTTTATACCCAAACTGATAGCCATAGGATTGGCCTTACTCTTTTTTATGCCTTGGATGATACACCAGTTTAGCAGTTTTTTTCATCAGCTGATGGCCATGATCGAACCCATGCTTCGTATTTAAAAGGTTCTTGTATATGTTTCCAGCGCCTATACCTTATCTGAGCACCTTTACAGTATTAGATTTTGAAGTCTGGGTTCTCGTTTTGGTACGGGTGAGCATTTTGGTATTTATGCTTCCGGTTATCGGAGCTAGTTCCGTATCACCCACAATTAAGGCAGGTTTGTCGGCACTTCTGAGTTTTGTGATATATCCCACACTACCTCCTCTAGAAATTCCCCCAAGTTCCAGCGTGCCCCAATTGGTTTTTTTGGCCTTCCAAGAAAGCGCGGTTGGTATATTGATCGGGACAGTATCGACAGTTGTTTTTATGGCACTGACCATGTCCGGTCGCCTGATTGATTTTATAACAGGTTTTTCTATGGCCCAATCCTTCAATCCCCTCACTGATGAAAGTGAATCGGTGATGGGGCAAATTCAGGTTGCCTTGTTCTCGCTCCTTTTATTGGTTACGGGGGGGCATTTGGTTTTTGTTGAGGCTCTGGCCGAAAGCTTCCAGGCAATTCCTCCACTTGCGGCACATATACATATGGACATGGTTCTTCAAGTTACTTTATCCCTATTAGGAACCTGTTTTATATATGGAATAAAACTCGCAGCACCCATGCTTATACCTCTTTTGTTGACCACTGTTGGCTTGGCTATAGTAGCCAGAATTATGCCTCAGATGAATGTATGGCTGGTCGGAATGCCATTAAAAATTTTTATGGGACTGGGAATTTTTTCGCTAGCTCTTCCCCTGATTTGGTCAGTTTATCGAATGCATATGCAGGGTATTCAAAATCACATTCCTTTGATGTTTAAGGCCTTGGGGGCTAATTAGAATGGGAGGTGATGATTCAGAGAAAAGTGAGGAGCCGACCGCCAAACGACAGAGTGAGTCGCGACAAAAGGGCCAGGTGGCCCGCAGCAGCGATCTAAGTAGTGCAGTTTCCTTGCTTTTGGGTGTTCTGGCTTTGTGGTTTACTAAAGATACGCTCTCTACTCAATTCCAGGGCCTCACCCTCGAGTGCTTTAGGGCTACCGCGCTAAATTCATTTACTGAGGGAGACCTGATGTATTATTCTTGGTCGGCAGCCCGACTCTTTTTGATGATGCTTGCTCCCGTAGTGGTCGTTCTTTTAGCTGGTGGAATTTTTATTAACTGGCTCCAAGTAGGCCTGCTGTGGACAACTTATCCCTTACAGCCCAATCTTGGAAAGGTATTCAGTCCTGCAAATTATTCCCGCCTAGTCAGTACTGACCGTTGGGTTGAACTTTTCAAAAGTATTCTAAAAATGATTCTGGTAAGTATCGTGGCTTACCAAATCATTAGTAGTCATTTTTCAGAGATGCTTGTTTTGGTAGACGCTGATCTTAGCGTCATTATTGCTCGTTTGCTTGATTTTTGCCTCGAAATGGGCCTAAAATGTGGCATTCTCCTTTTTATACTCGGCTGTTTAGATTTTTATTGGCAAAAATATAATACCCATCAAAAAATGAAAATGAGCAAGCAGGAGGTAAAAGATGAGGCCCGCATGTCTGAAGGTGATCCCAAGGTAAGAGGAAAAATTAAGCAATTGCGTGCGCAAATGCACCAAAAATTCATGATGAAAGAAGTGCCTAAGGCAACTGTGGTTATCACTAATCCGACTTTCATCGCTATCGCCATCCGTTATCAACCTCTTCAGGATACTGCACCAGTGGTGGTGGCCAAGGGTAAACGGCTTATCGCTGAGCGCATACGCGATTTGGCTCGTGAAAACGGTGTGCCTCTGGTAGAAAATAAACCCTTAGCAAGGGGTCTCTATGATATAATCGAAGTGGGGGAACCTATACCCCAAGAATTTTTTGCACCAGTCGCGGAGATACTTGCCTATGTTTACAGGATGGATAAAAAACATCAGTCTGTGCCTGCTTAGCCTTTTATGTCTGGGGTGGTGGGGTAGCTGCTCTGAAAATACTTCTCCAGAACCGGATAAGGCACCTTTACTCTATACGAGTTCACAAGATTCTGTTTATTACGGTGTACCAATTAAATTTTGGGCTGTATACAATAGACCACTTACTGATACACAAAATATCCGCTGGGAGCTCGGTCGAGGTACGGTAGTTAAGCGTTCCTTATTTCCTAATGATTCAGTAATAAAGGCTGATACAGTTTATGTAATCTGGGACCGTTTGCCTGAACTCTTGCGTGATAGCCTGACAAAAAAAATGGTATACCGTGATACTGTGCGTGTGAGTCTGTCTTCCATGCGTTCTCATCCCCAACCCGTGCGGGTTGATAACTTGGTTCCCTTTCTCGATTCCATCAAAGTACAAAATGGTTTTGCCTTTGCTCCTCGCGGAGATTCCATATATATACAGGTCCATAATGGCGAAGACTTTTCTTTACGCACTTATACCACTGATTTATTAAAGAATTCTTCAATAAATTATATCTGGCCAGATATCACCAATTGCAAAGCTGGCATATCTGATACCCTATTTAACTGTGGGGTGGCCAACGAGACCATCTTCGATCAAAATGGTGAGTTGATCCTTCAGGATGGGCAGGGTGCAAAACGAGTATTCAATTTACGCTTACGCACTTATCAAGAAACAGGAACAGTCTGGGTGGGGACCAGTACTGGCCTACTCAAGGTCAGTCTGGATGGACAACTAGTTTTTAAAACAGCCTTAAACTATACAAGTAATCTTCTTATGACCATCAACAGTTCCCATGATATCTTGTTTTTAGTGGAAGGCGTTGCAGTGAGTACAGGAAGTATGCAAGTTCGTAAGTATACAACCCAGGGCTTTGCTAGGCAGCCGCAAGTATTTAACACCTTTTCTGCCCCTACTGCCATGGCAACCTGGGAAAGTATGTTATGGATCGCCGAAGAAAAGAAAAATTTAGTGATAGCAGAAAGTTTAAAATACTCGGTGCAGGGTTATAGTATTCATGACTTAAAAATCAGTGGGAAGCCTTTAGCTGGTATTAAGGGTAAGGTTTTAGGTATGGTGGCGCGTCCCGATTTACCTGGTACAGTCTGGAGCATACAGGGAGGGGATACCGGAGCAATTGTTCTTTCTAATCCAGACACTGTTTTTGTAAATAACGATAGCACACTTATTGGACCCAACCGCCTGGACTGGGATGTTGAAAAACGCACACTCTGGGTGAGCAATGGCCGAGAAGTTGTTATGTATAACAGCAGTGGTAGGGAAGTTATTCGAGTGCGGGGCTTTGGCAGTGTAAGCAGTTTGTCAGCGTCGGCAGGAGTGTGTTGGGTCACCGATCCAGGTAAGGGTATAATAGTCATTCTCAATGAATCTCAGGTGGGTGAACGGGAATTAAATACTTTAAAAACCGGAGAGTACCTGATAAAATCAGAGGAACCTGTAGCCAGTGCCGTAGTGAGGGGTGCCGAGCCTAGGTGCTGGGTTGCAGATAACAGGATAGGTCGGTTAACCTTGTATGATCGCTTTGGACAAGAAAAGGTAAGCTATACTGGCATGATTGCCCCACGAATTTTAGAGGCAAACCAAAGTAATTAGACCTAGCGGCACTAGGCCCAGGTTCCTCATAAGGGTTTACAGATCATTACAATTTATTTTTGTAGACACTTAAAGTTGTTTACTTAACTAAAGCTTGGTTCATCAATTCCCTCCCCTTTTTTTATTCAGCAATTGGCCTGTTTAAAATTTTCAAGATGCACTGTTTACCTACACAAGGATCTTAGAGTAACCAAATGGGGGTGACCTGTTTCCCACGATTAGAGCAGTGGTGGAAGACACTTTAATATTGTTTAAGTTGACTTGAAGGTATCTATGGATGTTTATTGAAGATTCATTGTCTAAGGGAAAGGGACCATGTATACAAGGGTACTGAAACTGTATTTAAAGACACAATTATATTTCGCGGTTTCTTAAGGAAAGGGTGAGAGTATCCTCCATTAACCTATCTAGATTTAGGTTTGAACATAAAAACTGCCTATCTTCGTAAACCTGACTAACAAGGAAATCTTATGTGTAGTAAACAATTTAATCGCAGTGTATTTTACAAAATTTGGGGTTTTGTTTTAGCACAGCCAGCTTTACTTATAATTGCTCTCGCAAGTGTTCCAGTCAAATCTGAGTCTATACAAAACGATCTGGGCCGTTTGTTAAAGGAAATTGTTTCAACTGATAGTCAAGCCCGTTCAGAGGTTCTTGCCGTTTTGCCCTGCGCCGTAGGACAGGGAGTGGAAGCTGAAACCGGCCAACTCATTTCAGAAATACTAGTCGAACAGGCTAAGGCACAGGGTAAGTATACGGTAGTGGATCGAGCCAGTTTTGCTCGTGTCTTAGAAGAACTGGAGTTTTCTCAAACCGATTTAGTAGACAATGAAAAACAGCTCGAAATGGGAAAGCTATTGGTAGCCAGCCGTATTTTAACTGGAACCGTTTCTCAGTCACTGGGCGAGCGTTTGGTAGTTCTTAAGTTAGTAGAAACCCTCACCGGAAGAGTTTTGGGGAGTGGCAGTATTACCTTAAAGCCCTCAATAATCAACTCTGCAGTAAAAGAATTGCTAGGCGAACGAGGTCAGGTATCAGCCGCCCTATATAGATCAGCCGTGGCACCCGGGTGGGGTCAATTCTATACGGGCCATCCTATTAGGGGATCTTTGAGCACTTTTGCCTTTTTGGGTGCCTTGGGAACAACTTTGTTTTTTTCATGGCAATCCAACGAAGCTTTGACCGAGTGGCAAAATCTCAAGAACAAAACAGAGTTAGGTTTTAAAGAGGATGAGTGTGGACGCCTCAGTTCTGATTTAGCTTGTCTTAATCGCGCAGAAAGTTTATACAATTCAAAAAAAAATCAATCAAGATCAGACTATGAAGAGGCCTTTGACCGCACACTAGGGTTTGGCTTAGTAACCGTGGGTGTCTATTTGCTTAACCTTTCGGATGCCGCCCTCAGCGGGATTCAGGCGAAAAAAAAGTTTCAGCTCTACTTTAGCACCATGCCATTATATTCAAATTTAACCGTAAAAATGGCCTTTTCATTTTAGGGTGGGTAAAGGGGATATGGCATTATTAGGAATTGCAATTTTTGCATCAAAGCTCAGGGTAAAAAAGGAACAAAAGTAGGGGCACAATTTTTATGCCCTTGTTCTCTAAAAAGGGCAAGGAAGGAAAGAGATCAATAGCTCTATGTGGTTGCTGAATTATAGTACTGGTTTTTGTAACCCTGGCATCCTATTATATTAGGCAAAGCACACAAGCTTTAGAGTCACAGGAATTTTTTTTGTTTCTGGGTAAGTTGCGCCTAAAATGGAGGGTAAATGTTTTCCAAAGCCATAATTTCAGTTTTTCATCTGCGCTTTTCTCGGCTTATCGTTCCTCTTTTGATGTGTTTTCTTTTGGTTCTGGTCGCTTGTTCAAAAGTCAACGATGTCAGCGATAATAATAATGGCAGTGCAGCTATAATTAAGGGCGTACTCAAGGATTCCCAAAACAATCCTATCCCAGGCGCTTTGGTCTCTGTGGATTCTGATTCGGGTGAAACCGTTGTCAGTGATGCCGATGGAAAATTTAAACTGAGTGTTTCACAACCCGGTGAACTCCAACTTAAAATTTATCATGTTGATTATGCAGCTTCGGAAATCCCTAAGGTCAGAGTGACTTTGGGTCAATCGCTTGAAATCTCTGAGGCGATAATTCTCAAGTGGAATTACTATGTGATTAAGGGCAAGGTGAAAAGCACTTCAAATCAGCCTCTGGAAGGGGCCGGTGTATCCCTTGCCAAATCTACGCTTACGACCTTAAGCGATGAGAAGGGCGAATTTGAAATCAATAAAATTTCCAAAAATTTATCTGAGATAATTTTACTGGCCGCCCGGTCTGGAATTGGTTTCGCTTCACATAACCAAGCTTTGACAAAAGACACCCTGACAATAGCAGATCTCGTCTTGAAGGATAAAGGAATTACAGTGCGGGGAAAAGTGTTTGATCCCGATTTAAAACCTGTGGCTGGAGTTGTCGTACAGGCTGTGGGCAGCGGCATACAAGATTCAACCGACCGTTTAGGGGAATATCAACTTAAAAATGTACCTAGTGATCAGGAAGGTGTTGTTATATCTGTCCCCAGGCTTGAAGCTCAAGGACTTGTAGGTTCAGTTATGGGCATGAAGGCCAGTGGTAATGTTTTGGGTATGGATATATACCTGCGCCAAGCCAGTGTGGCCCAAAATGGTATGATTCTCGAATCAGCTGATCAGATCATCGAACAAACTTCTACCACTGAGGAGGTTGCTTTACAGGTATTTCCCTCCGTCAATGAACCAGCGCGCAAAATTACAAACTATACATGGTCTATACCGGGTGGAAATAACTTAGGGCAAACTACCGAACCTAAAATTGTCCTCAAAGCCTCTGATCTTCTTTCTGGTCTTAAAAAGTCTACCGCAACTTCAGCAGTTAAAAAAATCAGGGTTCAGGTTGAGGCTCAAAATGATTTGGGAAAATCAAGTGGTAAAGTGACCTTTATTGTCCAATTGATTTCGCGCTCCCCCGTGATCACCGAGCTGGGTGTAGTCAAATCGAATGGCGCCTTGGCTCGTGTTACAACAGATACAGTTTACGAAAACAGCTTGGTCAATTTCCGAGCTATTGCCCAAGACCCATTGGGAGGGATAAAAGAAATCATCTGGAATTTTGGTAATCAGGACAGTGTTGTTTTAAAAGATACCGCCGTCAATCAGGTTGGGTATTTTTATAAAAATCCAGGCACCTACCAGGCCAGGGTAAAATTTACAGATACGGATAACAATTCAATCAGCGATACAATTACCCTGGTTGTACTCAGCTCTGGTTTAGAACCACCAAAACTGATTGCTCCTTACAACGGTTTTTTTACCAGTTCAAAATCAGAGAAAGTGGATTTGATTTGGGAAAAAATACCCGTCTCTGGTGTCAAATACCGTGTCTATGCAGACTACCGTATTTTCCCTCCGACTACCCTTATTGACTCCATCACTGATGGTGATAAAATCAGTATACTTCCCGATAGCGGGCGTACCTATCGTTGGTATGTAGAGGCGCTTAAAGGGGATTCGCGGGTGACCAGTTCTCTAGCTACCTTCAGTGGTTATCTGGCCATTGAGTACCTTGATATTCTATCATTACCCAAACAAAGGGAAGTTTTACCCGGATATACCACACAACTCCGCTGGAAGCATGAAAATAAGGCTGATTACAAAGTTTTACTAGGTACAGATGCAACTGCTTTAGGCCAGTCTGTCAAATACAATTACGGGAGCTACTATTATCCTTCCCAAGACACCACAGGTTATGTCTATACAAATATTTCAGAACTAGATGGAAACAGAACTTATTTTTGGCAAATAATCCGCAGAGATTCCACCGGTAAAGAACAAGCCTCTCGTGTGGGTATTTTTAAGACACGAAACCGTGCACCTTCCGTGCCCTATCTTTCCATCCCCTTAAACGGATCTGTCGCTACCTTGGGTCAGCCGCTTACTTTCCGCTGGACTGAATCCACTGATCCAGATAGAGATCTACCCCTCAAATATCTTCTCTTTCTCGACAAGAAGAATCCACCAGTAAAACTCCTTACTAGTTTGAATGATACAAATCAGTTGACCCTTAAAAGTACCAGTATAGATAGTGTCCGTACCTATTGGTGGCGCGTGGCAGTTACGGATGGTGTTGATACTGTTTATTCACCCAATGTTTTCAATCTAACCGGAAACACCCAACCCAAAATTCTAACAAAGGCTATGGATTTGCGAGATACCTTTGTACTGGGTGAAACCTATCAGGATACTCTTAAGGTGACCGACCCTGATTTAAATGAAAATCTCTATTTTTACAAACCCGATAATAATCCTATCAAAGATCTTGAAATCAATGTCAACAAAGGTTTTATTACTTTTTCTCCCAGTTTTACTGGGGATACCCTGCTTTCAATTTATGTTACCGATAGAAATGGGGGCACAGATACCCTCTCTTGGCGTGTACATGTTAAGAGCCGCTCCAATGATATATTGCTCAAACCAACGCCAAACGAAACTGTGCCAGGAGGGAACACCGAGTTCCGCTGGAAATATGCTGCCAATTTGACTTATAAAATTTTGGCGGGTACTGATTCTACTTCTCTAGATACTCTAAGTGCACCCATATATAACAACTTAACAAACTATCATTATACAACTGTAAGTTTAAAGGGTCACCGGACTTGGTATTGGAAAGTTGTCAGCAAAGGTGCAGCCTCGACCTGGTCAAGCCCAGTTCATAAGTTTTCCAATACAAATCAAAAACCTTCTATACCCGGGTATGCATCAATTACACCCTATAATTATTCGGTTGTCCCTGCTAGCGACCTTACATTCAAATGGCCTGTGTCAACTGATCTGGATGAAGATACACTCACCTATTTAGTGTATGCAGATTCGGGAACGGCTACTCCGCGTACACTGCGTGGAACCACACGGGCAGACAGTCTTACCTTGGCGCGTGGCCTCCCCCGTTCCGGTACTTACAGCTGGCGACTCCATGTTACAGATGGGCTGGATACTGTTGTTTCTGCATACAATACCGAATTTTATGTAAATCGTGCGCCTCAATTTGTATCTACCACCGGTAGCATGGCCAGATCAGGCCAAGTAGGTAATACCTACCGGGATACTTTGCGATCTCAAGACCTTGATGGTGAACCGCGTAACTATGTGTTTATTGAAAAACCAGTCGGGATGAGGTTTGGGGCTACAACAGGTTCATCTTCACAAGATAGCGTTCTGCTTTGGAAACCTACTTTGTCACAAGTGGGAACGCATAAAGTGAGCATGTATGTTCACGATCAGAGAGGATATTACGAAGCCTCTCTGCGTGATACACTAACCTGGACAATAACAGTACCTAATCCCTCTGGTTCCTGGTCTGTGCTGGGTAGCAGGGTTCTTAATGGTGAGGCCACGACGCAATTGGATATCACCTACCAGGGTGATACAGCCTATCTAGCCGTCGATGAAGGTACTTCTGGTATCACAGTCTGGCGCTCAACAGATGAGCTAAACTGGCTTCAATTAGGAGCTCATCCTTTTGCGGCGGATATTGAGGCAAGCCTTAAAATCTCTACCAATTCCCAGGGAGTGTATGTGCTATATAAAGAGGTATCCACAGACAGTATCTTTGTAAAACGGTTTAACGGTTCCGACTGGCAAATCTTAGGAGCTTCTCTAGGACGCTCACAATTTGGAGATGCAACATACGATATGGTTAATCATTCTGATACCCTCTATGTTGTCTACCCTGAACAAACCAGCCCCTACCGCTATCTGGTAAAGCGTTGGAACGGAGCAGGATGGGAACAAGTGGGAACTACAGTGAGCAACACAACAGCAAAAAATGTTGAGTTTGCTTCAGATGGTTCAGTATTGTTTTGCGGCTTCCTATCCAATAGCAATAATCTTGAAATACGCAAACTTTCTGGAACTAACTGGTTATCGGCTGGAACGGGTCTATACACAGGTGCTTTAAGTTCATTCACTTTAGGAGCTGCCCAAGGCTCTGTATATGTTGGTTTTTCTAAAACTACCACACACAGTATAAGTGTACAGAAAACTACAGGAGGTACTTTCGGATATGTCGGTGCACCAGATTTTGAAACAACAGTAGTATCCGGTAATGCTTTAGGCCTTGCGGCTTTACGGATAGATGCCTCAGGAACAGTATATCTTGCCTGGCATGATAAGGATTCTTTTGCGACCGTCCAAAAATACTCTGGCTCTGTCTGGGCCCCGGTTGGATACAACAGCCTAAGTCAACCCTTGGGTGAGAGCTACTTTATTGACATGGCCCTGGGTGCTGGTGGTCTGCCTGTTGTTGCTTTTCAGGATTACGATTCTAGTCCTCGGGGCGCAACGGTGATGAAGTTTAGCCCTTAAAAGGATAGGGTGGAATAAATCTGTTTTTTTCCACCCTGCTTTTTTTTTATTACTCAATGGAAAAGTGGTTTGAATTGTCCCCTTCCCTGGAATCACTCACTTCTTTTTCTTTTTATCCTTCTTTTTTTCTTTTTCTTCTTCATTGGCTGTTGCTCCAGTCAAGAAGGTCTTGCCTTGTAAACTGCCCTTAAGAGTTCGATTGTTCTATATGCTCTAAAGACCGCTCCTAAGAGATTCTAAAAAGGCTCCGCTTTCAGGAAAAGGCAAGGCCCAGAGCTCATGGGCTATATCTTGGTGTTGATCACCCGGCCCTAAGGGATCCTTGTGCCAATTTTGGCCCTCGGGCCGTAAAAGTGGGTTGAAGGGCCAGGGGCGCAGGGTATGGAGCGGTAACAAAGCGGACAATTTTGAAGTATCCAGGGTCACATTACCGGCCCGGGGTGGGATGGGTCCGGCCTCATGGCGCAGACAGCCTTGTAAGAGCTGGGAGGGGTACTTGCCCGTTTTGTTTACTATTTGACCAATTTGAAATAAACTCCAACTCAGGGGTCCGCCTAAATGAAAAAGGCCTTGGTATTTGTTTCTAATAAAAATATCAATAATATTTAAAAAATCTTGAACATAAAAAGGTCTTCTAATTTCATCGTAATAAAGGGTGGCAGGTAAACCGCGTTTAAAACGGTATTCAATCCAGTCGACAGCCCCAGCATGCCCATTCAGTGAGGGTCCCATGGGAAGTGAAATCCGTAATAGGGTGCTGGGATGTGAACTATTGAGAATCAGATCTTCAGCTTCTACCATACATTTGCCATAAACTGTTACTGGATCGGTAGAATCAGATTCTTTGTATTGACCAGAGGTGCGGCCTGCAAAAACTAAATCACTAGATAAACGAATCAAATAGGCTCCATTACTCTGGGCAAGAGCTAAGAGTTCTTGCCCCACCTGTACATTGAGTAAGCGGGCTAGGGACTGGTCATATTCACAATTTTTAAGCGCACAACTTCCCGATGCGTCAATAATTATATCTGGATTAAACTTGTTATAAAGTTTTCTTAATTCTACAAATTCTTCGGCATTTAGAAAACACAAGCCTTCTTTGGGTTTTAACTTATAGTGCCGAGGAATAAGGCCCAAAGTGTTCTGTGGGCCATTTTGGGC
>Ga0116204_1001603_pt1 | contig 12566 bp, 12 predicted proteins | sample LakKivwa52mmetaG_FD_94481 | JGI IMG/M metagenome (GOLD analysis project Ga0116204, IMG submission 94481) | Anoxic lake water microbial communities from Lake Kivu, Rwanda to study Microbial Dark Matter (Phase II) - Lake Kivu water 52m metaG | ecosystem: Environmental > Aquatic > Freshwater > Lake...
CGAGACAGAAGAAAATCCAGCGCAAGAGTATCTGCGCCACTCTTGGTGAACCGCCGGATGCGGACCCGCATGTCCGGTGGTGTGAGAGGGAGCGGTTAGCCGCCGCTCCCTACTCGATTATTTTGTTTCGTATCTCGCCGTCAAAACGGGATGATCCATATTCCCAATGATCTCCGCCGTCACATTCGGAGAATACATTTGGCGCAGAGAATGCACGCTGTACGACGACCCCATGCACAACAGGTCGTACTTCCCCTCCTGCGTCTCCGCCAGAATCTCCTCCACCACATTCCCCTGCCGTCCGCGCACACTTGCATTCAACCCGGCTGCTTTGGCGATTTCCAATGCGTTGCGTAAACTCTGCCCGATGGGTGTATCCGTCATTTCGGGGTGCTGCCAGTTTTCCCGCAGCGCCCGTGCGGTTGGGTAATCAAAATCGATCGGCGGAACCACATTCAACAACGTGATCTCAGCATTGCATGCTGCCGCAATCTGCACAGCCAGATCTTCAGCGGCAACTTCATACCCAAGCCCGCCGATGCAGATCATGATCCGTTTCAACGGCAACTTCAACTGCGGCACATACAGGATCGGCTGTTTGATCTCCTCGATAAATTGCCGAATCGACCGCCCGCTTATCAAATGGCGTAGGGTTGGACGCCCAAACTTACCAAGCACCACGATCACATCTGCCTGATTCGCCCTCCGCGGAATCACCTCCTCCGCGCCTCCATTCTGGACCTCAAGCCTGTATTCTGCTCCATTTTGCTGGAACACCCCTGTGGCATATTCGAAGACCTCTTCAAGCGGATGGTGAGGCTCGTCAATATCGCCCGGGCTTGGCTTCTCGTTGACCCCGAGCAGCGTGATCTTCGCGTGCAGGGTATTGGCAAGCCATGCCCCATACTCAATGGAGGGCCATGTCCCCTTGAAACCGTTTGTTGGAATAAGGATTTCAGATGTCATTAGTTTCTACCGAAAGATGAATAACCCAAGAACTCCCGCACCGATCAACACATATTGCGGCGGGATCTTCAACACGACCAATGAAATAAAACTCAACACCGCGATCAACAGCGCACGCGATTTAATGGATTTCTTCCCGCTGGCGGGGAATAACTGCCACGCTACCAATACCAGCAAAACGCCGACGGCAGGTCCCATGCCGCGGATGAAACCGCTCATCCACACCTGGTCTTCCAGCTGCGTGAGGATGAACGCCGCAACGAACATCAGGGTGGTTGGCGGCACGATGGCACCCAGCAGCGCCGCCAGCAGCCCGGGTACACCCCCGGAGGAATACCCAATGAACATCGCCAGCTTAAGCGCTTCACTGCCAGGGACAAGGTTTGCAAAACCAACAGCTTCCACGAATTTTGCTTCGGTCATGATCTTGCCAACCGTTTCCTTGTAAAGCAAGCCAACCGACGTGGGGCCTGCTGTCGTCAATAAATTGACCTTCAGAAAGATCCAGAACAGCCGCATATCCACAATGAATTTCGAGCGGACCTTTACTTCTTCCTTGTTTTCTTCGAGGGAGGGGACTGTGCTCATTTGAATAAAAATATCCCTGCGATGCCCGCCGTCAACAACACCAATGGTGCGGGTGCATCTTTTATCAAAGCGACCAGACTGATGACCGCCAGAGTAATGACCTTCCAGTCGATCTCCCCGCCGGCGTTGAACATCTTCCATGCCACGGTGAGGATGAGAACTGCCACAGCAGGGGTCAATCCCTCCACGAAACGGCTGACCCACGCCTCGCGCTGGATGCGATGCAGGACAAGAACCACACCCAGCATCAACACCGTCGGCGGGAGGATGGCCGCTGTCAGAGAAACGAGCCCGCCGGGCATACCAGCCACCATATACCCCACGAACATGGCCAGCTGCAATGCGTCGCTGCCGGGCAGCAGGGTGGAAAGCCCCACCGCCTGCACGAACTGTTCATCGGTCAGGAAGATTCCCACAGTTTCGTTGTACAGCAGCCCAACGGACGCCGACCCCGAAGTGCTCAGCAGGTTGACCTTTAGAAAGATCCAGAAGAGGGTAAGTAATGTGTTCACAGAAAAAAGATCGTAAGAGGTTGAATGCACAAGTCTATCATGCAATGTTTCCCGCATCCACTGCGTATTAACCCTGTGGTGTTTTGTTACAATCGTACTACAATGAGCGGACAATTATGAAAAAGATTATTCCCATCATTATCCTTTTCCTCGGTGTGATCGTGGTCTTTCTAAGTTTTGACGAACTGGAATCCACCATTGAAACCATTCAAAAGACACACTTGGAATATGTCCTGCTGGCGGCGTTGATCCAATCCATCTGGTTCATCACCACCGGGCGGATGTATCAATCCATCTTTCACCTGCTCGGCATCCATGAAGGCGTCTTCACGCTTTCGCGCATTGCCACAGCGGCGAATTTTATCAATATCGTGGCACCCACTGCCGGTGCAGGAGGAGTCGCGCTCTTTGCCGCCGAAGCGCGCCGCCGCGGACATCCCGCCGGTAAGGCAACTGTCGCCGCCGCCCTATTCCTCCTGCTCGACCAAGCCGCATTTTTAGTCATCCTCTCGTTGGGCTTATTTGTTCTCTTTCGCCGCAACGATCTCGAAGTAGGCGAAATTTCTGCTTCGCTCTTTTTGTTTTTCATCGCCGCTTGTTACGCTTTTGTGCTCTATCTTGGTTATCGCTCTGAACAAAAACTGGGTAACTTGCTGGCAAAGATCGCGCGCGCCATCAACCGCATTGTAAAAATTTTTCGCAAGGACGAATATCTCAGCGAAGCACGCGCGTATGAATTTGCCCACGAAGTCGCAGACGGTTTCTCCGGGCTTACTGAAAAACCGTCCAGCCTCATCCGCCCGATCCTGTGGGGCATTTTCGACAAAGGCTTGCTCATGCTCGTGCTGGTCTGCGCCTTCCTTTCCTTCGAAGTTCCATTTTCAACAGGCACCATTATTGCAGGTTTTTCGATGGCATATCTGTTCCTGATCGTATCGCCCACACCTTCGGGCATTGGCGTGGTTGAAGGTCTCATGCCGCTTGCGCTCGCCTCACTGAACGTGCGTTGGGGCAGCGCCGTTGTCATCACGCTCGTTTATCGCGCCATCACATTTTGGTTTCCGCTTGCGGTTGGTGCGTGGGCCTTCCGCACCCTGCATGCCGGCGAAACCTTCCCGGAGAAGAACTCCGCTTGAACACGCTTCGATCTCTTTTGGATTTTTGGAAGCAGGATGACGAAACCGCCCCGAACTTTTTTGCCTGGCGGACGTCTCCCCCGCGCCCCGCACAGACGCATCCTTTCCCGAACGATCTGCCTGTTTCGCTTCGAGATGCATTATCCACCCGACACATCGACACGCTCTACTCCCACCAACTCTCTGCATGGAATCACATCCGCGCTGGCAGAAACATTATCCTCGCCACCAGCACCGCCAGCGGAAAGACCCTCGCCTACAACCTGCCCGTCCTCACGGAGATGCTCGAAAACTCCAACGCCCGCGCCCTCTATCTTTTTCCCACCAAAGCCCTCGCGCAAGACCAACTCTCAAATCTCCAATCACTTCAATCGTCAATCGTCAATCTGAAATCGTCAATCTACGATGGCGACACCCCACAAGCAAACCGCCCAACCATTCGCAAAACTGCCCGCATCGTTTTATCCAATCCAGACATGCTGCACACGGGCATCCTTCCGCACCACGCCAACTGGAGCGAATTCTTCAGCAACCTGAAATTCATCGTCATTGACGAAGCTCACACCTACCGCGGAGTCTTTGGCTCGCATGTCGCCAATGTTATCCGTAGGGTGAAGCGTGTGGCGGAATTTTACGGGAGTAAGCCGAAATTTATTTTGGCATCCGCCACTATTGGAAATCCACAGGAACTTGCAGAACGGCTCATTGAAGAACCCGTGGAACTGATCGACAATGACGGTTCATCACGCGGAGAACGTCACTTCATCATCTACAATCCGCCCGTTACTGATGCGGCTCTCGGTTTGCGGAAAAGCAGTCTGCTCGAAAGTGTACGGCTTGCCAATCACCTGCTTGCAAAGAATATCCAATCTGTTGTCTTCGCCCGCACCCGCCGCACCGTGGAAATGTTACTAACCTACTTGCAATCACCCATCGAAAATCGTAAATCCGAAATCGTAAATCATATCCGTGGCTATCGTTCTGGTTATCTCCCCCATCAACGCCGCGAGATCGAACAAGGGCTGCGTGACGGTTCCGTCAAAATGGTGGTGGCAACCAACGCGCTCGAACTCGGCATCGACATTGGTGGACTGGGTGCGGCGATTCTGGTTGGGTATCCGGGCACGATTGCAAGCGCACGTCAGCAGGCGGGGCGGGCAGGGCGTGGAGATGATCCCGCCGTGTCGGTGTTGGTGGCGTCGCCAAATCCGCTCGATCAATTTCTTGCGCATCATCCCGAATATTTTTTCGAGCGTTCGCCTGAAATGGCGCTGGTGAATCCGAATCACCTGCTGATTTTGCTTGAGCATTTACGCTGCGCCATGTTCGAACTCCCCTTTCAAAGAGGGGAAGGTTTTGGCAGTATCTCCGATGAACTGCTTGATGAATACCTTGAATTTCTGGTTGGCAATCAGGAAGCACATTATTCCAACGACAAATATTATTGGATGCAGGATCAATACCCCGCAGCGAATATTTCCCTGCGTTCCGCGTCGCCGCAGAATTATGTGCTGCACAGCGTCACCGACGATGGCAGACCTCTCACCATCGGCACCGTGGACGGTGAGTCCGCGTTGTGGATGATCCACCCCGGTGCGATCTACATGCACGAAGCCCAGCAATATTTCGTGCAAGACTTGAATCTTGAAACCCACATCGCCCAACTCGTTCCCGTGGGGTTGGATTACTACACCGAAGCTCAACAGCAATCAGAAATTAAGGTGCTTGCTGTAAATGAGCATGTTTCGCTTTCTGCCTTTGGAAAAAAATGGGGCGAGGTTGGCTCGAAGGGATACGGCGAAATTCAAGTCACCACACAGGTGGTTGGTTTCAGAAAATTGCGCTGGTTCACGAACGAAACTTTGGGACAGGAAGCATTGGATTTGCCGCCCTCAGAATTGCAGACGACTGGCTACTGGCTGACTCTCTCCGAAGCGACTCTGGCGCATCTGCGCGACGCTGGAGTTTGGTCCAACGACCCGAACGACTATGGCCCCGAATGGTCCAAAGTGAGACTCGCTGTCAGAAAACGGGACCAGTTCACATGTCAGGTATGCGGCGTGTTGGAATCCAACCGCGAACATGACGTGCATCACAAAGTCCCGTTTCGTGCCTTCATCCAAAATGGAGTTGTCGATCGCGAGCAGGCGAATCGTTTGGAGAATCTCACCACCTTGTGCAGCGGTTGCCATAAAAAAGTGGAGCAGAATGTGCGCATCCGCAGCGGTTTGGCGGGGCTGGGTTTTGTGCTTGGTAACCTTGCGCCGTTATTTTTGATGTGTGATGCGGGGGATCTGGGTGTGTATTCCGAGCCTGCGTGGTCGGCGGTGAATGGAATGCCGTCGGTGGTTTTGTATGATCGCATCCCCGCTGGAATTGGATTCAGTGAACGGTTGTTTGAATTACATGACGAGTTGATCTTGCGCGCGCTTGAGCTGGTGAGCGGATGCGCCTGCGACAGCGGCTGTCCTTCGTGTGTGGGTCCTGGCGGTGAAAATGGGTACGGCGGCAAAGCCGAGACGCTGGCGATCTTGAAAGAGTTAAGACCGTAATTTTTGAACGGTGGGGGTTATTTTTTCTTCATCAAAAATGAATGCATCCCCTTGAGCATCTGTTTCCATTCGGCTTCGGCGTTGATCTTGCGATGGATCTCAGCAGCGCGTTTTTGCATGATCTCTATCACGCGTTCGTCTTCGCCTGCATCGAGCCAGAAGCCGTGATCGTTCCTGGCGCAGGTGTCCAGTTTGAGGTCGTAGAGGCGGTATTGAAATTCATCCAACTCATCCCCGCAATTCGGGCAGGGATAATTCGTTTTTGTTTGGAAATGAACAAGCGAGCCTTTATGTTCATCTTCGTTGAAGGTGATATCTTCCAACTGGTCGAGTTCGTGAAAATCCAGCCACATGCCGCGGCACTGCGGACATGCCTCCACTTCGATCATCCCCTTGTAGAATTTTTTAACAAGCACGGAATTACATTTTGGGCAGTTCATTTTCAATGTCATTGCGAGGGCGCTAGCCCGAAGCAATCTCCTGCTTTATTACCGCGTTGACCAACTCTTCGCTTAAAACTTCATTTGGTGACAGATCCAACCAGACCAGAAACTCAGCGTTTCCCTTTGGTCCGAGCAGAGACGATTGCACCAATCCGCGCAAGCCGAAGCCTTCGCTTTTGGCGTATTCCAACACTTCGAGCAGAACCCGCCTGTGAATTTCAGGGTCGCGGATGACACCATCGCCGCGCGCGACTTCCTTTTTGCCTGCCTCGAATTGGGGTTTGATCAAGCATAGCAATTGCGTTTTTTCAGAGACCCATTTTTTGATGGTCGGCAGTAATGTTTTCAACGAAATAAAGGATGCATCAACGGTAACGAGGTCTATCTTTTCAGGCAATGATTCCACGAAACGAGCATTCATTTGCTCCATCACGACCACACGCCTGTCGTTGCGCAGCTTCCAGTGCAAAATGCCCTTGCCCACGTCGATGGCATAGACTTTCACTGCGCCATGCTGGAGCAGGCAATCGGTAAACCCGCCTGTGGAAGCGCCCACGTCTGCGCAGGTGAACCCCGTCACATCCATGCCAAAGGTTTTCAGTGCGCCTTCCAGTTTTTCGCCGCCGCGCGAAACGTACCGCGGACCGGTATCCACTGTCAGCGTGGCTTTTGAGTCGGTTGCAGTGGCAGGCTTGAGCACGACCTGATCCGCGACGCGTACTTGTCCCGCCATGATGAGGGCTTGGGCTTTGGCGCGCGAGTCTGCCAATCCTTTTTCAACCAACAAAACGTCAAGGCGAAGTTTGGGCATGAAAATATTGTATCAGGTAAAATAGGTGCATGTTAACTGCCCTGATCAAGACCATGCGTCCGCGCCAGTGGGTGAAGAACGTTTTTATTTTCGCCGCATTGGTGTTCGATAAGCAATTGTTGAATCTCGATTCGTTTTTGAATACCCTGGCAGGGTTTGCCCTGTTTTGTTTGATCTCTTCCAGCGTGTATATCTTCAACGATATTGCCGATGTCGAAGCAGACCGCCAGCACCCTGAAAAGAAGAAACGCCCGATCCCCTCGGGGAAACTGCCCATTCGCACGGCGTGGATAGCAGGCGTTGCGTTGGTGGCGTTTACGTTTGCAGCTTCCCACTTTCTCGCACCCGGTTTTGAAGCGGTGGTGGTGATCTACTTCCTGCTCAATGTGGCATATACAAAATGGCTCAAACATATTCCGATTGTGGATGTGCTGGTCATTGCGGCTGGATTTGTCCTGCGCGTTCATGCGGGTGTCACCTTGATCTCCGTGGAGCGCTTCTCCCCGTGGCTGTATGTGGTGATGACCCTGCTTTCGCTTTTCCTCGGTTTTGGCAAACGCCGCGCCGAACTTGCCTTGCTTGCTCATGGTGCGGGGTCGCACCGCAAAGTGCTGGATGGTTACACCCTGCCCCTGATCGACCAATACATCATGATCGTTTCTGCCACGACCATCGTTGCCTATTCGTTGTATACCTTCTCCGCGCCCAACGTGCCAGACAGTCACAGCATGATGCTGACCATTCCTTTTGTGGTGTATGCCATCTTCCGTTATCTTTATCTTGTGCAGGTCAAACACTCGGGCGGCGCGCCGGAAGAAATCCTGCTCACCGATCGTCCGTTTCAGGCTGCAATGATCCTTTGGGGAGCAGCCGTTCTGGCGATCTTCTATCTCTCGTGAAAGCAACTGCGCCGGGTAAGGTCATTCTTTTTGGCGAACACGCCGTTGTTTACAACCGCCCCGCGTTGGCGGTTCCTGTTTTTCAGGTCTATGTGGAAGTGGAAGTTTTGGATTCATCCGCCAGCGGGGTTTGGATTCATGCCCCCATTATTGACCTGCATGCCGAACTTACAGCGCTTCCTGCCGACCATCCAATTGGTTCTGTTATCCTGAAACTGTTTCAACGCTTGTACATTTCCCAGCCACCGAACATGGAAGTCAGGATTTCATCCACCATTCCTGTAGCCTCGGGGCTTGGCTCTGGTGCGGCTGTTTCAGCGGCGTTGTTTCGCGCTCTTTCTTCCTACCTCTCTCATCCTCTGCCCAACGAACAGGTCAATGACCTGGTCTTCGAGATCGAAAAGTTGCATCACGGCACACCTTCGGGAATTGACAATACAGTAATCACGTATGCCATGCCCGTGTATTTCATCAAGGGACAACCTATCGAAACCTTCTATGCCGGAAAGCCGTTCACCATCGTGATCGGTGATACGGGCATCCCCGCCCCGACGAAAGAATCCGTGGGGGATGTCCGCCGTTTGTGGCTGCGGAATTCAAATTATTACGAAGATATCTTTGACGAGATCGCGCAAATCTCGTTGATCGCACGCCGTTCCATCGAAAGCGGCAAGCCCGAACTGCTTGGTGAATTGATGGACCATAACCATGCGTTTTTACAGCGCCTGACCGTCTCTTCCCCTGAATTGGATAAACTCGTCACTGCCGCACGCGACGCTGGGGCGCTCGGCGCCAAACTTAGCGGCGGCGGCAGAGGCGGGAATATGATCGCTTTGGTGAATCAGGCTCAGGCGGAGTCTGTGGCGGAGGCATTAATGTCCGCAGGCGCCAAGCGGACGATCGTCACAGAAGTCAGTTAAATCAAAACTGGAGAACCAAATGGTTCTCCAGTTTTTTATCGTCCATGGTCAATCGTCTGCGGTCTGATTTACAACTCACTTGCTCTTCTTGCGATCCTATCCTTTGCCCGTGCAATGAACTCACTCAAAGCGAAACCATTCTGCTGGCTTCCGTCGCGGACGCGCAGCGAGACCTGACCTGCTTCCATTTCGTTCTTGCCGACCACGATCATGTACGGCACTTTCATCAACTGCGCCTGACGGATCTTCGCGTTCATGCGCTGGGAGGACAGGTCTGCGCTGGCACGGATGCCGTTCTCGCGCAATTCCTTCGCGATCTTCTCCGCGTATTCATTCTGCTCATCCGTGATCGAGATGACGCGCACTTGCTCGGGCGAAAGCCAGACAGGGAAGTTGCCCGCATAGTGTTCGAGCAGGAAACCGACCATACGCTCGTGCGTGGAGAGCGGCGCGCGGTGGATGCAGAGCGGCACTTCGTCGTGACCTTCCTTGTTCGTGAACTTCAGGTCAAAGCGGGAAGGAACAGCGAAGTCAACCTGATTCGTGGCGAGTGAGAACTCACGCCCGATGGCAGACCAGATCTGCACGTCGATCTTCGGACCATAGAAGGCGGCTTCATCTTCGGCTTCCACGTAGGGAACACCGCCGTTGTCCATGGCGCGGCGCACCATGTCTTCGGTCTTGATCCACAGTTCGGGGTTGTCCACGTACTTTTTGCCGAGTCCAGCCTTCGAGTGAAGCGAGAGGCGCATCACATACTTGTCGATACCGAATAACTCAAAGTATTTCTTATACAGTTCCACCACACCCATGAATTCCTGCTCGAATTGTTCCTCCGAGCAGTAGATGTGGGCGTCGTTCATCTGCATCGAGCGGACGCGCATCAAGCCGAACAGTTCACCCGATTTCTCGTAGCGGTAGCAAGTGCCGTATTCCGCGAGGCGCACGGGCAGGTCGCGGTAGGAACGTCCCTTCGAGCCGAAGATCTTGTGATGCATCGGACAGTTCATCGGCTTGATGTAGTAACGTACGCCTTCCAATTCCATCGGCGGGTACATGCTCTCAGCATAATAGGGCAGGTGTCCCGAGCGGATGAACAGGTCTTCCTTCGTCACGCTCGGCGTTTTCACGCGGTCATAGCCAGCCTTTTCTTCCATTTCCTTGGCGAGCTTTTCCAACTCTTCGATGAGGATGCCGCCATTGGGCAGCCATAGCGGCAAACCAGGACCTACTTCATCGTCGAAGATGAAGATTTCCAATTCCTTGCCCAGCTTGCGATGGTCGCGCTTCTTCGCTTCTTCCAACTGGTGCAGGTATTCTTCGAGTTGTTTCTTACTCTCCCAAGCCGTCCCATACAGACGTTGCAACTGCTTGTTCTTTTCGTCACCGCGCCAGTACGCGCCCGCCACGGACATCAATTTGAAGGCATCCTGCTTGATCTCCTTCGTGTTTGCCACATGCGGACCACGGCATAAGTCCGTGAACGTATCTTGCTGGTAGATGGAGATCTCGGGCTTCTCCTTGAGTGGATTGCCGTACTCGTCCAAACCGCCTTTTTCCAAGCCTTCGATCAATTCCAATTTATACGGCTGGTCGGCAAAGATCTTCTTCGCCTCTTCCGCCGAGATGACCGTTTTCTTGAAATCATGCTTGCCCTGCACAATCTGGCGCATGCGTTTCTCGATCTGTTCCAGATCCTCGGGCGTCAGGTTGCGAGGCAGGTCGAAATCATAATAGAACCCGTTCTCCACAGGCGGACCGATGGTTGGCTTGCCATCGGGGAATAACTCCATCACCGCCTGCGCCATCACATGCGCCGCCGAGTGACGGATCTTATACAAATACGAGTCTTCGTATCGTTCCTGAATTTGTGACATTTTTACATCCTTTCTTACTAGACCATAGACCATGGACGATTGACCATGGTCTATGGTCTGCGGTCTATCGTCCAAAACAAAAAACTCCCATCCACAACGGGACGAGAGTTTCAACTCACGCGGTTCCACCCGATTTGTAGCGCAAGATTAATCTTGCGGCACATCTCTTAAGCCTCTAACGGAGCCACCCGTTTCACTTACTCGCTGAAAGCTAATCGCTAACAGCTTTCCGTTCCACACTCGCGAGGGGTTTTCTGTGATGTTCCCTTGAAGAGATTCTCAATCAACGATCTCTTCTCCCTGTCAGGGATTTGACCACATACTCGTCTCGGTCAACGTGTTTTACTGATTACTGGTCACTGAAAACTGACCAAGTGGGCGAGATAGGGCTCGAACCTACGACCTTCGCGATGTCAACGCGATGCTCTAACCAACTGAGCTACCCGCCCGAAAGCGAACCACATTATACCGACTGTCCTAAAAATTGGCAATCCCTTGTATTCATACCCTTGCGGTATAATCCCCGCGTTATGGCACGCAAGAAAGCGCCCGAAGATCTATCTGTCGAAGAACTCCGCCGACTGCTGGTGGAGAAGCGTCGCGGCGCGCGTAAAGAGCGGCTGGAACATTTCCGCCGTACCGGGCGCATTGCTGCGGATGTGGAAACCCCGCCTCCAGCCGCGCCCGAGGTTGATACAACAGAATTAGCCGTCCCTGCGCCTGAAGCGACTCCCGTCCCGCCGCGCCGCCGTATCCTCGACCGCATCCTGCTTGGCGTGGAAGTCCTCGCTGTGTTGGGATTGGTGGTTGTCATCCTGAATGGTGTGGGTTTGCTGCGGACTCTCAACAACGAGGTCGTTGCGGCGTTGAACCCTGAAACAGCCGTGCCGACGCCGCTGGTGATGGCGGTGGTTTTGCCTTCGGGGCACACCCCGCCCGACGCGCAGGGAAATACGCGCCCCAATGACGCAGAAATTCCCGCGCATTTACAGCCGATGGTGCAGTCGCTGGCGAATGTGCCCGTGCCAACTGCCGCACCTGACCAGGCAGTGCGTATTCAGATCCCTTCGCTCAATGTGGATGCGCCCGTGGTGCAAGGCGACGGCTGGGAGCAATTGAAAAAAGGTGTGGGAACGTTCATCGGTTCGCCGCCGCCCGGGCGTGACGGCAATTTGGTAATGTCGGCGCATAACGATGTGTATGGCGAGATTTTCCGTTATTTGGATCGGCTTGTGCCCGGTGACCAGATCATCGTCTATACTCAACAGCGGCAGTTCGTTTATATTGTAGACCGCACCGTGCTTGTTGAACCCACTGCGGTGGAAGTGATGGCTCCCACCAGTTCACCCACGGTGACGCTCATCTCGTGTTACCCATATCTTGTTAACGATCAGCGTATTGTGGTCTTTGCGCGATTACAAAATTAATTAACGTCATTGCGAGGAGTGCTTGTGCGACGAAGCAATCTCTGTGCATGATGACAAAAGGAGAAATAAAATGGCTAAGAAAAATAAACGCCCCACCTCTTCTGTTCCAGTGGTGAATACCCCGCCGCAGAAGTTCGAGTTCAATCCCGATTACAGCATGGTGAAGAAAGACCTCACCCGCATCGGTATTCTGGCTGGATTCTTTATCACGGTGTTGGTGGTGCTTTCGTTCTTTTTGAAATAAAAGCGGGAGCAACGATTGATAAGTGAAAAGAGGAAAGACTGTTTTACGGTCTTTCCTCTTTTTTGTTGACCTTTAGTTTCCGCTAACTGGAAATGGCAAAGAAGAGAGGTAATGGTGTAAAGCGTGGTAATCTTGTTTTGCGAAAAAGAAATTCCACAACACCATTACCGAGATGAATCATACCATAGCCG
>Ga0116204_1001606_pt1 | contig 12560 bp, 9 predicted proteins | sample LakKivwa52mmetaG_FD_94481 | JGI IMG/M metagenome (GOLD analysis project Ga0116204, IMG submission 94481) | Anoxic lake water microbial communities from Lake Kivu, Rwanda to study Microbial Dark Matter (Phase II) - Lake Kivu water 52m metaG | ecosystem: Environmental > Aquatic > Freshwater > Lake ...
GATAGAGGGTTGCTTCCGCTCCAGAATTCGATAGTGTTGAGCACTACCATGTCGGCTAAAAGGGTCAATTCATAAACAGGGATTACTACCAGCGCAAAGAAAACAAGGGCCTGTCCCCATTTTCCGCCAACTTCGCTGGTGTTCCAGTCGTAAAGCGATTTGGTGAGTTGAAACGAACCGATGCAGCTTTGTTGTGAAAGCATAACGCCTGCTATAATTAAGGCTGATAAGATTGTTCTGATCTTTTTCATTGCTATTGATTTTTTAATGATTAATTATTTCGAAATTGATTGCACTGTAAATTCATCCGGCAACTTATAGCTGCTGTCTATCTTCTTGAGTATCATTCTGAAAAGTCGTTCGCCCTCGGCGCGGTCGAGCTTCATCCAGCGTTCAACCATCTCTAACTGAATCAGGAAAGCAAGCAGCCTTTCGATGGTGAAATAGTTGAAAAATACATTGTCGTCTATCCATTGCCATTTCATCATGTCAATGGCTTTTTCTCGTTCCAGGACGTTGCTGTTTTCCCACGCACCTAAGATTTGTTCTACCTCCGGGAAGTCTTGCATCAGACCGAAATCGCGGGCATTACTGCGCAGAATATTTTCAACAACAAAATTGCTTCCGATCATCTGCTTTTGGATATCGAGCTTGAACTGACGGCAGTTAAGCGCCGTTAGCACGTTTCCCATGTTAAGCTGAAGATCAAACCAGGCGCTTAAAAACGGATTTGGCAAAGTGGTGAGGTATTCAAAAAAACGCTCTTCGAGAAGATTCTCCCAATTCCTCAAAGGTTCATCACTGTTTTCGGTCTTAAATTCGAGGATGAAATCATGTAAATAAGGGAGAATGGCTTGTGAAGGTTCTTTTACCTGCTCTTCCAAAAAATCAAGCGTGTAATTGCCTCTTGGGTCGAACTCTTCCTGGTTTTTACGTAACAGATTCAGAACGTTGAAGTTGTCGTATTTTCTGAACAACTCCCTTACCAACCTGTAATCCTCAGGATGAATATCATCTTTCCATTCCTCTTTTAGGTCGGCGGCGGTGAGTTTAACCTTTGCTTCGTCGAGCAGAAGGTCAGGCAATCCGGCTACCAGGTAGAAATATTCACTTTTTGAATTGAATGGCATAGCCTGTTATGCTTCGGTGAAAAATTTCTGGGTTCTGGGACGCAGGAATTGCTTGAAGAAGTTCTCGAAATCCTTGTCGGTGAAGCTGATCTTAAAGCTGCCATCCTTTGGCCCGATCCGGAATCCGCTTTTTATACCTTCTTCAAAATCGAGGTCAAGGCCTTGCTTAACATTAGCCGCCAGCTTGCTCAGCAGAAAGTCTTCGAACTGCTGACGGTCTTTTTCCGGCAGATAAAGAACCACGCCCTGGGTGGATTTGCTGATTTGCGCCCACTGCTCAACGATTTTTACAATGAGATTTTTCACAAAGTCGCGGTCGTCGAAAGTTTTACCCAATGACTGTTCAACTGCTTTCTGATTGAGAAGGTCAGCAATTTTTTGTTTTACTGCGGTAAGCGCCTGGCGCGATGACATCGAAAGCTCGTTGTGTACGTTCTTTTTCTGCTCTTCGGCTTCTGTGTTGGCTTGTTCGATGATGTGGCGGGCTTCCTTGCGGGCTTTGCTCAGGATTTCATCAGCCTCCTTCCTGGCGTGATCAATTATTTCCTGTGCCTCTTTTTTGCCTTTTTCAAGGCCTTCGTCGTAGATTTTTCTGGTTAACTCCTGAAGTTTATCATTCATAAGATTAGAAATTTTCCCTAAACAGGGCGCAAAAATAGTGTTTTCGGTTTAAGTTGTTCCATCGAATTGAATAATCCGGTAAAAAAATACTTTTGTTTCCGATGGCAATTACCTGGCCATCAGTCGCAACAAGCTGAGATAAATATTCCTCACCAGGCCAGCCCAATACCAGTTGATGATTTGCCTGTAGCTGAAATTTTTCCAATTTCAACCCTCTGATTTTGAACTTGAGGCAACTTTTGAAAATTGCCTACTTTTGCCGCCAATGATAACTACATTGTTCGTTTGCGTTCACTGCCTGACTTTTTTCGAACACATTATTTTGCCCCGGCAATCAGGCGAAGATACTTGCAATTAACATAAAATCAATGCTTTAATTTGATGGCATGATAATAGCTAAATTGGGAAATTTTTAAATTATCAATAGATTAAACATTTACAAAGTATGAAGAAGTTCTTTTCAACTCTGCTTCTGGCCGCAGTGATTGGCCTAAATTTCAGCTTTGCCACACTTCGCACTGACGAGGGCATGTGGTTGCCCATGTTTGTCGAAAGGCTCAACTGGACTGATATCCAGAAAATGGGTCTGCAGCTCTCCATCGAAGAGCTTTACAGCATCAACAATTCAAGTTTAAAGGATGCTGTTGTTGGTCTTGCCGAAGGAAGCGCCCCCAATGGTTTTTTCTGTACCGGCGAGATTGTGTCGGATAAAGGCTTGATTTTCACCAACCATCATTGTGCTTACGACGTTATCCAACGACACAGTTCCATCGAGCATGACTATCTTACCGACGGTTTCTGGGCGATGAACCTGGCGGATGAAATTCCCAATCCGGGACTTACGGCCTCTTTCCTTGTTCGAATGGAAGATGTTACCGAAGCCGTTGTTTCGCAACTCACCGACGACATGACACCAGATCAGCGCCGCGCTAAGATCAGAGAGATTACCACACCTATCAGGGAAGCGGCTGCGGAGGATGGAAAATATGACGCGGTGGTGAAGAGTTTTTACAATGGCGCTGAGTATTATCTTTTTGTTTACCAAACCTTTAAAGATGTCAGGCTGGTGGGCGCTCCACCATCGTCAATCGGCAAGTTTGGCGGCGATACCGACAACTGGATGTGGCCACGTCATACCGGCGATTTTGCCATTCTCAGGGTTTATTCGGCACCCGATGGCTCACCGGCAGAGTATTCGGAGGAAAATGTGCCCCTCAAACCAAAACACCATTTGCCAATTTCGTTAAAAGGCTATGAGAAAGATGATTACGCAATGATCTGGGGTTTTCCGGGAAGCACCGAGCGGTACCTGACTTCTTACGGAATCGAGTTTGCCGTGAACCAGAAAAACCCCGCAATCATTGATGTTCTTGGCACTGTATTAGAAACCATGAAAGTGCAGATGGACGCCGATCCCGCCATCCGCATCGAACTTGCCTCCGATTATGCCAGCCTGGCCAATGGCTGGAAATATTATATCGGGCAGACCAGAGGCTTGAAACGCCTTGATGTAAAAGGTAAAAAAGAGGGTATCGAGAAGGATTTCATTCAGTGGTACGAAAAATCCCCCGAAAATAAAGCTAAATATGGCGATGTGCTTCAAAATCTGGCGGCTGCCTACCAGAAGATGGATGGCATTGTTACCCCATTTTATTTTATGGCCGTAGGTTCGGGAAATATTGATTTTGTGAATCTGGCGCAGCAAACGCTGCCATTGGAGGGCATGCTCGAAAAGAAAAAGGAGAGCAAGGCGCAGATTGACCTCACCGTTGAAGCGCTGAAGGAAACCAGCAAAGAGTTCTTTGACGGTTACAATGCTGCTATGGATCGTGACATGCTCACCGCCATGCTGGAGCTTTTCAAAAAGAGATTGACCGCCGACCAGTTACCCGATGTTTTCAACACCATTAATAATACTTTCAAAGGAGATATCAACGCTTATGTCAATCATGTTTTCGCTAATTCCATCTTTACCAGCAGCGATCGCTACAACAAATTCCTGGCAAAACCCAGCCTGAAGGTGTTGCAGAATGACCCTGCCACTCAACTGGCCAATTCATTCAACGACGCTATGGGAAAATACCAGGGCAGTTTTCAGATGGGACAGAGCGAGGTTGACCGCAATATGCGTACCTTCATCGCCGGCCTGCGCCAGATGAAACCGGATTTCAAATACTACCCGGACGCCAATTCCACTATGCGTTTTACTTACGGAACCGTGAAAGATTACTACCCGGCCGATGCCATCCATTACAACTACATCACCCGTGCTAATGGTATTCTGGAAAAAGAAGACCCAACCAGCGAAGAATTTATCGTCTCTCCTAAGCTGAAAGAACTGATTCAAAAAGGTGATTTTGGAATGTATGGAAAAGATGGCGATTTGATCATCAACTTCCTCACCACCACCGATATCACCGGCGGTAACTCGGGCAGCCCGGTGATCAACGGAAAGGGCGAGCTGATCGGGATTGCCTTCGATGGCAACTGGGAAGCCATGAGCGGCGACATCGCCTTCGAAGTCGAGCTTCAGCGCACCATCAACGTTGACATCCGCTACGTACTTTTTGTAATTGATAAGTACGCCGGAGCCAAACACCTGATTGATGAGATGACCATCGTAAGGTAGATCTCTTCATTAGACCATTATCTTATAAAACTGAGGAAAAAGTTGTAGGGTGAATATCATAATGGAATGGGGTAATGGGTTATTGGGTAAATGGGTTATGATACTGCCGACTGCTGACTTGGGACTGCCGACTTGGGACTACCGGCTTTTCCATTGACATAAATCCTCAATAGGGCTTTTCTCTTAATGGAGATAATTTAGCGCCTTATTTTGAACTGCCCGACAAACCGGTGGGCAGTTTTTTTTAATGATTTCATTTCCATAAAACTACTGTTGTTGAAAATCTATTTTAGGGAGTTTTTTGGTAATGGCGAATTAGGTCAATGAAACCGACTTATCGGAATTTTGAGAACTTTGAAGCCACATTTTGCAAACATTATAATAAGGAGTTAATCAGGAAATGAAAGAAACACTGAAATCAAATAAAACGCTGATAACCAATGGTTTTATAATAACTTCGGAGGATAAATTTTATGGTGATATTTTGATTGAAGGAGAAAAAATCATCCAGGTTTCGGATAAAAAGATCACTGACAGCGCCGACGAAATAGTTGATGCTAAAGGTTTGTATGTGATTCCCGGCGCTGTTGATCCGCACGTTCACATGGAACTTGACACCCCGGCCGGAGCATCTTGTGATGATTTTTTCAGCGGCAGCAAGGCGGCAATTGCCGGTGGAACCACCACCATCATTGATTTTATTACCCCCGGAAGGGATGAGAACTGGAATGAGGCCATTGCAAAGCGCAAAAGTCAGGCTGCCAAATCGCTGATTGATTACAGCCTGCATGCAAGCATTGTGGGATGGAATGAGCATACTCCCGGAGAAGTTTCTGATTTTATTGCAAATGAGGGGATCACATCTTTCAAAATTTACCTGGCTTATCAGAAAACAGTCGGCATCAGCGATTCACAATTAGCGCTGGCCATGGAAGCGGTTGGCAGTGCCGGAGGCCTGGTGATGCTTCATGCTGAAGATGATGCGATTATCAGCCATTTGAAAAGTAAGTTCATCGCCGAAGGAAAAGCCTCTCCGCTGTGGCATGCCAGGTCAAGACCTGCTGAGGCTGAGGCCATTGCAGTTCTGAAAGCCATTAGCTACGCTAAAATTCTCCAATGCCCGATTTATGTTGTGCATGTTTCAGGAGCGCCCGCCATCCAGCTTATTGCGGAGGCGCAGGAATCAGGGATTAAAGTTTTTGCCGAAACCTGCCCGCAATACCTGCTGCTTGACGAGAGCTTGTACGACCAACCTTTTGAGAAATCGGCTAAATATGTGATCAGTCCTCCACTGAGAGGCAGTTTTGATCGCTGGAAGCTCTGGAAAGCTTTGAAAGACAAGACGATAAGCGTAGTTGCAACCGATCATTGCCCATTCAATCTGCATGGACAAAAGTCGGTGGGAGGGGAGGATTTTACCCTGATTCCCAATGGCGCCGGCGGTGTTGAGCACCGGCCCGGACTGCTTTTTAACTTCGGGGTACTTAACGACAGGATTACGCTGAACGAATGGGTAAATCTCATTTCAACCCATCCGGCAAGGATATTTGGCCTCAGCCATAAAAAAGGCGATTTGAAACCGGGACTTGATGCCGATATCGTACTTTGGAATCCTGAACAAAAAAAGGTCATCTCCGCAGCAAACCATCATCAGCGTTGTGATTCGAACATTTACGAGGGATTTGCCATCCAAGGAGGCGCGCAGACGGTTTTCAGTAAAGGGAAAAAAGTGTTTGACAGCGATCAGTTTTTTAATGATGGTGTAAAGGGTAATTTCCTGAAGCGAACACCCCTGGTTCGATGATTTGGATTTAGCTTAATTTTGCACGCACACCGCTGAAAATGGCCAATTGCATGAGATGGCAATAATAATAAGGCTTTGCAGTTAATTAGTTAGCTTTTTTTTAGCGGTCAGTTTTTTGTTTTTTAATCAATCGGCAATCTGAATGGGATTTAGTAAATTTCTTATCAGTAAACTGTTTTTCAAGCATTTAGCTCTCTCGGTTTTAGGCGGAGTGTTGGTGTTGTGGCTTTCCATTCAGATGCTTGATTTTTACACCAGCCACGGCGAAGCCATTGAAGTTCCTCAGATGACCGGACTGCAATTAAATGAGTTAAACCGTGTTGATCCGGAAGGAAATTTCAGGTTTGTGGTCATTGATTCGGTGTTTGATGAGCGCTATGACAGAGGGGCCATTTTTCTGCAGGATCCTCCTCCGGGTTCGCGGGTAAAAAGTGGAAGAAAAATCTATCTCACGGTGGTTGCAACCCAACCGGAGACGGTCAAAATGCCTGATTTGGTTGACCTTTCGCTCAGGCAGGCACTCTCCGGTATAAGGTCGGCCGGATTGAAAGTTGAACGCCTCGAATATGTTTCCAACATGGCAAAAAATGCTGTGCTGGCTCAAAAATTTGAAAGAAGGGATATTCAGCCCGGAACCGAAATCCTGAAAGGGTCTGCAATAGAACTTGTGCTGGGTAAAGGCTTGCACGACGAAAAAGCTGATATTCCTGATCTTATCGGAAAGACTGATTCAGAAGCTTTTACACTCATTCATCAATCATCATTAAACATCGGGTTGCTCATTTATTCCGACCCGATGAATAAGGAAAATGCCAGGGTTTACAGGCAAAGTCCATCAGCAGGCAGGGATGGCAAGGCCGATTTTGGCGCATTTGTTGACCTTTGGCTAACCAGCGATCCAAATTTCAATTTCGATGCTTATCGCCTTGCCAATCCTGAGGATTCAACATCAATAGAACAGGAAGAAGAGATAATTGAGGAAGATATTTTTTAGATTCAAATGAAAAGAGCATTAGCTACCATATCACTTATCTTTTTATTGGCCGGGTTTCTGCCGGCACAGGAAATCCTTACCGGTTTGCAGGAGAATCCGGTAATTAAAAAGTATATAGAAAACCGTGTTGAACTAAAATCGTCCGTAATTGAAAAGCCATCGCCACTCTTGCTTCCCTTTTTTGACAATTTTAAAAGAACTACCGTTCTACCCGATACTTCACTCTGGATAGATCAAAACGTTTACATAAACAACGATTTCGCCCTCTTTCCACCAACCTGGAATGTGGCTACGTTCGATGCCATTGATTCCAAAGGTAATCTTCATTCCGAAGCCAATTTCGCTTTATTTGTGGCTGACTTTCTTACTTCCAAGCCCATCCGGCTCGATTCTGTTTTTTCTCCGCAGCCAAAAGCCTTATCACCTGCCGACTCGGTTTACCTGAGTTTTTATTACCAGCCGCAAGGAAGAGCCAATGATCCCCAAACCAGGGATTCGCTGGTGTTGCAGTTTGGTTATTACACCGGTGAGTACGTTTTTTCGAGGATGGATTCCATCACGGTTGAAGCCGGAATCTATGGCATCGACACGATTTTTCCGGGTGATATGCTGTTTTCTCCCTGCGATCAGTTGCTTTCGATAATTGTTACAGATACTCTCTTCCCCAATGACCTGGTAACACTTCCCTGCGACTCCGTATTTGTCCCCGAAACCAATTGGCAGCGTGTATGGTCAACAAAGGGGATGTCGCTCGATAGCTTCCTTATAGTGAATAACGACCAGTATTTCAAGCAGGTAATGATTCCGGTACTCGATACCAGCTACTTCCGGAACGACTTTCAATTCAGATTTTACAATTTTGCCAGCATCTCCAGCGACAACCTTCAGAGCTGGCAAAGCAACTGCGACCAGTGGAACATTGATTTTGTGAAGCTCGACAGGGGCAGGTCAAGATTGGATACAACCCATAAAGCGCTTACTTTTGTTGGAAACGCCCCTTCCTTCCTGACTGAATATCAGAGCATGCCGTATTACCAGTATACCAACGACCCAACGGGGGTGATGAAAGCGGGTATCGAAATGTACATCAGCAATCTGGACAATGGTAACCAGACTGCCAACTACTATTACGAAGTGCGTAACGATCTGGGAAATATATCTTTCGGCTACCCTGGTGGTAGTGCTGACCTTCGTCCCTTCAATCAGTCGGGATATGCAACAAATCCTTCATTTGCTTTTCCGCCGGTTACTGCCTTTTTCCCGCCTTTTGGAAACCGCGACAGCATTTACTTCGATATAATTCATTACCTGGAGGGTGACCTGCAACTTGGGCTCACGGATACGCTGCGTTTCAGGCAGAAATTTTTCAATTATTATGCTTACGACGACGGAACTGCCGAATTTGGTTACGGTTTGACACCTTCAGGCGCTCAGTTGGCCTATAAGTTTACACTGAGCCGGCGGGATACCCTGCGCGCAGTTCAGATGTATTTTAATAAAACCCTCACCGGGGCCAACGACCGCTATTTTCACCTTGCCGTTTGGGGTGATTTGAATGGCAGACCGGGAGATTTGCTTTATGTGCTTGAAAATCAAAAACCTGTTTTTAGCAACGAACTCTTTGCCTTTCATACTTACCATCTTGACATACCGCTACCAGTTCTGGGAACCTTTTATGTTGGATGGATTCAGCAGACCGGCAACAACCTGAATCTCGGTTTTGACTCGGGTAACGATGCGTCAGATAAGATATTCTACAATGTTACCGGCGAATGGGTGCAAACGGCCTTCAAAGGATCGCTGATGATCAGACCTTTGCTCGGTAAACAACTTGTTTTTCCTCCTGCTGAGAAATCTGCCACTGCCAATGAATTTTCAATTTACCCCAATCCGGCGCCAGACGGGAAATTCAGCATCGGGCTACACTACCTGGCAAGAAATGGCACCGACCTGCTGGATGTCGAACTGAATGAGGAGAGAGTTCAGCAGATCAGATTGGAGATATTTGCCATTACCGGCCAAAAGGTTTTTGAAAGTAATTATCAAACTGAATTTAATCTTGGCTATCTCAAAAACGGGATTTACATCGTAACCCTTACCGATACTTATAATCGGACATCAATGGTTCGTAAAATGGTCATTTCGAGGTGATTCACATCAAAGAATTGCAATTGATTTTTTAACAGCCTTCCTTTTTATCTGTTCAAAGCAAAATAATCCAGCAAAATCCACAGCATAATTAACAGCAACAATTTTACAATGGAAGACTATATCCCGGAAATCACTGACGATCAGGATGATCTCTACGAACATCACCGCATCAAAGTTGATCCCGGCCAGAGCCTCCTCAGGATTGACAAATTCATTTTCGGTAAGCTGGGCAACGTTTCCAGGAACAAAATCCAGATTGCAGCCAAAAGCGGGAACATTCTTGTTAACGACAAGCCTGAGAAGCCGAATTACAAAATAAAACCCGGCGATGTGATTTCGATCCTGCTGCCTGGTCCAGTCAGGGAGTTTGAAGTCATAGCTGAAGATATCCCCTTCACGATTTTGTACGAAGATGCTGATGTTCTTGTGGTTAATAAAGATGCCGGTATGGTGGTTCATCCGGGTCATGGCAATTACACCGGAACACTGCTCAATGCGCTCACCTTTTATTTTAAGGACAAACCGGATACTTTCCCATCGCTCATCCACAGGATTGATAAAGATACCTCTGGTGTGCTGCTGATTGGAAAAAATGAAATGGCGCAAACCCTTCTCGGGAAGCAGTTTTTCGATCATAGTATTGACCGTAAATACCTTGCCCTGGTTTGGGGTGATGTTAAACCGGAAACCGGAACCATCGAAGGCAATATTGGCCGCAATCCGGCCGATCGCCTGCAGATGTTTGTCTATCCCGATGGCAACCAGGGCAAACCAGCCATTACCCATTACCGCGTGGTGGAAAGATTTGGCTATGTTTCCCTGGTAGAATGCACGCTCGAAACGGGTCGCACCCACCAGATCAGGGCGCATTTCAGGTACATCGGCCACCCGCTTTTCAATGATGAAAAGTATGGAGGTGACAAGATACTCAAAGGAACCACTTTCACACGGTACAAGCAGTTCATCCAAAATTGCTTCCGCATCATGCCCCGACAGGCACTGCATGCCCGTCTTCTTGGCTTTACGCATCCGGCCTCAGGAAAACGACTTCAGTTTGAAACGCCCGCCCCAACTGATTTTGTCGAACTGCTCGAGAAATGGAGGGAGTATGCAAGGCATAAGGATATCTTTGATGATGAGGAATAATTATTTATTCATAATTGGCCTTTAATGTCCTGCTTTATGGTCTGATAATCAAATCAATAGAATAAGATGACTTACCTGCAAAAGATAAACTGCCAGGGAGGAAAGAAAAAAAATTACACGATAGTTACCTTAATCAAAAAAATGATGCTACTTTTGCACCCCAAAATACGATAGAACAATGAGCAAAAGAACATTTCAACCATCAAGACGTAAAAGAGCCAACAAGCATGGCTTCAGGGCAAGAATGGCTACCAAAAACGGCCGTAAAGTACTCGCAAGCCGCAGGGCAAAAGGCAGAAAAAGACTTACTGTGTCTGACGAAAGACTCGATAAAAGATAATTGAGCATACATAATTCGCAGCAAAAATCAGGAAGATGAAGTTTTCATCTTCTTTTTTTTTCCCGGAAAATTCTGAAGAAAAAGCCCCGTTGTGACGATGCAGAACGGGGCTCTTTTTATAGGTAGTCTATCGTTTCTATTTGACTGTCGTAGCCAACTCTCTTCTGATTTTTAAGTAGTTAGCCCAATCAAATTTCTCCAGAAACTCCACTGCTTTTCTTGCTCCTAAGGCAAACAGATCAACCTGTTTTGCTCTTGGCATATTGAAATCCAACCAGTTAAATTCCAGTTCGCCGTTTTTATCCCGTTTGGCATCTGCATCTATGTTGCAAATCAGTTGCGAGTAATCCGGATTTTTGAGCAAAAAGTCGTAGTCGTGCAATTGCCGCATGGTGCTTATCATTGCGCCCATCATTCCACCGATAGAGTCCGTTTTACTGATTTCTTCGCGCCATGTGCTGAGGCGTGCCCCGAAAGTCGGTTTCTTTGGCACTCCATTGTCAACATGGAAAGCATTGATCGGGAAATTGGAAAGCATCCCGCCATCAACAAATCTTGCTGTTGAAGGGATTGTCCCTCTGTAACCGGTATGTTTGTACCAGATGGTTTGTTCCTTAGGGAGCTTTTCGTCCTCCCGCTTACCAGCATTTGGAATATTATCAACCCTGAAAGGATGGAAGAAAAAGGGAATGGACATGGATGCCCTGACAAATTTTGCCGGGTTTACGCTTTTTGGGTTAGGCCAGTAAAGTTCGGACATTTCAGGGAACGTGATCTTGCTTTTGCTTGTGATGTCCGAAGTGATGATTTTCAAACCAGCCTGGCGCTGAAGTTCCTTTTTGGATTCTCTGTCAAGCAGTTTTGGAACCTGCGCTCTCATCGCTTCCAGGTCGGTCATGTTCTTGATACCAGCGTCCGACAGGTTTTTGGTGATCCACTGCTCAAAACTGTTCCCGGGGTTAATTCCAAGGTTGGATTTCATGGTGTTCCATATCAGACTGGCGTTGAGTGCAACTGAAATGGCAAGAAATGGTTTTCCTTCGATATAGCGCTGAATGATGGATTTGATTTTGGAAGGACCGTCAACAAAATCGAATAGATTTTGCTCGCTGAGTATTTTCAGGATTTTCTCAGAAACCGGCTCCCCGATTTTCCCCATTCCGGCAATCATCATGGTATTGATGGCGCCGGCTGAAGTCCCGGCCAGACTGAAAAACCTGATACCAGCTTTTTCGAGCATGTAGGTGTAACCCACAAGGGCAATTCCCAGCACGCCGCCGCCTTCCTGCACCAGGTCAACATATTGATTCCCTTTTTCATCAACAATGTCCGAGTAAACTTTTTTGTCCAGCCCTTTGGCTTTGATTGTCTCCAAAAGCCTGCTGATTTCTGTGTTTTGAATGAATTCTTTCATAAGATTATGGTTTAGGATTAATGGGTCAAATGTAATTCACTATACCATTCAAAGACAAGAAATTAAGAAAAAATAACACTGAAAAATTGATTTTCAGTATGTTAAATATTTGGGTTGATTTCGGATATTGACGCCAAAACCTGCTACCTGAATGTTTTCGGGAATCTCCACCACATTTTTTTGAATCATTCAAATCATTACTTTTCTCGGCTCTGATATAAATAAATGTTGTTATTCAAAAAATAGATTACCTTTGCGTAATAATACAAGATCACATGGATAGTTTGACACCAATTATTGCAGCTATTAGAAATCTTTCAAAGCAAGACCA
>Ga0116204_1001607_pt1 | contig 12555 bp, 9 predicted proteins | sample LakKivwa52mmetaG_FD_94481 | JGI IMG/M metagenome (GOLD analysis project Ga0116204, IMG submission 94481) | Anoxic lake water microbial communities from Lake Kivu, Rwanda to study Microbial Dark Matter (Phase II) - Lake Kivu water 52m metaG | ecosystem: Environmental > Aquatic > Freshwater > Lake ...
AATTGAGATGCCATCAGTTCCCCGAATCAATAGTTCAAATCCACTTGGGGTTTGATCAACTCGTTCGAAGTACCAATCAGCTTTTCCGTTAGTGGCAATAGAGCGTTTAGGAATCGAAATCTCTTTGTATAGGCGCTTGCCGTATTCACCATCTATACAAACTATGCCCAACTCTGCAAGGCCATAATTGAAGAGTTTTCGTTTGGCTCCAAAGTAATTCTCCATGGTGAGGTGGTAATCCAGATGATCTTGGGTCAAATTGGTAAAGCCAGCTACCTTGAAATGCGTGGCCGCGACCCGCTCTTGAGCTAACGCGTGGCTACTCACTTCCATAGCAACTTTTCCTACCCCCGCTTCCTTCATTGTGGCCAAAAGACGTTGTAATTCATCGCTTTCTGGGGTCGTGTGTGTTGCCGGTAATTCTTGATTTCCGTATCGAATCCCGATCGTTCCTATCAATCCTGAATTAACTCCTGCCGCCCGCCAAATTTGATCAAGTAAGAATGTTGATGTGGTCTTTCCATTAGTTCCAGTAACTCCAGCAACAAAAAGTGATTGGCTCGGCTCACCGTAAAACCAGCTAGCAACCTCTCCGCAGATGGAGCGTGGCTCCGGGATTACCAACAGGGGGGTCGAAGGCGAGATTTGGGAAGCAGAATCAACGCCTTGCGAATCGGTAATCACCGCCTTTGCGCCTCGCTCCAACGCGGCCTTAAGGAATGCAATGCCATGACTTTTTTCGCCCGGCAAAGCAAAAAATAAATCTCCAGGAACTATTGAACGTGAATCGCTGCAAACTCCACTAAAGAAAAGGTTCTCTTGCTCCTTTATGGCGAGTCCCAAGTGCGCAGATAACTCAGAGAGAGTTCGCCCTTTGGAATTCTTTGGTCGGTTCATGGATTAAGCGCGGCCAACTTCTTATCGAGAGACTTCTGATCCAAGGCATATAAGGCTTGCGCTTTCACAGTTGGCGGAATCTGCTGATCCTTCAATACAAAACTCATCACTTCTTTAAATACTGGTCCGCCGAGATAGCCGCCGTAATAAACACCCTTTGGATCCTGAATGGTAACGCTAACTACATATTCCGGTTTATCGGCCGGAGCAAATCCAATAAATGAAGCTGTGTAACCGCGGTAGCAACCACAGGTGTCATTTATTCGTCGCGCAGTTCCAGTCTTGCCCGCAACTCGGTAACCAGAAATTGCTGCACCAGCTGCAGTTCCTGCAGATGAGACAACGCTCTCCATCATCAAGCGCATCTTTACAGCTGTCTCTTTACTTATTACCCGCTCGGAGCTCTGCTTCTCTGAGGGTGTGTAGCGACCAGCTGCATCGCTATGGCCAGCAATCAAAGTTGGAGTTACCTTCACTCCATCATTTGCAATAGTTGCAAAGACTGAAGTCGCCTGCATCGCAGTTAGGGAGTACCCCTGGCCAAAGGCAACGGTTGGCGCGGTTGTGCCTGACCAGTCCTTAACATCTAATAACTTTCCAGATTCTTCGCCGGGCAGCCCAGAACCGGTCTTTACCGATACGCCAAACTTCTTTAGGTAAGAATGAAGCTTTTCATTTGAAATCATCTCGCCAACTTTTATTGCAGCTGTATTACTCGAAGTTGCAAGCGCTCCGGAGAGCGTGAGTTTTAAAGTTGGATGCGGATCATGATCCTTAAAGACTTTTATGGAGCGCTTTAACTTATAAGGAACAGTGATAACTGATTCAGGTTGAATCTTTCCCTCTTCAATCGCCGCTGCAAATGTGATTACTTTGCCAGTTGAACCAGGTTCGTAAACCTCTTGAACTGAAGGGTTTTGCCAATGATATGGATCGACTCCTTGGGTCTTACCCGGAGTAAAAGTGGGAAATGAGGCATGAGCGATGATGTGACCAGTCGCCGGATCCATCACAATCACAGTTCCAGATAGCGCTTTAGATTTTTGAACCGCTTTACGAATTGACTCTTGCGCAACCCATTGAACATCGCGATCAATTGTTAAGCGAATTGTGTTACCACGACGCTCTTCGGCTGTAATTTTTTGAGTACCTGGAATTATCGTTCCAGCAGCGTTGGAGTATGTGTATTCGCCATTAACTCCAGCAAGTTTTGAATTCATGCTGTACTCAAGGCCAGCTGCGCCTTGACCAGCTTGATTCACAAATCCAATTACTGCTGCTCCTAGCTCGCCTTCTGGATATTCACGGGCATAGATTCGCTCTGCGAAAAATCCGAGGAGGCGCTTTTGCATTCCGCCTTCAGTCTTAATCACTCCATCGTTGTAATCCTCGACCGCCTTTTCTAGAGCCCTCCAAACGCTTGGTTTTACGCTCTTTGCGATCACAACATATCTACGCTCGCCAACTAGTTGTTGCGCAAGTGCTTCCTCATTCATATCAAGAATGGGGGCCGCAAGTGCCGCTAGCTTCTTGGGATAATCAACAATCACTTGATCAACCAAGATGCGATAAGAGAAAACGCTGCGAGCAAACTCAACTCCATTTATATCGGTAATCGCCCCTCTTGGCGCCATGATGACGGAGCGCTTGGTTAACTCATTATCGGCAAAACTCGCATAACCCGCTGCTCTTACTGCTTGTACATCAATGAGGCGGATCGAGAAGACCGCAATTAGCACTAGTGAGATTGCGACCAGGTACTTAATCCTCCGGCCTACTAGCGCATCATGTGGCATCTAAGGTTTCACCTTCTCGGCCTTTGGTGCAGGGACCTCAGAGAGGTCAAGAAATCTCGGTGTCGAACTAGGAACCATTCCCAGATTTACTGCGCGTTCTGCCAATTTCTCTGGAGTTGAAATTATGGCGACCTCGCGGAGCGCTTCTTCGCGCGCCTCATTTATCGAAATCGCCTCAAGCTTTAACTCTTTGATTCGCACCGCATCATTTCCCAGCAAGATGTTGATCCCAAGTAATCCGAGTAATCCAAGGGCAAGGATGAAACCAATCAGCCCATAAAAGAGGCGATCACTAGCTTGTTCGCCAGCAACAGGGCGAAGCTCGGGCACCAGCCTTAAAACAGCGCGAGTTGAGCGACCTAAAACAATCTTCCGTGATTTGGTTACGGCCGGTGCGAGAGCAGATAGCGCCATTAGCTCGCCATCCGCTCAATCGCACGTAACCGGACGGATTGCGCACGAGAATTTTCTTTTATCTCTTCTTCACTAGCTTTCTCACTGCCGCGAAATACCAATTCAAATTTCGCTTTTAGCTCTTCAATCTCAACTGGAAGCTCTCTGGGACTCTTAGATTCACTAGCTTCGTGAAAGATCTCTTTAACAATTTTGTCTTCCAGAGATTGGAACGACATGACAACTACTCGGCCGCCAACTTTTGTAACATCGAGCGCCTTCGGAAGTGCTCGCTTCAGAATTTCTAGTTCTTGATTTACCTCGATGCGAATCGCTTGGAAAGTGCGCTTCGCTGGGTTTCCACCAATACGCCGTGCAGGGGCTGGGATGCTCGCTTTTACTAGATCGGCAAGATCAGTTGTAGTTTTCAAACTACCGGAGGCGCGTGCTTTGATGATGTTCTCGGCGATCCGACTGGCAAAACGCTCCTCGCCATAGACCTTCAAAATGCGAATTAACTGGCTCTTTTCATAGTTTGAAAGAAGATCAGCAGCCGTCATTCCAGTCGAGTTGTCCATACGCATATCAAGCGGGGCGGTATGTGCATATGAAAAACCACGCTCTACTTGATCTAGCTGAAGGGAGGAGACTCCGAGATCAAAGAGGATTCCATCTACTCCGTTTATTCCGAGTTCGCTCAAGACTTCGGCAATCTCGTCGTAAACGGCGTGAATAACAGTGATGCGATCTGCGAAGCGCTCCAGACGATTTGTGGCTATTGCAATCGCTTCTTTATCTCGATCTAGACCTACAACTCTTAGCTTCGGAAAACGCTCTAGTAAGGCTTCGGTGTGACCGCCCATCCCAAGAGTTGCATCAACAACAATTGGAGATCCGCTTCGTTCTATCGATGGAGTAAGAAGTGCCAGGCAACGCTCAAGTGCGACTGGCTTGTGAATCATCTTCCCCTCCCTCATCTCGTTCGCTCCCGCTTGTTTCTTCTTAACTTCCCTCTGCTCTGGTCACCGCCGGCCGACGGATCTTTGGGGGGTTGAGCGGCGCCGGGGAAGGGGCGTCGCTCGCTGAAGGTCGGCGGTGGCCAGAGAAGAGGGCCTAAAGAATTAGAACAACCCCGGGAACACCTCCTCGGAAACTTCGGCGAATCCCTTTTCACGATCTTTCAAATAAATCTTCCAAGATTTGCTATCCCAAATTTCAACTCGAGTATTTGCACCGATAACAATGCAATCTTTTTCAAGCGCTGCATATTCGCGAAGTCCAGTTGGAATCATTACGCGACCTTGTTTGTCAGGAATTTCATCATGTGCACCGGCGAACATCACACGCATGTAATCGCGCGCTGATTTCGCAGTTAATGGCGCTTGTTTTAGCTGATCTGTAATTCGTGCAAATTCATTACTTGGAAAAACATAAAGACAACGCTCTTGGCCTTTTGTAATTACTAATCCACTTGCAAGTTCATCTCGAAATTTTGCGGGGAGTATCAATCTGCCTTTGTCATCGAGGCGAGGTTCATGGGTGCCTAGAAACACTTAAACCTCCCCCGGTCCTGCGGCAGAACCCCCGTTCTGCGTAATTCCCCACTTTACTCCCTTTTACTCCATTTTCAACCACCCCTCTCCATTTGCCCGCATAGGCAAAAGCGCCTTCCTCCAATTGGTTTTGGGCATAAAAAAACCCGCCAAAAGGCGGGTGTTTAAGCGGAGTTAGCTACTCCCCAAAGGTCCTTTTATCCCAGCGTTGCTCAAAGCGATCGCTCCACTTTGAGCTCTTTTTCTCCCTTGGAGCCCGCTTAGCCATGCTATTCATGAGGCCACCGAGGTTAGAGATTGCCAGAACTGCTCCACTTAAGGAGATTGCAAAGCCGAAGACTCCGATCACAGGGGTCTTGGAGATCATCCCGGTCAGCAAGCCCAAGATGCCCGCTACAACGAGAAGAAATCCAACGACCACTCGAGTACGACTCGGGGTCTTGCCGCTAAATGCTGAGATAAGGCGCGGATCATCGGCGGCGAGAGCTTCTTCCATCTCTGCCAAGAGGCGCTTTTCATGCTCAGAAAGTGGCATGGCGCTTACGATAGTAGAAGCGAGGTGTGAGCGAAAGTCGAATCCCTCACTCAGCGCTCAGAGATATCTGGGTCCTCACTTTCATCCTCCTGAGAACCCTCCTCGATCAACCTCGCGGGCTGAATCGAGCCCCGACCAAAGCGGGCGATCGCTCGGTCAATCGCATCTTGAGCTTCACGCCATCCACTCTCCCGCTCGCCTAATTCGAGTTGTTCGACCGCTTCATTCTCATCGATCAGATTTTCAAGCGAGACGCCGAGCAATCGAATCCTTGAGCCATCCAATTTGAGAGCGAGATATAGCTCGCGGGCAATTTCAAAGACATCATGCATCCCGCTAATTCCATAGGCGAGCGTCTTTGATTTTGTGAGGTTTGTGAAGTCAGAGAATCTAACTTTCAAACCAATCGTGCGCGCCCGCAATTCTCGCTTACGCATCCGATGAGTAACTCGCTCTGATAGTCGGAGCAACTCACGGAAAATCTCTTCGCGGTCTTCGAGATCATATGCAAAAGTCTCGGCAGCGCTAATGCTTTTTTCGGGGGCATCGGTTATTACCTCTCGAAAGTCTCTCCCCCATGCGAGTTCGTAGAGTGATTCTCCGGCGCCCTCTCCGAGCGCACGCTTTAGCGTCTCGACTGGGGTGTTTGCGATATCGCCAACGGTGCGCAATCCAAGTTTTTGTAGCTCTTCATTTGTCTTTGGGCCAACTCCCCAGAGTTCATTAACAGGTAGCGGATGAAGGAAGGTGAGCACTCGATCTTCAGCAATCTCAAGCATCCCATCTGGCTTACATCTACCAGAGGCTAATTTCGCTATGAATTTAGAGGTTGCGATACCAACGGAACAAGTTATCCGCTCTTGTTCCTTTACTCGTTTGCGAACAGCGGTTGCGATTTCTCTGCCGCCTCCAAATAAGCGCCTTGAACCACTTACATCCAAAAAAGCTTCATCAAGTGAAAGCGGTTCAACATGAGGTGTGAAATCAAAGAAGATCTCCATTACTCGCCGGGAAACTTCAGAGTAGCGCTCGTGATCGGGAGGAATGAAAATTGCTTTCGGCGCTATCCGTTGCGCTCTTGCGACTGGCATAGCTGCGCGAATTCCAAATTTACGAGCGGCATAGTTTGCAGAGAGGACTACTCCGCGCGCTCCAGCGCCAACAACGAGCGGTTTTCCTTGGTATTGGGGGTAGTCGAGTTCAGAGACTGAGGCAAAGAATGCATCCATATCGACATGCAAAATTGTGGAGCGTTCTCTCATCTCTTCACTCACAAGATGCGAGATTACGCCACTTCTCATATGCAGTTGAGAGCTCCCACGCCCCAGTTGCTCTTAGTGAAATACCGCGTGGCCCAGTTCTGCGTATCTCTCCTTTTACTAATAACAGCCAAGAGTTAAGCAAGGTACTTGCATAAGAGTTCTGGGCATCTTCAAAGAAAGTTGCATCGCTACATCCAAATCCATCATCAAGGGTAAGAAACATAACCCGCTTTCCAGAGCGAACTGGCGGGGTTTGCAGCGCAACTTTCACACCGGCTACTAGTACCTCTGATTTGGAGCGCTGTTTTAATAATTCGCTAGAGCGGATAGCTCCGATCTCATTTAGAAAATCAGCATAGAACTCAATCATGTGGTGCGAGACATCCATATTTAGATGCTCAATCTCATTTCTTACTACTTCATCGCTTCTTAAATCAGGTAGCCCGGTCTTAACTAAAGATGGGGTGAAGGCGATTGTGAGTTGTGAGCCACCTGCTTTATTAGATGAGTGAGACCATCTATATAGATCATTTAAGTGAAGTAGTAAGTCCCGGCGATTAAGGCTTGATTCATATAGCGAATCAAAGGCCCCAAGCATCAATAACGCCTCAGTTGTTGGCCTACTTGCGCCAGAGCGGTGTACGAAATCAGCGAGATCTAAAAATGGGCGGGCTTTTATTATCAAATCGACTTCCTTCTCACTTATCCCACTTACATCTGATAGCGCGATACGAATCGAATAACCGTTAGCGCGATCTCTTTCGACTCGATAACTTCGATCAGAGCGATTTACATCAATCGGAGCGATTGCTATTTTGCATTGTCGGACTTCATCGAGAATCAACCGTTTTGGATACATGCCGGGATCATGGGTAAGTACCCCGGCTAGAAATTGGGCTGGGTAGTGGGTTTTAAGCCAAGCGGATTGGTAGGTAGGTAAGGCAAAGGCGGCGGCATGTGCTTTGCAAAATCCAAATGAGGCGAAGGCGCGCAACACATCCCAGACTTCGGTGACCACAGCTAATGAATAGCCTTTAGCGATCGCGCTGGGAAAGAACCAGTCACAGATGATCTGTTGGCTATCTCTATCGCCTAGAGCTCTCCGCTTCTCATCAGCCTCAGCTAGCGATATCCCAGTCATCGTCGCGATGATCTCAATTACCTGTTCATGAAATACGACTACGCCTTCGGTATCACTCAATATCGGAGCTAAATCAGGATGAATCATCGAGCGCGGCTTCCAGCCTTGGCGACTATTTAAAAAGGGGGTTATCATGTCGCTCTTTACTGGGCCAGGGCGGAATAAAGAGATATCGATTATCAGATCGTTAAAGCTCTCGGGTGCGAATTTTCCTACTAACTCACGCTGTCCTGGGCTCTCGATTTGAAATAGGCCTAGCGTCTTAGTCGATTGGATTAATTCAAAGGTTGGTCCATCATCAAGAGGTATCGAATCGATATCTATCTTCTTATTAGTAGTCCGATCTATCTCGGTAAGAGCATAAGCAAGGGTGGATTGCATCCGCACCCCAAGGATGTCCAGCTTCAATAAGCCGACTGCTTCTACATCATCTTTATCCCATTGGACCATTGGGTAGCCGCTGGCATTCATTTCAACCGGAGCGCGGTCATACAAACCGATATCAGATAAGACAACAGCGCAAGGATGCATCGCAAGGTTTCTAGGTAGCCCATCTAGCCGTTCAGCTAAGCCGATTGCCATCCGCCAAAGTGGCGAAGTGAGATTTAGACTTTTAAGTTCCGGTAAATTCTCTAGAGATTTACTTATATTTCGCGCTCTTATATGCGGTAGCGATTTTGCTACTAGATCAATCTCCATTGGCGGAAGTGAGAGCGCAGCGCCAACATCACGAATCGCATGGCGAGCGCGATATGTATCAAACATCGCAACAGTTGCGGCTCGTTCTTTATAGAAATCAAAGACTTGATCGTAGATCTCAAGGCGGCGAGCAGATTCGACATCGATATCAATATCAGGAAGAGCGGCTCTAAGTGGTGAACAGAACCGCTCCATGAGAAGTCCAAGTGATAGTGGTTCCACACCTGATATCCCAAGTAAGTGGCAGACAAGTGAGCCCGCTCCGCTACCCCGAGCTGCGACTCGAATTCCAGAGCTACGGGCGCGATCGGTCACATCTGCGACAGTTAGAAAATATGACTCGTAGCCCATGGTTTTGATTATCTGTAACTCTTTTTCGAGTCGAGCAATTACCTCTTTATTGTCATGTTTATTGTCAGGGTTTTTATTGCCATGGCTATTCTCTTTCCCGCCGTATCTCCAGCTGATTCCGGAGTAGCAACGCTGTTTTAATTGGCGGACGAGTTCTTCATGGCTAGATGCGCCAACAACGCTTGGTTCTGGAAGGTGGATTGAGCCGATTCCGATATCAATTCGTGGTGATAGTTGGGCCGATTCAGCCCACTCTCTAGTTGCTCGAAGTAGAAGCTTTCCGCTCCGCTCCCCGGCTGCTCTAGCGATACTTTCCGCTAGATAAGCCATCTCTTCGCTACTTTTTAAGAAAGCCTCGGCGTTCTTACGCTCTACAACGTTTCGATGAAGCGGGAGGAGATTTCTAGTCGCATCCAAGATATCTGCGATAGGAGCATCGGAGCGCTCCTTCATCCGGACGGTATTGCTTAATACAGCTTTTAGATCATTATCTCTAGCAAACCCAAGGGTTCTAGCAGCGTGTCCGGTAGAGCGGACTCCTTCGCTCTCTAGATGAGAGACGCACTCAAGGGCTTGATCTTTAAATAGATTTCTAGTTTTATTTAATATTGCGAGCGCTTTATCGTAACGGCGCGAGAGAATCGCTCGACTAACCTCAGAGTTAGGGCCATGCAGTAGAAGTAGATTCTTTGTGTAATTTTCATTTGCAATAAAAAAGTCAGTGGTTGGTGGCGAAGCCAATCGCTTCATTCCTGTCACCACGCGAACTAGTGAACTCCAGTTACCTGGGGTTGCTAGAAGAAGTAACCTAGATTGATTCTCATATTCGATATCTATTCCGATAATCGGAGCGATTGAATTTGATTCACAACTTGTGGCAAAGCGAATCGCGCCAGCGAGAGTATCTCGATCAGTTAAGGCGAGCGCGTTCATCCCTAACTCGCTAGCTCTAGTGACTAATTGATCGGGAAGATTTGTTCCATATTTAAATGAGTAGCCACTTGCTACATGTAGATGCGTGAAGCTCATGTTTTTACGCAGAGGCAGATCTTGAGGTGGGCCTTATCCGCCAGATCGGATTACGAGGATCGATAACCTCTTCGCGCTCAATCTCGAAGGTCGCCATCGTTCCAATCGGCGCCGCCTCCACTCGCCAGAGAATCCGCGCACCATCATCAGGGCGATAGAAGCCATCGCTCGCTCGATTCCACCAACCGCCGGATTCGCGCCAAGAAGATAGGACGGCATGGATACGGAAGCGCTGGCCGCGGAAGGCGAACTCAACCGGTTCGCCGCCGATTAGGTAGATCTGGGGTGGGTTTTCGAACATTTGTTCGAACCCTAGCGAGCCGCCCCGACATCTGGCAACTGCCCCATGGTTAGCGACGCGCCGAGGGGTGGAGGAGGGCGCGAAAGATGTCTTCAGGAGTTTGCCGTGAGTTCACGGCCCCTTTATTGACAGAGCACCCCCAAAACGTAACTTTCAATCCCTTCCCCGGTAACAGGCCACCGCCTAATCCACCTAAGTATTAAGAAACGATGGAGGAAGTGAGTTGAAACGCACACTAGTAGTTGGAATCACACTTGCAAGTCTTGTCGCTACCGGAGTTTCAGTCGCACAAGGAAATTCATTCTTCAGTACAACTAATCAACCAGTAACAGTCACAATTCTTCATAACAATGATGGCGAATCAGCGCTACTTCCAGATCAACAATTCCGCACCGACAGAGGAAATCTAGTTTACGGTGGCGTAGCTGCTTTTGCCCAGGTTATGAAACGCGAAGTAAAGTCAGCGCGCTCCTCGAATAACGCAGTCTTAAGTGTGTACGCCGGCGACTCCTTCTTAGCCAGCAAGAACTTAATCTGTGCAAACCCAGCAGATGCTAACTCCAATGCAGTCGTACTCGATGGCGTCGCCCAATCCATGATGCCTTATGACGTACATGTCCTTGGCAATCATGAATTTGACTACGGTACTGGATTTCTCCGTCGTTACATTGACTCGTTCCAAGCTAAAGCTCGCCATCCATTTATATCCGGTAATTTAGATTTCTCTGCTAATGCTGATTTGAGCGGCATAATGACCAAGAGTGACACAATTCTTCGCGGACTTATAACTGGCAAGCGAGTTGCGCAGAACTATGTACATAAAGATTATGCGACTGGTGCGCTCATTGGCGTTGTTAGCGCTATAACGCCTACGCTCCGGACAATATCCTCGCCAGGAACGGTAAAGCTAACAACATCGGATATTGCTACCACCGCAGCCTTGGTAAACAAGCAGGTTGCCTCGCTAACGGCAAAAGGGGTAAATAAGGTAATCTTGGTAAGTCACCTTCAAGGAGTTGCTTTCGATCGCCAGCTGATAGCGCTGCTAAAGAATGTTGATGTGGCAATCGCTGGTGGTGGTGATGACCTGCTAACAAGCCCTGATCTGCCGGAAGCTTCCCAATTGATTCCAGGTGAGGCAAAGCCCGTTGGTAAATATCCAGAGTTAGTTAAGGACGCTAATGGCGTTGATGTTCCTCTAATAACTACTAAGGGAAATTATGCGTATGTCGGGCGATTTGACATTTCCTTTGATTCCCAAGGCGCCATGACAAGCTACAACAAGACCACCTCGTTCCCACGTCGAGTGATACCGAGATCCTCCGTCAGCGAAGCTCTCGCAATCAAAGATGCGGTCACGCCAATTACTTCAATTGTTGAATCGGTTGAAAAACCGCTTCAGAAATGCCTAACCGGCTTCTCAACTCCAATCGCTTCATCGCAAGTTGTCTTTGCGACTGACCGAGGAAGCGCAACGGTCTTAGGTGTTCGAACTGCAGAGACAAATGGTGGAAATCTTGTTGCAGATGCCTTCGTGCATGCCTATCGATCAAGAGCAAGCGCCTTTAGCCTGCCCGCGCCAAGCGCTACATCTCCATTGATTGCGCTGCAAAATGGCGGTGGTATTCGCCAGAACGGTGGTGTCACGCTGCCGACTAATGGCGCACCAGGTGCCATAAATCGAGGCAATAGTTTCGACCTCCTGCCTTTCGATAATCGTTTGGTCGCTATCACCGGAGTAAGCGCGACTGATCTGAAAGAAATCATGGAGCGCTCATGCGCAGTCAGCACTAGCGGAGGTGGACAGTTCTTACAGTTTTCTGGATTTAGAGTTTCCTGTTCACGAAGCGGTACGGCAATCGTGATATCCAATCCAGTTGGTGATTCCTACGCCGGGAGCGTTACGACCCCGGGCAGTAGGGTTCGCGAAATCACACTCGCCGACGGGCGAGCCTTAGTTCGTGATGGCGCCGTGGTCTCGGGAGCACCAACTGTCACAGTTGTAACAAATAACTTCACCGCAGAAGGCGGTGACAACTACCCAACACTTGCCAAGTTAGTAAAGACTGGCTTTGGTATCTCCTACGAGCAGGCGCTCTACGACTATCTCTTGAGCTTCCCGAAAAACGCAGCCGGATTGCCCGAGATACCCGCAGCAGATGCCCGCTACGCCAAAGGCACGGGAGAAGGTCGCTTTACCTGGATTAGTTAAAGCAACCAAGACCGGGGCAGCGCTGAGATGAGGGCTTAGCGCTTCCCCGGGCGACGCGCCAAAGCGCGCAAGTTAGTTGAAATTTCAACCAATCAGGCTAACCTTCTTCTCTCAACCGAAAGGAAAGAACAGCAATGGATATTCTCCTAGTAATCGGACGAGTGCTTTTTGCCTTGATCTTCATCAATTCAGGAGTCGCGCACCTGACCAAGCTCAATGGCATGGCTAGCTATGCACAGTTCAAGAAGGTCCCATCCCCTAAGTTGGCAGTTATCGTCACTGGACTAATGCTCATTATTGGTGGTCTTTATGTAGCGCTCGGCATATTCGCTGATCTCGGAGCTTTATTGCTCGCCATCTTCCTCGTTATCTCAGCCTTCATGATG
>Ga0116204_1001608_pt1 | contig 12549 bp, 11 predicted proteins | sample LakKivwa52mmetaG_FD_94481 | JGI IMG/M metagenome (GOLD analysis project Ga0116204, IMG submission 94481) | Anoxic lake water microbial communities from Lake Kivu, Rwanda to study Microbial Dark Matter (Phase II) - Lake Kivu water 52m metaG | ecosystem: Environmental > Aquatic > Freshwater > Lake...
ATCACAGTAGATACAGGGATCGTAGCTCATGAAGGAGTCGCTTCCTTCAAATCTGCCGGAATCGATGTCATTATTACAGATCATCACCTACCCGCTGGTGCAACGCATCAAACGTTGCAGGCAGACCTGTCTGACTCCACTCTCCCTGTCTCAGATGGATTAATCCACACCACAGCAACTTCCGGCGCAGGAGTCGCTTGGCTTTTGATCCTTTACTTGCTTGGCGACACAGCTCTGAACCTCTTAGATTTAACTGTTATCGGGGTGGTAGGGGACATGATGCCATTATCAGGCCTTAATCGTTCGATCTGCGTAGCCGGCTTGCAAGCGCTTACAACTTCTACACGACCAGGAATTGTCGCTATGAAACAAGCGATGGGGATTATGGACAAAAAATTGACCACTTATGATATCAGTTTTGGGATTGCTCCTCGTATCAATGCCGCCGGCCGGATTTACAGTCCCCTTGATGCACTCAGATTGCTCTGTACTACTGATTCTAAACTTGCCACTGACTTGGCCATCAAAATAGAATCACATAATCAGGATCGACAGGAATATACTGAAAAAGCTCTCAAGCAAGCTGTTGCCAAACAAATCGAGCATAAAATTATCATCATTGTGGGCGATTATCACGAAGGCGTGATCGGTTTGGTGGCTGGCAAGTTGGCGGAAATGTTCCATCGACCTGCCGTTGTCATGAGTCTCAATGGTGAAGTGATCAAAGGTTCCGCCCGTTCAGTGTCAGGAATTAACATTACCAATCTACTCAGATCACTCAAAACTCCTTTCTTAGGCCTTGGGGGTCACGAGCAGGCAGCTGGTTTTAGTCTTACGCACGATAATCTCTCGCCTATGCAAGCAGAACTAGAATCACTCGCCGATCAGCAGATTAGTGATTTGCTTTTAGTCAAGCAATATAGCGCCGATTTAGAGCTAAATTTGATATCTCTCACTCTGAAACTTGCCAAACTCTTAGGTCAACTTGAACCCTTTGGCATCGGAAATCCCAAGCCCAAATTCCTTTTCAGCGATGTTAAAGTCATTGATGATCGTAAATTGGGTCAAACGGGGAGACATCGCAAGCTATTTTTAGCTACTGGGGATAAGCCAATCGAGCTCATGCTTTTCAATACCGAACTGAGATATCCTTTGAATCAGCTCAATCAATTAATTGCTTCACTAGAAATAAATACTTGGAACGGCAGGGAGTCTATCCAACTCATCGCAAGTCATGTGGAAATTTAAATCATTTAAACAATTCGTTCAAAATATTTTACAGCTAGATTTATCTCGCAAACTTTTACTCGCGTCGATATTCTTACTGACTAGCTTATATCCAGGACAAAATTCAATCCAAACTATCATTCTCAGACCTGGTCCTATTAAGGCATATAAATTACCAGGACCTGCTCAGACTATCTATCCTCTCCACGATGGAACAAATCTCTCACCTCTTACTGCCAAGTCTATCGTAGTTCAAGATGTAGGTAGTAAAACTATTATCTTCAGCAAGAATCCAGATACTATCTTATTTCCCGCCTCGCTTACCAAAATCATGACAGCATTAGTCTCATTGGAAGAATGGCAAGATTTAAATGCTGTGATTACAGTTAAAAATGAAGATCGGGCGATTGGGCAAACTATTGATTTGATCGCAGGTGAACAACTTACTCTAAGAAGTCTCCTTTATGGCTTATTGATTCAATCAGGCAATGATGCAGCTTTAGCCTTAGCAGATAACTATCCTGGCGGGTATTACGAGTTTGTCAAAGCTATGAACGCTAAGGCTCAATCGCTTCATTTAACAAATACAACCTTCAAAAATCCTTCCGGGATCGATCAATATGGGCATGTCACTACCTCTCGTGATCTAGCCATTCTTGCGTCGTACGCCATCGAAAATCATAATATTAGAGAAATAGTTGGCAACAAGCAATATACTATATCTGATGTTACTGGCCAAATAACTCACGAACTTTTAACAACTAATCAACTTCTAGGTGAAATATCAGGGTTGTCAGGATTAAAAACTGGCTGGACTAGTGGGGCAGGCGAGTGTCTCATTAGCTATGTCGAGAGAGATGGCAATAAAATTGTTGTTGTTGTTTTAGGTTCCACTGATCGCTTCGGTGAGACGAGGACTATTGTGGATTGGGTTTATGCACACCACGATTGGATAACCCCAGTTCTCTAGGTTATAATGCACTTCATGCGCACATATATCAGAGATCTTAAATCTAGTTTAGGTACACAAGTCACTATATCTGGTTTTGTCCATGCTATTCGCAATCAGGGTAAGATTGCATTTATCCGGCTTCGCGATGTCACTGGTTCTGTTCAAATAGTTGTGCTTGGTAGCAATACAGATAGTTTTGAGATCGTCAAAAATCTTACTCTCGAATCAGTCGTTACCATCAGTGGATTATGCAAAGAAGCTAAGCAAGTCCCAGAAGGCTTAGAACTAGAATGTGTAACCATTCAAGTTCTCTCTCATTCTCTGCCAAGCTTGCCGATACCAGTTGCAGTAGAAAAAGGCTCAGAAGATGTCGACATAACCAATCGCTTTGATTGGCGCTGGCTCGACCTTAGACTGCCAGATAAACAATTTATTTTTAAAGTATGGACAGCTCTGGAATCTGGGGCACGGGAATATTGGCTTGCAAATAATTTTACCCAGCTTTATTCACCAGCCATGATGAATGCAGCTAGCGAGGGGGGTGCAGAATTTTTTGAAGTAAAATATTTCGATCGAAAAGCTTATTTAGCACAGTCACCTCAATTTTACAAACAGATGGCGATGGCGTCAGGTATGGAGAAAATCTTCATGGTTGGTCCAGTCTTCCGAGCTGAAGAGTCATTTACTACCAGACATATGACAGAGTTTACTGGATGGGATGTTGAGTTATCATACATAGACTCACATCATGATGTTATGGATATGGAGGAGCAACTTCTAGTACACGCTTTCACTAAAGCCAAAGATTTAATACCAGATTTGGTTATTCCTCAGACACCTTTCCCTAGAATTACCCTAGCAGAAGCCAAACTTAAGTTGGCTAAAATAGGAGTTCCTAGTGAAAAGGTTAACGATCTCTCTCCTGAAGAAGAACGCTCAATTGCTGAAATAGTAAAGGAAGAATATGAGCATGATTTTGTTTTTATTATCGACTATCCCAAGGATGGGAGAGCTTTCTATCATATGCGTCATGAGGATAATCAAGAGCTAACCAAAGGTTTCGATTTGCTCTATAAAGGTATAGAAATCACTACTGGCGCTCAAAGAGAGCATCGAATTGAGATACTCGAAAAACAAGCACTAGAAAAGGGAGTTGCGCTAGATACAATTAACGATTACCTCAACTTCTTCCGTTATGGCTGTCCTCCTCATGGTGGAATTGGCATGGGACCAGGACGCTTAGTCATGAAAATTCTAAATTTGCCTAGCGTAAAAGAGGCGACTTATTTGCCACGAGACGTTAAGCGACTCAGACCTTAACTAACTACTCCAACCAAGTATCAGAGACCGCGCTTACATAAGCTGTAAAATCAGGATCTCCGGTGAAGACGTAAACTGGTTGCATGAATTGTTGTGGCGTATCAGAGTCATAGTATCGTATCGTTATGTCTCGTATAGTAACGTTTGTGGTATTTGGTTTGACTCCAGCGATGAACCCTTGGCCTTCTTGTAATCGCTTCCAGGCTTCTGCCACTCCAATTAATGGGTAGACCGCAGATCTATCCAAATCAACCGGGAAATAATTGTAACTCAAATTGATAAATTGTCTCGAGTCTTCACGTTGCAATGCCAGCACTGCTGTAATCAAGCCTCTATCTGCACTGGGATTCACCACTTCTACTTCATCAACTGGGGCACGATATAAATTTACTTGCAGAAAATGCGCTTGAGCGAGGGCGACAGCCGAGACAATTTGATCTTTATCAGCTTTCAGTGGCAAGACTGTGGGCTTACCTTCCTTGATATCATCTGGCAACAACTCAATTCTCGATAATAAATTATAGACTCGATCTACCGCTTGAGATTCTGAAAAATAGATTGTAGGCGTCGTATATGAGGGATCCTCTTGCCATCTCTTGTCTAATACAAACAAACCAGTGATAATGTCAACAGTTAAGGATGAGGAGATCGGATCGCTGGAATCCCAGCGATACTCAGTTTCAGACAATTTGGTAGCTTCTTGAATGTAATCTAATCTAGTTGCGATGGACTGAGCTGCGTCATAAGCTAGTAAATTTGCTTTCTTGATGGGCATAAAGAATACCTTAAATTGATTAGGCAACTTGGTTGGCAATCCACCTGTAGGAGTCTCTAGCGCGAAGTTAAAAGTCATTGGTTCAGCTTGTGGGTATATGATTCTGGGCAATTTACCAAAAAGTACATCAGGTGGGGGAGGGGGAGGAGGATTCAATTTTCGCCAATAGGCGATCGAGGCAGTTAGCACAACACGTCCTATCATTAGTACAACTAAGGCTATGCCTCCATATTTAATTGCTTTCCTAGCCACTATTGCCGTTTCACCAAGATTTGCCATATATGGTTAGTATAGCGTAGCTTAAGGTATAATCCAGCCATATGACAGTTCGCACACGTATCGCCCCGTCTCCAACCGGCATCGCCCATTTAGGGACTGCCTACACTGCTATGCGAAATCTCGCGATTGCCAGGCAGAATAATGGTCAGTTTCTTGTTCGGATAGAGGATACCGATCGGAATCGATACGTGGAGGGGGCAGTTGAGGTTATTTTTGATGCCTTATCTTGGTTAGGTTTGACTCACGACGAAGGTTCAGACATAGGTGGGCCACACGCTCCGTATACTCAGTCTGAGAGGCTCGCCATTTATCAGGAATACGTTGCCAAATTGATCGAAAATGACCATGCATATTATTGTTTTTGTACTCAGGATCGTCTCAATCAAGTTCGTACAGAACAACAAGCCAATAAATTGCTACCCCGATATGACGGCCATTGTCGCAAACTCCAACTCAATGACATAAAGAAAAGAGTTGGTTCAGGTGAAAGTTTTGTCATTAGACTCAAAGTCCCAGACTCAGGAGTAACAATTTGCCAAGACGTTGTTCGTGGTCCGATTGAGTTTCAGAATTCAGGAATCGATGACCAGGTTCTGCTTAAATCTGATGGCTTTCCTACTTATCATTTAGGTGTCGTGGTAGATGATTATCTCATGGGGATTACCCACGTCATTAGAGGAGAAGAGTGGTTATCATCCACCCCCAAGCACGTCCTCATTTATGAGGCTTTTGGCTGGCAACCGCCTGTCTTTGCTCACTTACCAGTCATCCGCAACAAAGATCATAGTAAAATGAGCAAGCGTAAAAATGATGTCTCAATTCTCTCTCATCGCGATAAAGGCTATCTTCCAGAAGCAATTAACAACTTCCTTGGTTTAATGGGCTGGTCTCATCCAGAAAAAAAAGAGATATTTTCACTTGATGAGTTCCTTCAACTTTTCACTCTCGAACGCATTACTCTGACTGCACCAGTCTATGATCTGGAAAAACTTAACTGGATAAACGGGATGTATATTCGCGAGATGACCGACAGCGAATTATCCAAGCGACTTGCACCCTTTATCCCAGCTGATTGTCCAGGTGATTTGGTTGAGCAAATCCTTCCTCTGATCAAAGAGCGTCTTGTGACTCTTAAGGATTTTGAAGAACTCTCTAGTTTCTTCTATCGTGACATTAAAGTTGATCAATCAATGTTAACGAAGAAGTCAACTCCAGAGGAGGTAAAGACTCAAATCGTCGCCACTCTCACTGCTCTCTCAAATATTGACCAACAAAATTGGACACATGAAAAGATAGAACAAACAATTAGATCTCTCTCCGAATCGAATTCTTGGAAACCAGGTCAGTACTTCATGATGTTGCGCATTGCTGTTACAGGTAAGTCTGCTACTCCTCCACTTTTTGAGACCATGCAAGTTATTGGTCGTGATCGAGTTCTCCAGCGACTTTCTCTCTAGATTTGCATTCGCTCAATTTTCTTGCTAACCTTTTCCTGCACTCTTACAAGGAGGTTACCAAACGGGCGTCTGGCCCATAATGAAAATCTGAATTCCCAAACGGTTGAATAAGCAGTTTGTGGAAGCAAACTTTTCAAGTTGGGTACGAGGAGGAGGGCCCCGATGTCGATCGGGGAATCGGACCCCCGTCGCACGGCGGGGAGTAATCAGCGGAAACCCTCAGGTGGCTGTATCCACCTATAAAGGACAAGTTCAACTAAGCAAAGACTTGTGCCATTACAATTTCTATTCAATACCAAAGGAGTATATATGTGCGGAATTTTCGGCTACGTCGGAGGTGGTAACGCCACGAGTATTGTCTTTGATGGTCTCAAAAATCTCGAGTATCGCGGATACGATTCTTGGGGTATCGCTAGTATGAAATCTGACAAGATTCTTATCCATAAGCGAGTTGGTAAAATCGGCCTCAGTAAATTGATACTTGGACTATCCAATGTTGCAATCGGACATACTCGGTGGGCCACTCACGGGGGAGTAACAGTAGCAAATACACATCCCCACCTCGACTGTGGGAAATCTCTCGCAGTTGTCCATAATGGCATCATCGAAAATTATGGAGCATTAAAGTCTGAGCTCCAAAATATTGGTCACAAATTTACCTCAGATACTGACACTGAGGTGTTCGCGCACTTAGTGGAGGAGGCGATGAAATCAAATGATTTTGTTACAGCTGTCAAATCTAGTTTTGTCAAAATCAAAGGTCTCAATACCCTCGTCGTGATGAATAAGGAGGGAGATCTTGTTGCTTGTAAAAATGGTTCATCCTTAGTGGTGGGGATAGATAAGAGTCACGCTATCTACTTGAGCTCAGACTTACCTTCACTCCTTGGATATACCAAGAACGTGGCAATTTTAAATGACCAAGAATTCGTAATTATCCAGGATGGTATGTTGGTCTCTAACCATAAGCTGGTTCAGATCGACATGGAGGTCAATCTCGCTGACAAGGGTGCCTACCCACATTATTACCTCAAAGAAATCCATGATCAACCCAGCTCACTAAGACGCAGATTCATGGGAGATCAAAGCCAAATAACCGAGGCAAAAAAGATTCTTGCCCAAGCTAAAAATGTTTATGCAATTGGCTGTGGGACAGCCTATTACTCGATGTTGCTATCTACCTACTTATTGTCACTCCATAATAATATTCAAGCTACGGCCATCCCAGCCAACGAGTTTGCCACTTTTGTACACTTGCTGGGTCCTGATTCAGTCGTGATGGTCGCCTCACAATCAGGGGAGACAATTGATGCCATCGAGGTAATCAGGTTGAGTAAATTCAGAGGCGCCAAAACCATTGGTCTTATCAATGTGCTCGGATCTACCCTCAGTCGAGAAGTGGATCTCTGTATTTCTCTCTCGGCTGGCATAGAAAAAGCCGTCGTCTCCTCCAAGGCTTTTAGCAATATGTTGTGTAGTATTTATTTGATTGCTGGCCATCAGCATGAGTTAGAAATTACCGCCACTTCAATCAGGGCATTGCTAGAGAGTAAGTTTCTGGTCAAACAGTTAAAAAATCTGGCTCGCCAGCTAGCTTCTCACCATTCACTTTTTGTGATCGGCCGTGGCATCAACTATCCTCTCGCCCTAGAGGGAGCCCTCAAGCTCAAAGAAATCTCCTATCTCCATGCCGAAGGACTGGCGGGTGGTGAGCTCAAGCATGGGGTGATTGCCTTGATTGAAAGAGGTACGCCAGTCTTCGTCATAGTCGGAAATGATGTCGAAAAATCATCAATCATTTCAAGTGCCATGGAGCTCAAAGCTAGGGGAGCTTGGATAATTGGCCTCAGTCCGACCAAAGAGATGGTTTTTGACGACTGGATTCAAGTGCCAGATCTACCCATTACCTCACCACTCGTGAACATCATCCCATTTCAGTTACTGGGATACTACTTGGCGCTCGAGAAAAAACTCGATCCAGACATGCCTCGCAATCTGGCCAAATCAGTTACAGTCAAGTAAGTTGAGACTTTGCCAAAGCGATAAGCTCCTCCAAACTCATTAGTTTGGCCTCGACTTCCTTACGCAATTTTACCTCTACTTGTGATTTGGTCTTAGTTGAAACTATGACTCTAATCGGACAGCCGATCATGTCGGCTTCGGCCAGTTTTTGCCCAGCGCCAACATCTATCCGATCATCATAAAGTATCTCAATTCCTGCTTTAGTTAGTTCAGTATAAATCTCGTCTGCTTGCTTTATGACAGACTCATCATTAGTGTTGAGGCTTGCTAGGTGGATTGTGAAAGGAGCTACTGATGCAGGCCAAATAATGCCTTTCTCATCATTAAACTTTTCTACAATCACTCCCATTGTCCTTGATACACCTATACCATAGCATCCCATGATTGGATATTTCTTCTCACCACTTTTATCATTAAAAGTGACCTCAAATGCCTTGGAATATTTTTGACCAAGATCAAAGACGTTACCTACTTCAGACGCCATCGCAGACTTAAGCTTATCTTTGCCACAGCTTGGGCAATCATCACCTTCTTTGTAAGTCTTAATATCGTCAACATTTACGCAATAATCACAGCTATCACAGTAGAGAATGGGGGCTTCGCCAGCGTCAGTCAAAACTTCAAATTCATAACTAACTTTTTCGGTAAAAGCTCCACCTGATGCTTCTGTGGCTTTGGCAGTTAGGCCTAATCGTTTAAATATTTTCAAATAAGCTTCTTTAGCCAATTTATAAAATTTATCAAAATCAGCTTGATCAGCATGGAAGCTATACATATCCTTCATAAGGAATTCGCGACCTCGCAAAATACCTGACTTGCTCCTTAGCTCATCACGGAATTTTGAGTTGATATGATAGATTGCAAGAGGGAGATCTTTTTCACTATGGATCCATTCTTTGGCTAGCGGAGTTACGGTTTCCTCGTTGCTTTGAGCTAAGGCATAATCACGCTCCGTCCTGCTTTTGACTTTAAACAATACGTCAATTTTGTCCCAGCCTCCGGTTTGCTTCCAAATTGAAGCAGGATGCAACACTGGCATAAGTACTTCTTGTCCGCCGATCTCGTTCATTTCCTCTCGTACAATTTGCGAAATTTTCTCTAACACCCGTAGTCCCATCGGTAGATAGGTATACACCCCAGCCATGACTTGTCTGACAAATCCAGCTTGAACAAGTAGTCTATGATTAGCGGTCTCAGCTGAGCTCGGGGCTGTTTTGAGAGTCTTATTAAACATTTTTGAGTATTTCATAATTTCTCTTGCACTCCTTGTTAAAATAATTTTCCACCAATAACTGCATTTTGGTTATTCGGTGAGATTAGCACGCATTGTCCATCTCCATCAGGCACTCCTAGAGTTAAACATTCAGATATAAAAGGGCCTATTTGTTTTGGTGGGAAGTTGACTACTCCCAAAACTAATTTATTCATAAGCGTCTCTTGATTATAATATTTTTTTACCTGGGCACTCGAGTTTTTTATTCCTATCTCACCCCCAAAATCAATAGTTAATTTATAGGCTGGCTTGTGAGCCTCAGGAAAATCTTCGACCGCCACAATCTTCCCCACGCGAATGTCTAGCTTTGCAAAATCATCATATGTGGCCATATATTCTCCTCAATTGTTTAATAACAAAAAACCCTTGCACATCCCCAAAACTGGGAACATGCAAGGGCCTTCTAGGGCGGTACCACCTCGCTACTCTACTTAATTACTGCGTTTCGTGCAGTCTACGTAGTGCTCATCACACTCAGCTCCAGGGCGGGAAACCCTTTCATCGCTTTATTAAACTAGAGTGATTGTAGCTCAGACTCCAATAGTTCGTCAAACATGGGGGTGACAGACCGCTCAGTTATGCTACTTAAATCAATATTTACTTGCGTCTGTATCCAATCTTCGAACCAGTAAGTCCACTTAGTCCAAGACTCTGATTTTGCCCCATATCGCTCAGCCAAGTCATTTACCCTTACTCTATAACTAGATACACCCGCAGGCGTTACTCTACAGTCTGCGTACAAGAGAATAATTGATCCTGGATTTGCCAGCGCTAATTTTTCACTAGTTGCTTCTGCAAAATATAGCTCTTCTTCTTCATTAATTGCATCAATAAATTTCTCTAACTTGGCTTCTTGGAGGATTCCTGTGGTCGCATCATGGGCATCATGGCCATATTTTTTCCAATACCTTGATTGAATATCTTGCCAATGTTGCAAATTATCGATCTCGCCAAACTTACTTCCTCGCGACTTCTCAGTTAGATCAAACTTCACAATGTTCCCTAGGTCATGGACTAGACATAGCTGTGTCGCGAAATCTGCATCACACTCACTTTTCCAAGCCTCAGCCACCAATTTCCCAACCGCAGCCACGCGTAGCATATGAGTTTTGAGTTGTGGCATGATGTGATATCGCTCATAAAGCTCACTTATTTTCATAATCTTATGCTACCATGAAACTATGTCGATACTATTTATTATTACTGCCATTAATTCTCTAGTCTTATTTTTATTAACGTTTCTCCTAGCAGTCGCTATTCGAAATAATGGGATCGTGGATATTGTTTGGGGAATAGGCTTTGTACTAATCGCCCTTACTGCCTCACTATTTGCCTATCCTTCATTTGCTGGTCAGTTAATCCTCGTTTATGTGATCATTTGGGGGCTTAGATTAGCTTGGCATATCGGCAAGCGTAATCTAGGCAAACCAGAAGATTTTCGTTACGCCACTTGGCGTAAGGACTGGGGTAAATCTTGGTTAATCCGTTCATTCTTCCAGATTTTTGTTTTGCAATGGCTCCTTATGCAACTCGTCGCAATTCCCATCGTTATGGGTATAACTGGTCAGTTCTTGATCCCTACCTGGATGCAATATTTAGGCATGTTTATCTGGTTGATCGGGTTCTTCTTTGAGGCAGTCGGAGACTATCAGTTGGAAGTGTTTAAGCGCAAGCCATCAAGTAAAGGCAAGCTCATGACAACAGGACTCTGGAGTTTGACTCGTCATCCCAATTATTTTGGCGAAGCTACGTTGTGGTGGGGAGTTGCAATTCTCGCCTACGGAACTTCACAAAATCTCCTAGTCTTTTTAGGACCACTCACTATCAACTTTTTACTCCTTTATGTCTCAGGTATCCCTATGCTTGAAAAGAAGTATCAAAGCAGGGCAGATTGGCGCGTCTACGCCAAAAAAACCTCAGCCTTTTTCCCTCTGCCACCCAAGCGATGATGACTGATATAATAATCACATGACAAAAACCAAACGCACTCATTTCAAATCTCCCTTTGCCGAGTACTTTAATTACCTCTCACGTATCGATCGGGGTAAACGTTACTCCAAAGAATATGGCTCCATCCTCTTGCTCTCACTGACAGAAGAGGTGGGGGAGATTGCTCGTGCATATTTGGCCGAGCACGGTCGAAAACCGTTGAATTTAGCCGCCCAACAAGATGAGTCTTATGAACAAGAGTTGGGTGACTTGGTAGTAACAATCTTGCGCATTGCCAGAATCAAAGATATTGATCTTCATCAAAGAATTCTGGATACTCTCAAAAAAATCGAATCCAGGAAAACAAAACCAAAGCAGTTCAAAGAGCTCGCTTGACTTTGTGCCATCTTTGTCAGGTGATGTAGAATAACGAGATGAGTTTTTTCATAAATAGATCAGAATGTTCAAGGGAACATATTGTTTGGAATTCGGCTAACATGCTCGAAAAGCTAGACATCTTATTGCAAGATTTCATCGAAGTCCAAATTGCTTGGATGCTTATTAGTAGCGAGGAAAGAGAGCGAATAAGACGACACAACACAAACACTCGCTACCTATCTCAACACCCAGAACTAGTACCAAGGAAGAACCTGAGGTAAAATACAGCAAACAGATGCGGGATAGTGAAATGGTATCACTCATGACTCTGAATCATGCATTCTAGGTTCGAACCCTAGTCCCGCAACCAACTAGTACACCCCCTCCGACCGTAACTCATCATTAACACCGATCTATCCGCCAAAAACCGAGTTCTAACCCTCAAACTCTCCCTACCGGAATAAAACTATAAATTCTCTAGTACTGTCTCTATATCAATCCAATTTAGACTCTCTACTCTCTTGGGAATCATATGAAATTTTGTCGGGATAAAACTATATGCTTTACGGATTGCAGTTCTCGCTCGAACTTTGATCAGATTTTCTGGGTCTGGGTGAACAATAATTATCGAGTGTGTTGGATCTGAATACAGCCACTCAGTTAGCACATTATTAATGCCTTTGTCTCCAAAGCTGTACCCCACAATTAGAACCACATCAGTATTACTTAGAGTATCTCTAAATTGGCAGTAAACGTCTGCAAAAATATCTTCAGTATACTCATAATGACAGGTACCCCTTATAGTTGACACTGACTGAACTACAATTGTAGTCAGCATAATAACTACTAAGGAGGACTATATGGCAGGAGGAGCGGGAGAAGTTAAAGCAGAGATACTACTCAAAGTTAAATCTGGTGTGAAGGTAGTCGACTTGGC
>Ga0116204_1001610_pt1 | contig 12545 bp, 12 predicted proteins | sample LakKivwa52mmetaG_FD_94481 | JGI IMG/M metagenome (GOLD analysis project Ga0116204, IMG submission 94481) | Anoxic lake water microbial communities from Lake Kivu, Rwanda to study Microbial Dark Matter (Phase II) - Lake Kivu water 52m metaG | ecosystem: Environmental > Aquatic > Freshwater > Lake...
CATTACAGGCATCATCACATCAAACACACAGAAGTTGAAATCTTCGCGTTTGAATTTTTCCAGTGCTTCGTGCCCATCACCACATAAGGTAGTAGGTAATCCTTTGGCTTCCAGATAAGCTTTCAAAATTGTTCCAAGGTTTTTGTCATCCTCGGCAAGCAAAACTTTCATCGGTGTTTCCATGCTCAGGTAAATTTTTTGTTGTTATATTATGTTTACATCTCTCAAAAACAGTCCTGTTATTTTGTTCAGTCAGGCAATAAGGGCAGACGTATAAAAAATGTTGAACCTTTTTTCAGCTCACTGTGCACACCAATCATGCCACCATGCTTTTCCAAAACGGCTTTCACATAACTCAGCCCTAATCCAAAACCTTTCACATTGTGCACATTTCCGGTTGGTACGCGATACAGTTTTTCAAAAATACGTTTTTGGCTTGTTTTACTGATGCCAATACCATTGTCGGTAACACTTAATTCAACAGCATTCGGAATATTGCGTGTTTTTACAACTATTTGCGGGGGTTCTTCAGTATACTTAATTGCATTGTCGAGCAGGTTAAGCACCACATTGGTAATATGAATTTTATCACCTGAAATTTGACAATAGTCTGCTTTTAATTCACTGAAAATATGGCCGTTTTTCGATTTGGCCTGCAACATTTTGCTGGCAACGGCCTCCTTAATGATATCGTGAAACGAAAGTTTGTCACGCTTCAGTATTAATTCTCCTTTATCCAGTACTGCAGATTGAAGTATTTGCTCGGCCATTGTTCCCAGCCTTTTGTTTTCTTCGTCGATCATTCCGATGTAAGTAGAATAAAGCACTTCCGATTTTTGTATATCACTGTCTTTCAGTGCTTCACAGGCTAAAGCGATAGTCGAAATAGGAGTTTTAAATTCATGGGTCATGTTGTTCACAAAGTCGTTTTTCATTTCTGAAAGCTTTTTCTGCCGAATAATCGTGAAAATTGTTGCCGTAAAGCCCATGATGATTATAAGGATAAGGAAACCTGAAATGATTAGTAAATCAGTGAGTTGCGACATTAAAAAGCGACGTTCGTGCGGAAAATACACTAGAAGCTTATCTGCAAAACGCACGGGTGCAATGGTAGGATACATGTCGTATGCAAAGCTCTCGTTGATGAGTTGTTGCGGATATCTGCCGCTTTTTTGAAACAACATGGCGTTGCGCGTCGGACTGTAGATGCCCAGTTCGTAATAGGTGTCAATGCCATGCTTTTTGAGTTCGGCTTTCACCAGCGAGTCAATGCGCACAGGCTGCATTTGTTTGGTTTCGGCTGTAGATTCATTGTAACCCATCAGCAGCTCTTGTATCATTTCCTGCGCCAGTGTACTTCTGCGCAAAAACCCGGCATATTCTTCCTCTGTCATCGGTTGCTGAAGTTCCTCCTGCAAGCTTCTGTTTACCGAGTCATAAACCGAAATCAGGTTTGCCCTGCGGTTCATCACACTCACATGATGCTCAAACTGGCGCTGCATCTCTTCTTTCTCCAGAATCATGATTACCTGACTCATAGCCTGATTTACATCGCGCACAAAAGTGGCCTCTTTTACCTTTACCGCATCACCAATCAGGTAAATCTGAATGCCCATCATCCCAAACAGGGCGATGGTCATTATAATTACAATTCCTATGATCAGATTTTTGTTCACGGAGCAAAGGTAAGTGATTGATAATGTGCTAATGAGATGCTTAACATATCTTAACAAGCATTAATGTTCGTTAACAGCTTCTGCTGTTTGTAGATATTATTTTTGCATCAGTTCTTTTCATACCCATGTAATTTTGTTTTGACCATAAATTTATGTTTTAAACATTGTGCGTTGAAGGTTTTCATAAATTTTGGTTTTTGGTTCGGAGAGGCGGTCGTAATTGGCCGCCTCTTTTTTTATTTTTGCTGTTTGAAACTTATAAATCATTCTAAACGTATCTCATACTAACAACAACACATTTTTATGATACAGGTTAAACTTGAACTCGATCAGCTGTATGGATTCATCCCAAAGGAAGAGGTGCTATCATACGAAAAGCAAATTTACAGCGCATATCGGAAAATTTACAACAAAACCGGAGCAGGCAGTGATTTTCTTGGTTGGGTTGACTTACCTTCATCAACGAGCAATGAGTTCATAAGCGCGCTGCAGAAACATGCTGATGAGCTTCGCAAAAAATCGGAAGTATTTGTGGTTGTGGGTATTGGGGGTTCCTATCTGGGTGCGCGTGCCATTATCGAAGCAATGTCACATCACTTCAGTCAACTGAATGGATCTGAAAAGTCACCCCATATTCTGTATGCGGGTCAACATATCAGCGAAGATTATCTGGCCGATTTACTCGATGTGCTGGATAAAAAGGAGTATAGCATGGCGGTGATTTCGAAAAGTGGCACAACCACCGAACCGGCCATTGCTTTTCGGGTGCTGAAAGCCCACATCGAGAAGAAATACGGTCTTGATGAAGCTCGCAAACGTATTGTTGCTATTACCGACAAAAGCCGCGGAGCACTCAAGCAACTGGCAGATAGCGAAGGATATACGTCATATGTTGTGCCAGATGATGTGGGTGGCCGTTACTCAGTGTTGACCCCGGTTGGATTGTTGCCAATTGCAGTTGCAGGTGTTGATATTCATGCCATGATTGAAGGGGCACGCCGAATGGAAGCCTATAGCAGGGCAGCAAGCAATATTCACGGAAATCCTGTTGCAATGTATGCTGCCGCGCGTCAGGCCCTTTATAAAAGTGGTAAAACAGTTGAAGTAATGGTGAACTACGAACCTCGACTTTTTTATTTTACCGAGTGGTTCAAGCAGCTGTATGGCGAAAGCGAGGGAAAGGAAAATAAGGGTATTTTCCCGGCAGGGGTTGGTTTTACAACCGATTTACACAGCATGGGTCAATACATACAGGAAGGGCTGCGCTTTTTGTTTGAAACCGTTATTTCTGTCGAAAAATCCTCCCGCGAACTACGGATACCACAGGGTGAAAGCGATTTGGATCAACTGAACTATATTGCAGGAAAACGTTTGAGCGAAGTAAATCTGAAAGCAGAACTTGGCACCACCCTGGCGCATGTTGATGGAGGTGTGCCTAATATCAGAATTCAAATTCCTGAAATTTCGGCCGATATTCTGGGACAACTTGTTTACTTTTTCGAAATGGGTTGCGCTCTAAGTGGTTATATGCTGGGAGTGAATCCCTTCGATCAGCCTGGTGTGGAGGCATACAAGAAGAATATGTTCGCTTTGTTGGGAAAAGAAGGATTCGAAGCTCAAACCCAACAACTCAATGAACGTCTTCGAAACAAAAAATAACATTATGGGTTTGCTGAAAGGTATTGCGTATAAAACTACCAGCCGGGCAGAAATGATAACCAAAGATTCGGTTTTTGTGAGTCTTGAAAATGGTGTTCAGGGCGATCTTCGGGGTAAGGCAGGCAAGCGACAGCTAACCATATTGTCAGAGGAAGCCTTTTTGGAGGCCTGTCTTCAATTGGGCACAAGCCTGGACTGGACAATACGCAGAGCCAACCTGCTTGTTAGCGGAATAGAACTGGAGCAAACCACCGGAAAAAAACTACGCATTGGCGATTTACTACTCGAAATAACCGGTGAAACCGAACCCTGCTTCCGAATGGATGAACAATTTGAAGGCCTGAAGGATGCACTTATGCCAAACTGGCGGGGCGGAGTTACAGCCAAAGTGCTGTCGGAAGCACACATTCAAACCGGAGATAAAGTAAACTGGATATAATTGCACCATCAACAAGGTGTTGTTATGCATTTTTTGGCCAAACACTTTAGGTATTTACACTATTAATCTTGCTGGATGAGAATTCGATTGGTTTTTGTTTTTTTTGCTTTTCAGTGGTTATTGACCGCCTGCGGTACTGCCATCGAAAAAACAGCGGCTACCCCACAAATGCTTGAAGGCGTATGGAAATCGGCGGCGAACATTGTGTTTTATGAACAATGGGAAATTCTGAATGATAGTCTTGTGCAGGGTGTTGGGTTTGGTTTGAACCAGCAAGACACCATTATTACTGAGAGAATGAAAATGGCTGTGCATGATGGCACCTGGCACTTTTTTGCGCTGGTTACCGGGCAGAATTCAGGAAAAGAAATTGCCTTCAGAAAAGTGGAATGCGAACCCGACCGACTTGTTTTTGAAAATCCGGATCACGATTATCCTAACCGTATTTCGTATATTTTTCACGCTGATACCAGCCTTACTGCCCGTATCGAAAACATGCGGGGGAACAAGCAAAAAGAGTTTACGATGAAAAGGATCAGTAAAAAACAGAAATAATGAATATTGATTTTCAGCAACTTATACGTTTACGGCAAAGTGTTCGCAAGTATACGCCAAAAAAGGTTGAAGAGGATAAATTAGGGTTATGCCTTGAAGCTGCCCGTTTGGCACCTTCGGCGAGTAATTCGCAACCATGGTCGTTTGTTGTTGTGGACGATCCTGAGCTTTTGAAAAACGTTGGAAAGGCCTCCAAAGGACCATTGGGAACCTTTAATAATTTTGTAACTTCAGCACCGGTAATTATTGTATTAGTGATCGAAAAGCCTCCTGTTTTAACAGAGCTGGGGGGACGTTTAAAGAAAAAGGAATACCCACTGATCGATATTGGTATTGCAGCTGATCATTTTTGTTTGCAGGCTGCTTCACTTGGTTTGGGAACCTGCATGTTGGGTTGGTTTGATGAGGCAGAAATAAAGCGCCTGCTGAGCATACCCGCCTCCAAAACCATTGGTTTGCTCATTACATTAGGCTATTCACCTGAAGGATATCTTCTGAGGCAGAAACAACGCAAGTCGTATGAAAAAGTGGTAATGCGTAACCGTTATACCGGTGATTAAACCCCAAGATAGCGCGAAATAACCAGACGTTGTATTTCGGAGGTGCCTTCGCCAATCTGAAGCAGCCGCTGATCGCGGTAAAAACGCTCAACAGCATAGTCCTTCATAAGTCCATAACCTCCATGTATCTGTACAGCTTCGTCGGCTACTTCTTTGGCTATTTCGGAGCAATAGAGTTTTGACATTGCGGCTTCCATGGCAAAGGGCCGTCCCTGATCCTTCAGCCAGCAGGCCTTGTAAAGCAGGTTGCGGGCGAGTTCAATTTTGAGTGCCATATCGGCCAGTTTGAAAGCAATTGCCTGAAATTTCCCAATAGGTTGTCCGAATTGTTTTCTCTCTTTGGCATAAGCAAGAGCAAGCTCATAAGCGCCCTGTGCTGCACCCAGTCCCATTGCGGCAATTGAGAGTCTTCCTGCATCCAGCGTGGAAAGCATAATTTTGGAACCCTTACCTATTTCGCCTAGCAAATTGGTTTTTGGAACCCGCACCTGATCAAAAAAAAGCTCAGAAGTATCAGAGGCGCGCCACATCATTTTGTTGTGCATACTGCGACGGGTGAAGCCGGGGGTGTCTTTTTCAACAATGATGGTGCTAAAAACCTTTTTGCCTTCTGAATCAGTGCCTGAAACGGCCTGCACCGTGCATCCCATGCTTATTTCGCTTGCTCCGTTGGTGATAAATATCTTGGAGCCATTGATCAGCCAATGATCGCCTTCATCAACAGCTGTTGTTCGCGATCCGCGCGAGTCGCTGCCTGCTCCTGGTTCTGTAAGTCCAAAACTCCAAAGCGCTCTGCCTGTGCACAGCTGAGGAAGGTATTTCATTTTTTGTTCTTCGGTGCCGTAATAATACAAAGGGCCTATACCAAGCGAATTGTGTGCGGCAAGAGTGGCAGCCTGCGACCCGTCAACGCGGGCAATCTCCTCAACTGCTATGATATATGAAAGCGTATCAAGACCTTGACCGCCATAGGCTTCAGGAAGCGTCATTCCAAACAAGCCCAGTTCACCCATCTGTTGGGTGAGCTCCGGAGAGAAAATTTCTTTTTCATCGAGTTCCTGTGCAATGGGTTTTATTTCGCGCTCAGCAAAATCCCGCACGGTTTGCCGAATCATATTGTGCTCTTCTGAGAGGTCAAAATTCATGGTTTTGTTATTAGTTTGGTATTTTTAATCTTCAATATCAGTAAGATGCACCAGAAGCCTGGATTTGTCAACCATTTCGCCTTCATTAACGTTCAGCTTATCCACAATAGCGCTTCCAGATGCAACAATGTTATTTTCCATTTTCATGGCTTCTACAACAATCAAAACAGTGCCACGGTTCACTCGGTCGCCGGCTTTAACATTGATTTTTATTACTTTGCCCGGCATTGGTGAATACAAGCTGCCCTGATCAGATTGCTGATTGCTTTCGCTGTAATCTATTTTATTGTTGAGTTGATCGTTTCTCAAACAACGATAGTGGATACTGTTTATTTGCACAATAAAGCTTCCGTCGTTGGAGGCTGAAACATATGCAGTAATGGGTTCACCGTTGATTAGTAACTGCAATTTACCATTTATCGAGTTCATTTTTTCAACAGTAACCCGAATCCCGTTACAGCTACAGCTAAGCTTGGTAGCTGCCAGCTCGGTATTCTCAATCCTGTAGCTTTGATTATTGACAATTACATCAAACTGTGAATTGGCACGCCAATAGCCGATACGCTGCCAGATGTTTTCAGTATGTTCGATGGGTGAAAGATTGTGGTACAAAAATGATACTATTGCCTTTAATGTTTCCTTATCTGTTCGATTGTCTTTTAATTCGTTGGTCAGCTTGTCGGAATATACATCACAATAGCCTGTGTGTATGGTGTTGAGGGCAAAATCATTGTGTAAAAGCAGGTGCTTAAGAAAACGCAAGTTGGTATGTATGCCGTGAATAGCATATTCATCAATGGCACGTACTGCTTTTTGAATCGCTTGTTGACGATCACTGCCGTATGCAATCAACTTACTGATCATCGGATCGAAGAAGCTTTTTACCTCAGAGGGCTTGTCAATTCCGCTGTCAATTCTAATTCCGTATGCTGATGGCTGGTGATAAAAGTGAATTATACCGGGCGAAGGCATAAAGTTGTTTTCAGGGTCTTCAGCATAAATGCGGCATTCGATGGCATGACCCTTTTGCTGGATGTCGCTCTGTGAATAGCGCAGAGGGTAACCGCATGCAACCCGAATTTGTTCTTCAACCAGATCAATTCCGGTTACCAGTTCGGTTACTGGGTGTTCCACCTGAATCCGGGTGTTCATTTCCAGAAAATAGAAGTTAAGATTACTGTCAACCAAAAATTCAATGGTTCCTGCGCTTTGATAACCAATCGCACCGCAAAGTTTTACTGCGGCCCTCCCCATTTCTTCGCGTACTTCATTGCTCAGTGTTGGCGAAGGTGATTCTTCGATGATTTTTTGATACCGTCTTTGCACCGAGCACTCACGTTCATAAAGGTGAATGAGGTTGCCATATCGGTCGCCCAGAACCTGCACTTCAATGTGTCTTGGCTGCTCAATAAACTGCTCAATATATACTGTTCCATCCCCAAAATAATTGGCGGCCTCGCGTGAGGTGGTTTCGAGGACGCTACTTAATTCTGCAGCATCTCGTACAATTCGCATGCCTTTGCCGCCTCCTCCTGCTGCTGCCTTAACCAACACCGGATATGGCATTTCACCGGAGCGTCCGAGCAATTCAGTAGCACTTCCGGTATAGCCTTTTGTAACCGGAAGCCCGTGTTGCTGAGCAGATAAACGTGCTGCTATTTTGTTGCCCATCAGGCGCATACTTTCGGCAGTAGGCCCAATGAAAATGAGTCCTGATTGCAAACAGACTTCTGGAAAAGCAGGGTTTTCCGAAAGGAAACCATAGCCCGGATGGATAGCGTCAGCCCCGGCTGATTTTGCAATAGCAATAATTTTTTCTATGTTCAGATAGGTTTCTGACAGATTTCCCTGTCCCAAAGGCCAGGCTTCATCAGCCTTTCGCACAAAAAGTGCATCACAATCATTGTCGTCAAATATGGCAACAGATTGTATTCCTGCTTTTTGCAGACTTCGGATAATCCTTACGGCTATCTCGCCCCTGTTGGCGATGAGTACTTTATTAATGGAGTGTATTTTCATCTTTTCTTGTCCAGTTGGGTGCTCTTTTCTCGAAAAATGCACTAATGCCCTCCAACCCCTCTTTTGAGGCTCTTGCGCGGGCAATTCGCTCGGAAGTGTTGGGTATCAGTGCTGAAAGCGGCATTGCCGAAGCTGCCACATCTCTGATCAAAGCCTTACAATCGGCAATGGCTCCCGGTGCTGCTTTTTGAAGGTTGGCAATGTAATATCCTAATTGTTCCTCCAGAGTTTCGTGTGTATAAATCTGGTTAACCAGCATAACACGGTAGGCCTCCACTGCAGTAAAACTTCTACCTGTTATCATCAGCTCACGAGCCGCGGCAACCCCACAGCGTTGAATAACGTATGGTGCAATGGTAGCCGGAATAATCCCAACTTTTACTTCACTGAAAGCAAAAATGGTTTCTTCATGGGCAAGAATAATGTCGGCGGCAGATGACAAACCGTTTGCACCACCATACACTGCTCCGTGCAAAATTGCAATTACGGGCTTGGGGCAACTATAAATTGTTTCAAACAAATTTGCCAGTTGGCGGGCGTCTTCAAGGTTTTCCTGATGGCCATAGGATGCAATATCTTTCATGTAGGCCAGATCGGCACCCGCACAAAAGGATTTTCCATTGCCGCGTAAAACAATTATCCGAACATTTGCATCATTGGCAAAGCTGTTAAAAGCGTTGCTAAGTTCGGCAATCATCATGCTGTTCAGCGCATTGTGTTTTTCTGGTCTGTTAAGCCTGATAGTGGCTACACTTTGATCAAACTCTGTTTGTAGGGTTGTGTATGGTTTCATGGGTTACATTCTGAAAACACCAAACTGTTGTTCCGGGAAAGGCTTATTGAGCGACATGGCGATACCCATGGCCAGATATTTTCGTGTATCAGCCGGATCAATAATGCCGTCGTCCCATAACCGTGCTGTACTGTAATAGGCTGATCCTTCACGTTCGTACTTTTCGAGTATGGTGTTTCGAAGCTTATTGTATTCATCTGCAGGCATTTCCTTTCCTTTTTCGCGGTATTGATCCTGTTTCACTGTTACAAGAACAGTTGCGGCCTGTTCGCCACCCATAACCGAAATTTTTGCGTTTGGCCACATAAACAGCAAGCGAGGACTAAAGGCTCTTCCGGCCATGCCGTAATTCCCGGCTCCAAAGCTTCCCCCGAAAATGACCGTGAATTTTGGCACATTGGCGTTGGAAACAGCATGCACCATTTTTGCGCCATCACGCGCAATTCCACCCCTTTCAAATTCTTTGCCCACCATAAACCCAGTTATGTTTTGAAGGAACACCAGGGGGATTTTGCGCGATGTACACAGCTCAATAAAGTGTGTGGCCTTGAGTGCCGACTCGCTGAACAACACTCCAAAATTGGCAATAATGCCAACCGGTAACCCCATAATGTAGGCAAATCCTGTAACCAGTGTTGTTGCATAGCGGGCTTTGAATTCCTGAAATCGGCTTCCATCAACAATCCGCATGATGATTTCCCGCGGATCAATCACTTTTCGAAGGTCGAGGGGGGCTATTCCATATAACTCTTTTGGGTCGTACAGGGGTTCTTCTATACCTACGCAATCGAGTATTTGCTTGCTCTGAGGTTTCAGTGTTTCAAAAATATTCCGACAGATAGCAAGGGCATGGGTTTCGTTTTCAGCCAGGTGATCAGCAACCCCTGAAATGGAAGTGTGTACATCGGCACCACCCAGCTCTTCTGCAGTAACCTCTTCGCCTGTTGCTGCCTTAACCAATGGCGGACCGCCCAGAAAAATCGTACCCTGATTCCGTACAATGATCGTCTCATCGCTCATGGCCGGAACATACGCCCCACCAGCAGTGCACGAACCCATAACAATGGCAATTTGCGGAATACCGGCTGCCGACATTCGTGCCTGATTGTAGAAAAAGCGCCCAAAATGATCGCGGTCCGGAAAAACAGTGTCTTGCTCGGGTAAAAATGCTCCTCCGGAATCAACAATATACACGCAGGGAAGATGGTTTTCCATGGCAACCTCCTGCGCGCGCAAGTGCTTCTTAATGGTATACTGCATGTAGGTTCCGCCTTTTACGGTAGCATCGTTGGCAATGATCACGGTCTCGCGTCCGTGTATCAATCCCACACCGGTTACAATACCTGCGGACGGAAAGCCATTGTCATAAAGCCCATAGGATGCCAGTGGCGAAAGCTCCAGAAACGGGGTATTGGGATCAATAAGCAGATTAATACGTTCCCTCGCCATCATCTTTCCGCGCTCTTTATGCCGTGTCACTGAATCAGCACTTCCTCCTGAGGTGTATTTGTTTAAGATGTTTTTGTATTCAAACAATTGCTGGAGAAATAACTGGCTGTTCTGTTTAAAATCAGCAGATTGCGTGTCAATTTTAGAACGTAATACTTGCAAGGCTATTTGTGTTTTTGTGTTTTTTTTGACTTTGTATCAACTTCAGAAGGGGTAATTGTTAAAACAACTTACCGTTTTCATTGGTTCAAGGGGCTAAAGTTATAAAAGAAATGAATGCATTTGGGTTTTTTAATGGTCGTTTTGATTGCCGGAAAAAATATATTTGATATTCGTTTTTTGTTCTATCAAGCGGAAGCAGATATTCCAGGAATGTACAAGCTGTGTTATTGCATTTCTGGAAAGACTACTGCTCAATTTGAAATTCCTTTTGAATTTACTGTTTTTTTGATGGGCTGATATTTTAAAAAAATACAAATAAAAAGAGATGCCTGTCTGGCTTGTTAACATAAAATTCATATTGACTTATAGATAACTTAAGCTTGTCTTAACACTCCAGCCTGTTCGCCATAGTAATTTTGCCGCATCAAAAACAATTGTATATGAAAAAGTTAGCAAATTGGATCGTTCTGGTAGCCCTGACTACTTTTGCTTTTACTGCAACTGCCGGTGAGCTTAAGGGTGAAGCCCCAGCACCTCCTGCTAAAATGGCTGTAATGGCTGGTGTTATAACTGATGCCGCTACTGGTGAAGCTTTAGCCGGAGCTTTGGTAGAAGTAGAAGGAACACAGATAAAAACTTTTACCGATTTGGAAGGTAAATATGTGATTCCACAAATAGAAACAGGTGTTTATAAGCTGAAGGTTACCTATATTTCGTACCTGGATCGCATGATTCCTTCAGTAAAAGTGGAAGGCCGCGATAATAGCCTTGATATTCAGTTGCAATCGAAGTAATCGCGATTGTTTTTTGCCTGATTGTGGGATAAATACAATTAGAAGTGAGTACCTTTGAAGTCAGTTTTTGATTTCATCTCTCACAAATTGCGTACTTTCCACCCATAAGATACCATTCTTTTAAATTCATTAAGCGCTTCATTTCATGAAAAAAATCAGCATTTTACTGCTTCTGCTTGCTATAACCGGAATTACTGGACTGGTTCATGCTCAACAGTGGGAGCAACGAGCAGATGGGTTTTACAAAGATGGACAGCTTTACACCGGCACTTATGAAACAAGTCACTCCAACGGTCAACCCGAATCGGTAAGAAACTTTGTGAACGGGCTGGAAGATGGAGCCTCTAATTATTACAACGATGGTGGAAAACTCATCGAAATCAGAGCATGGAACATCGGTAAAAAACATGGAACCTGGCTCAAATTTACAGCGGAAGGTCAAAAAACGGGTGAAGCCAACTATGTAAACGATGTGAAGCAGGGCAAATGGTTCATTTGGGACGAAAAAGGAACTCTCCGTTATGAAATGCATTATACCGACGGACGTAAAACAGGTAACTGGTATATGTGGGACGAAAACGGAAAACTTATCGGAGAAAAGCAATACTAATCTTTCAGGCGTTTTTTATTCTGCTTTGGTTTTGGTTCGTTGAAAATTTAGCCAAGGCAATACGCAAAATAAATCCAATATTCATTTTGCTTGCTATTTGATGATTACACGCAATGCTGTTAAAGCATTTGTGTTTTACCCTCTCTTTGGTTGTCAGACTAAAAGTATAAAAATCAAGCTGATTGTGGTTGTTTCAGGAAATGTTAATCTGAAGTATTGAATTCCGTATTTCTACCTTGTCTTAATCGGATTAGCAGTAAATTTGCAGCTGAAAAAACAATCCGATGACCGGAAAACAGCTTGCATTCAGAAAGCACACCATTGTTTTCATTATTCTCATCGTGGCCATAGTATTTGTGGTCAGGCTTTTCTATTTACAGCTGATTGACCAAAGCCTCAAGCTTTCATCCCAAAACAATGTATTGCGTTTTGTTACACAGTATCCGGCGCGCGGAACTATTTTCGACCGCAATGGCGCTTTACTGGTTTATAACGAAGCAGCCTATGATTTACTCGTAATTCCGCGGCAGGTGAAGATAGACGATACATTGGCTTTTTGCAGCCTGCTTAAAATTGACATTGAATCGTTTCGGGCCAGATTGCAGAAAGCCCGAAAGCACAGCAGGTTCAGGCCATCTGTGTTTCTGGAACAAGTATCGAAGGAAGATTATGGCATTATCGTAG
>Ga0116204_1001611_pt1 | contig 12533 bp, 8 predicted proteins | sample LakKivwa52mmetaG_FD_94481 | JGI IMG/M metagenome (GOLD analysis project Ga0116204, IMG submission 94481) | Anoxic lake water microbial communities from Lake Kivu, Rwanda to study Microbial Dark Matter (Phase II) - Lake Kivu water 52m metaG | ecosystem: Environmental > Aquatic > Freshwater > Lake ...
AAGCTTTCGTTCGGGGTCGGTATCGGTATCGGGGCTGGGGGCCGGGTTTTTCCCCGGTCTTTATGTCGATACCGATTCCGATACCGACCCCGAACGAAATCTTTGGTTCCGGCTTGTCCGCTTTGGGCATATAACAACATGGCAGCCTCGCCACTTGCTCGGTCAAAATATTCTTGTATCTGCATAAAAATTTTTATATCTATTATCCATGCCAAAAATCCTTGCATGCTGGATCGGTTTTACCGATCTTCGCGCTGCTCAGCAAAACGGAACCGGGAAAGATGGGCTTGGCCCGATTGCCCAAGCGGTTTCCCATCGCCAGTTTGATGAAGTCCACCTTCTCAACGATATCGATGATGAAAAAACCAACCTTTTCACCTCCTGGTTGAAAACCCGGACCTCATCCGAGATTTTTACCCACAAAACAAACCTTTCCGGGCCAACCCGCTTCGCCGAAATATACGAGGCCGCTGTCAGCGTAATCAACGATATCCTCGCCTCCCATTCTGGGGATATCCGCCTGACCTTCCATTTAAGCCCGGGAACGCCCCAAATGGCGGCTGTTTGGGTGATCCTTGGCAAGACCCGTTTCCCTGCGGAACTGATCGAATCTTCGGTTCAGGAAGGTGTCCAAACCACATCCGTACCGTTTGACATCGCCGTTGAGTTTCTTCCCGATCTTCTGAAGGGGTCCGATGGGCGTTTTGAAAAACTGGCCGCGGGCCTGCCCTCCGAAGCCCCGGCTTTTTCTGCGATCATCCATCGTTGTCAACAGATGAAACAGGTTATCGTCAAGGCCCGTCACATCGCCCTGCGCTCCGTGCCGGTGCTGATCGAAGGGGAATCCGGAACAGGAAAAGAAATGCTGGCCCGTGCCATCCATGAGGCCAGCCCCCGGCGCCAGCATCCTTTCATCGCCGTCAATTGCGGCGCGATTCCGGCCGAGTTGACCGAGGCGCTGCTTTTTGGCCATGAAAAAGGGGCCTACACCGGGGCGGACAAATCCGCCGCCGGTTTTTTTGAAGCCGCGACCAAGGGAACTCTTTTTCTTGATGAAATCGGTGAATTGATCTTTCCCACCCAGGTGAAACTGCTGCGGGCGATCCAGGAAAAAGAAATCGTCCGGGTCGGCGCCACCAGCCCGATTCCCATCGATGTCCGGCTGGTTGCGGCAACCAATCGCAACCTGATTGAAGAGGTCAACGCCAGGCGCTTCCGCTCCGACTTGTTTTACCGAATTGCCGTCGCCGTGCTGAGGCTGCCGCCATTGCGGGACAGAACTGGCGATCTGAACCCTTTGATTGACCATCTCCTCGATCGGATTAATACGGAAAACGCCGGGGAAGCCGGCCATGAGCATAAGCAGATTTCTGTTTCCGCAAAAAACTTTATGTTACACCACCCCTGGCCGGGCAATGTGCGTGAGCTGCAAAACACCTTGCTCAGGGCTGCCGTCTGGTCATCAGGGCCGTCCATCGAGCTTGAAGATATCCGGGACGCCATCATTCCCACCGGGTCTTCCACCGATCAATTGCTTGGGCGTCCATTGGGAGATGGATTTGATCTGAATGAAATTGTTGAAAAAATCGAAAGACACTATTTTCAGAGGGCAATGGACCAGGCCGGGGGCAACAAGACCAAGGCGGCCCAACTGCTGGGGCTGAAGAACTACCAAACCCTGACCAACCGTATGAAAAAATGGGGCATGGCATGAGCTGGCACGCGGCGTGCTTAAGCCCGGTCCCATGAACGGGGTTATCGTGCAATCTGCCAATTTTGAATTTTTGCGCAGCCGCTGGCCGGAATTGGCAGACCTCGGCGGTTTTGCCGAACACTATGCCTGGAGCGATCCTGCCAGCGCCCTGGTCAAGCTGCGGTCATTGGCCGAATCGATGATCCAGCGCCTTTACGATGAGCACCGTTTGGCCAAGCCCCCGAGCTCATCCCTCTACGATTTGTTGGACAACCACCAGTTCAAGGCGGCCATTCCCCCTGTGGTGATCAATGCCTTTCACCTTATCCGCAAACTGGGCAACAAGGCCGCCCATGGCCAGGGCTATCCCGCGGAAAAGGCGCTTGGCGCACTGAGGGACGCCTTTGACCTTGGCCGCTGGTTTTACCTGGTCAGCGGTGGCCGCCAGAGCGACTTTCCGATTTATGCGCCACCGCCCCAACCATCGGAAATTCAGGCCCAAACAGCGGCCATGCAAGCCAGGCTGGCGTCCCAGGAATTGGCCATCCAAACCTTGCTGGCGGAACTGGAAGCGGCGCGTTTGCAACACGTTACGGCTGAGCGCAAAATTGACGAATTGCAGGGGCTGATGACCTCTGGTCGCCAGGCCGCCGATGTGCTGGGCTTTGATGAAGCCACCACCCGCGAGCGCTTGATCGACAGCGAACTGGTTGCCGCGGGTTGGCGCTTTCAAGCAACACCCGAGGCAACTGCCGAAATCACGGTTGAATATGAAGTCAAACACCAGCCGACGCCCACCGGCCTTGGGTATGCCGATTATGTGCTCTGGGATGACGATGGCAAACCGCTGGCGGTGATCGAGGCCAAAAAAACCTCCAAGAGCGCCGAACTTGGCAAGAAACAGGCCGAGCTGTATGCCGACGGGCTTGAAAAAACCTTCGGCCTGCGTCCCGCCATCTTTTACACCAACGGTTACGACATCTTTTTCTGGGACGACAGCCAGGGCGATGTCCCGCGCCGCTTGTATGGCTTTTATTCCAAGGACAGCCTGCAATACCTCGTGCGTTTCCAGCGCCACCAGCGCAAGGAGCTAAGCCAAGTGCCCGTCCGCAAGGACATCGTGGACCGCCTTTACCAAATTGAAGCGATTCGGCGCGTGGCGGAAAAATTTGCCTCCCGGCGCCGCAAAGCCCTTGTCGTTCAGGCCACCGGTACGGGCAAAACCCGCGTGGCCATTGCGCTGACCGATTTGCTGCTGCGGGCCAGTTGGGTCAAGCGCGTCCTGTTTCTTTGCGACCGCAAGGAGTTGCGCAAACAGGCCAAAAATGCCTTCACCGAATTTATCAACGAGCCGCTCACCGTGGTGCGGGCCGACACGGCCAAGGACCGGGACAAGCGGGTGTATCTGGCCACCTATCCGGCGATGAACAAGATTTTCCAGTCCTTTGACGTGGGTTTTTTCGATCTGATCATCGCCGATGAATCCCATCGCAGCATTTACAACCGCTACCGCGATTTGTTTCGGTACTTTGACTGCCTTCAGGTGGGCTTGACCGCCACGCCGGTGGATTTTATCGGGCGCAACACCTTCAAGATGTTCGACTGTGAGTACCAGCACCCCACCGCCTACTACCCCCTGAGCCAGGCGGTGGATGAAAAAAAACTCGTGCCGTTCGAGGTTTACACCCATACCACCCAATTTTTGCGCCAGGGGATCAAATACAAGGACTTGTCCGAGGACCAGCGGCGCCAACTGGAGGAAGACGGCGAAGACCCGGCCCTGTTTGATTATGAAAACACCCAGATCGACAAGCAGGTGTTCAACCGGGACACCAACCGCGCCATCATCCGCATTCTGATGGAAAACGGCTTGCGCGATGCCACGGGCACCTGCCCGGGCAAGTCCATCATCTTTGCCCGCAACCACCACCATGCCGTGTTGCTGGCCGAGGTCTTCGACGAGCTTTACCCCCAGTACGGCGGCAAGTTTTGCCGGGTGATCGACAACTACGATCCCAGGGCCGAACAGCTCATCGACGATTTCAAGGCCGGCCCCGAAACCGATCCGCGCATCGCCATATCGGTGGACATGCTGGATACGGGCATCGATGTCCCGGAAATCGTCAATTTGGTTTTTGCCAAGCCGATCCGCTCCCTGGTCAAGTTCGAGCAGATGATCGGCCGGGGCACCCGCTTGTGCGCCGATCTTTTCGGGCCGGGCAAGGACAAAAGCGCTTTTTACATCTTCGATCATTGGGGCAATTTCGCGTTTTTCGGGAAGGAGTACCAAAAAGCCCAGCCCTCCGTTTCCAAGTCCCTGATGCAACAGCTTTTTGAAGCACGAATCGATCTGGCCCGCTGCGCCCTGAATGCCGGTGAGCCCAAGATTTTCGAACAGGCCGCCCTGTTACTCAAAGAAGACCTGGAACGGCTTAGCGAGGAAACGATCAGTGTGCGCGAAAAATGGCGGGAAAAGCGCACGCTGTCCCGCCTTGAGGTGTTGACCCGCTTTGACCCGGCCACGGAGCAGGCCTTGCGCCGGCACATGGCGCCGCTGATGCAATGGGCCGATATCCGGGGCCAGATTGAGGCCTACCGGTTTGATCTGCTGGTCAGTGAGCTTGAAATCGCCAGGTTGAAAAAGACGGGCCGCTGGAAAGACCTCAAGTCCCAGGTGGTCGATCAGGTCAGCCGCCTGCCCATGCACCTCAACCCGGTCAGGGAAAAGTCCGATACCATCAAGGCGGTCAAAAGCCCGTCCTTTTGGAAAAACGCGACTTTCCAGGAATTGGAAACCCTGCGCAATGACCTGCGGGGCATCATGCACTACATGGCCAAAACCCGCTTCCAGGCCTCCGCCCCCAAATTCATCGACGTGGAAGATGGCCAGGAGCGCTACCAGCGCCTGCCGGTGCCCCTCGGGGTTGAGGAAATGGCCGGCTACCGCAAAAAGATTCTCGATGCCCTGGAAAGTGTCTTTGCCGAAAACCCCACCCTGCAAAAAATCAAGCGCGGGGAAAGCGTCACCCAGGCGGATCTCAAAGCCCTGACCTCCCTGGTGCTCACCCAGAATCCCGGCGTGGACCAGGAACTGCTGCGCGAATTTTTCCAGAACACGACCGGACCCCTGGACCAGGCCATTCGCGCCATCACCGGCATGGACGCCGCGGCCGTGGAAAGGCGCTTCGCCGATTTCGTCGCCGGCCACTGCGAGCTGAGCGCCAATCAGATCGCCTTTTTAAACCTGTTGAAAAACCACATCAGCCGGTACGGGTCCATCCGGGTGGAACAGCTTTATGAGCCGCCCTTTACCACCTTGCACAGCGAGGGGTTGGACGGCCTTTTCCACGAGGAGCGCCTGGCCACGGAACTGCTTGGAATCGTTAAGTCTTTTCAGCCGGAGGTGAGCCAATGAAACGATCAATCCAAAAAAGCGCTTTAATGTACCGGGTCAAGGCCGCCGTCCTTGCTTTGGCGCCAAATGCCGAAATTATTCTTTTCGGTTCCCGGGCCCGCGATGATGCCGAAGGGCTTTCGGACTGGGATTTGCTGGTTTTGCTCGACGGCCCAAGAGACAAGATCCTGGAAGGCCGTATCAAGGACCTGCTTTACGATATGGCCCTGGAAACCGACAACGTGCTGAGCAGTATTGTTCGGTCCAAAGCCGAATGGTCTTCCCCCCGCTATGCCGTCATGCCGATTAAGCAACGCATTGACCAGGAAGGGGTCCGCCTGTGAAAAGCCGGGAATTGAAAGATCTGGTTGGCTATCGCTTGCAGCGTGGCCGGGATACTTTAGAAGAAGCCCGACTGATGGCCAAGGAAGGGCACTGGAATGCCTGCGCCAACCGGCTCTACTATGCTGCGTTTTACATGGTTTCGGCCCTGTTGATCCAAAACGGCCTGGCCTCTGCCAAGCACAGCGGTGTTCAGGGACTTTTCAACCGGCATTTCGTGAAAACCGGCAAGGTGGCCAAAGAGCACGGCCGCCTTTACAACACGCTTTTCGATCTTCGACAGGAAGGCGATTACGTGGATTTCGTGCTGTTGGGCGAGGAAACCGTTGCACCCCTGATCCAACAAGTGGAACATTTTGAACAAGCCCTTGGCCGGCTGATTGAGGACGCACCAAAATGAAAAACGGCGAGCTACGCAGCCAGATCGATAAACTGTGGACCGAATTTTGGACCGGCGGTATCGCCAATCCCCTGATGGTGATCGAGCAGATATCCTTTCTGATCTTTGCCCGCATGCTGGACATCCGTGAAGCCCGCGAGGAAAACAAGGCCCGGCGCACCGGCCGGCCCTTCAAGCCGGTGTTCGCCAAAGATCAGCAGGAACTGCGCTGGTCCCAGTTCAAAAATGTCACCCCGGCCGAGGAAATGCTCAAGCTGGTGCGCGACAAGGTCTTTCCCCATTTCAAGACCGTGGCCGTGGATGGCGCCAAGTTCGGCGACTACATGAAAGACGCCCAGTTGATGATTCAAAAGCCCAGCTTGCTGGTCTCGGCCGTCAGCATGATCGACAAGCTTCCCCTCACCGAGGGCGACACCAAGGGCGATCTTTACGAATACCTGCTCGGCAAACTCACCACAGCCGGCATTAACGGCCAGTTTCGCACCCCCCGGCACATCATCAAAAAAATGGTGGAAATCCTTGCGCCCAAGCCCACCGACATTATCGGCGATCCGGCCTGCGGCACCGCCGGGTTTTTGGTGGCGGCCATGGAATACCTGGTGGAACAACACACCTCGCCGGCCGGCATTCTTCGGGATGAAAACGGTAAAAAGACGTTTACCGGAGACCTGCTGCTGCCGCACATGGACCATATCCAAAAGCGTATGTTTCACGGTTTTGACTTTGACAGCACCATGTTGCGTATCGGCTCGATGAACCTGCTGCTCCACGGCATTGAGGCACCGGACATCCACTACCAGGACACGCTGAGCACCGGCTTTGCCGACCGCTTCCCGGAACTGGCCGCCGGCCATTTCGACATGATCCTGGCCAATCCGCCGTTCAAGGGCAGCCTGGATTACGATGACGTGCACCCGAGCCTGCTCAAAAAGGTCAAGACGAAAAAAACCGAGCTGCTTTTTGTCGCGCTGATCCTGCGCATGCTCAAAACCGGGGGCCGTTCCGCCACCATCGTACCCGATGGGGTTTTGTTCGGCTCATCCAAGGCCCATCTTGCCCTGCGCCAGATGCTGGTCGATGAAAACCAGCTCGAAGCGGTGATTTCCCTGCCCGCCGGGGTGTTCAAACCCTATGCCGGGGTGTCCACCGGCATCATCGTGTTCACCAAGGGGGGCCGCACCGACAACGTGTTTTATTACGATGTGCAGGCCGACGGGCTTTCCCTGGATGACAAGCGCCTGGAAATCGATCAAAACGACCTGCCCGATCTGCTGGACCGCTGGAAGAACCGCGACCCCAAAAAAGACACCGACCGCAAGACCAAGGCGTTTTTCGTGCCGGTCAAGGAAATTCGGGACAAAAACCACGATCTTTCCATCAACCGGTACAAGGAAATCGTTTATCAAGAGGAAAAGTATGATCCGCCGAAGGTGATACTGGAGAAGATGAAGGCTTTGGAACAAGAAATCATATTGGAAATGGATGAATTAAGGGAAGTGATTGAATGATTACTGTAATAAAGCACCTGGGGGAGATCGCAGAAGTTGCCGCTGGGCAATGTGCACCCCAGGGTTCTCAATGGTATGGGAAAGAAGGCCGGCCGTTTATCAGGGCAGGTTCGCTGGACTTCCTTTGCAACGGTGGCAGTGAAAAGGAATGCGAATGTGTTTCTGAACAAACCGCTAAAATGTATGGCCTGCGCTTATTCCCTCAAAATACGATTCTGTTCGCTAAAAGCGGGATGTCTGCAAAAATAGGTCGAGTTTATCGCTTAAAAACAGATTGCTACGTTGTTAATCATCTTGCGGCGATTATTCCTGGAAAAAGCATATATCCTCAGTTTTTGGAAAGATGGCTTGATAAACATCCACCCTCTCATTTAATTCCGAATGATGCTTATCCATCAATGAGGCTATCAGAAATTAAAAATATTACAATATGTTTACCAACGCTCATTAAGCAAAAGCGCATAGCCACTATCCTTGAAAAGGCCGATTCCATTGTCCGAAAACGTCAGCATGCAATTGCGCTGACTGATCAATTTTTGCGATCCGAATTCATCCAAATCTTTGGCGATCCAGTGCTTAACCCCAAGGCCTGGATTGAAAAGCCCCTTAACTCTATTTCCCAAATCGTTTCTGGTGTGACCAAGGGGCGACGCTTTAACGGCAACAAAACAGTTTCCGTTCCTTACATGCGTGTCGCCAATGTCCAGGATGGATTTATAAATCTGGATGATGTCCAGCAAATCGAAGCCCTCGAATCCGAGATAAAGACTTTCCAACTGATCGAGGGTGACATCCTTTTGACAGAAGGCGGCGACCCGGACAAGTTGGGAAGGGGGGCCGTTTGGAAAGGCCAAATATCTCCGTGTATTCATCAGAACCATATTTTCCGGGTAAGGGTTGATCGCTCAATTATTTTGCCGGAATATCTCAGTTTTTTAATCGGAAGCCAAAGAGGCAAGCGGTACTTTCTTCAGGCGGCCAAGCAAACCACTGGCGTGGCCTCAATCAACAAAACCCAACTGTCACGTTTCCCGGCACTGGTTCCACCGATGGAAAAGCAGAAGGCATTTCTTGCCATTTTGAAAAAAACGGAAATCATCAAAAACAAGCTGAATTTAAAATTGAATTTAGCGAACAACCTTTTTCAATCCTTGTCTCAACGCGCCTTCAGTGGAGAGCTTTGATGATTCTTACCCGATTTACCATCGAAAATTTCAAGGGCATCAAAGGTCCGGTTCAGATTGATTTCAAGCCGATCACACTGCTCTTTGGCCCCAACAGTGCCGGAAAAAGCACCATTGTTCAGGCCCTCCACTATGCTCTTGAAGTCTTGGACCGTAAAAATTTTGATCCTGGGAAAACCGCCATTGGAGGTTCATCTTTAGACCTGGGAGGTTTTGAAAGCCTCGTCGCTAATCATGACCTGTCAAACAACATCAAGCTAAAGTTTGATTTGGATATAGAACGCGAGGATCTGCCTGTTTATTTCGATCTTTATGAGGGTTTTGGCCAATACCATTTTATGGATGAAAGTCCGACATGGAAAATCCCGGCAAGGGCCAAATCTGCCTGGATCGAGGTGTCTTTGGGATGGTCATATCAGCTCAATTACCCAATTGCCAAATCTTACAAAATCGGCCTGAACGGCTATGGACTCGCGGAGATTAAAACCACGGATGATGGCAAGCAAGCCTTTCTTGACGATTTTAATCCATTGCATCCCATCTTTTTGGAAAGCCTAACCATTGATCAAGCGTTAACCATATTTGAAAAACGATTTGTCAAAAAAGAAAATGTTGACCCTGAAGACATCGAGAAACTTGGACCAATGATGGATCTGTTTTTCAGGGCCTTTAAGTGTGACAGCGGATTCCCTGGTTTAACTTGTCCTATTCCTCTTGATATCCAGATGTCAGCCATTCCCATATGGGGAAAAACTCTTTTTTTCGATGAAGGGGTATGGGTCGAAGATGTCGATTATATGGACCAGGGCAGCATCATTGTTTGCCTGAGCTCCTTGATTGTCGGCCCCGGCGAACTGGTCCGCGATGAACTGCGCCGGCTTCTCTATCTCGGTCCGATCCGTGAAATTCCATCGCGCAACTACAGTCCCGAAAAATCGCCCGATCCTTCCCGGTGGGCCTCCGGGATGATGGGCTGGGACATCCTGTTTCAATCCGAGGAGGCGTTTGTTGAAAAGGTCAACAGATGGCTCACCCAACAAGGACGGCTCGACAGCGGTTACAGCATCCGGCTCAAGCGGTTTCGGGAAATCAACCTGGACGATCCGGTGATGCTGCTTCTGGCCGACGGGGCTGGGCTTGAGGAAATGGAAGCCATCCAGACGCGGATTGCGGCCATGCCGGTCAAGCGCCGGCTGACCATCATCGAGGAGGCCACCGGTGTCGAGCTGATGCCCCAGGACATCGGCGTTGGAATCTCTCAGGTGTTGCCGGTGATCGTCGGGGCCTTGCACATCAAAAACGGGATTTTCGCCATCGAGCAGCCCGAACTGCACATCCACCCCGCCTTGCAGGTGGCGCTGGGGGACCTGTTCATTTCCCAGATCCAGGAAAAAGATGTGATGTTCTTGCTGGAAACCCACAGCGAACACCTCATGCTGCGCCTGCTGCGCCGCATCCGAGAAACCGGGGCCAATGAACTGGAACCGGGCAAATGGCCCCTGACCCCGGAGCAGCTTGCCGTGTATTATGTCGAACAGGGGAAAAACGGCGTCACCCTTACCCAACTGCGGGTGGACACCGAAGGGGAGTTCGTTGACCGCTGGCCCAAGGGGTTTTTCAGCGAACGCATGAAAGAGCTGTTTTAGACGATGATCTGCGAATTTGCCTTGGAGCCGGCCCTTGTTGCCACCTGGCACGACCGGAAACAGTTTCTATTTTTTGACGAAAAATTCGGGATCGCCACCCGCCGCTTTAATTCCGCCTATCCCAAATTATGGAAAAAACTGGTCTGGACCGCTTTTGAAGCCGGCCCGGCACGCCATGGCGATTTGGCATGCCAGCGGATGACGGAAATCATTCAGTATCTGTGGCAAAACGCGGTTCGGCGTCCAAGCACCTTTCCTGAGATTTACGACTGGCTGCAAAGGGCCGAGCACGAACATGGTCAACGGCCATTTCGGGCCATTATCGCCCTGGACAACCCGAGAAACCAGCCCTTTGTCATCACGGCCGAAAGGCTCATCCAGCAGGGACATGAATTGTGGGTGGTTCCAGAGATCGAAACGACCCCGCGAACGGCCCAACAAATTGCCAACGCTGTGTCTTCGCTTACCCGCCTTTGCCGCCAACTGGTTATAATCGATCCCTATTTTGACCCCTCCAAGGCCCGTTTCACCCAAACCTTGTGCGCTGTTTTGGGAACCTGTTGCGACAACATCAGCGGCATTGGCTTGGTTCAGGTGGAACTGCACACGTGCATCGACCGGTTTTTTAGAAGCTGGGAAAAAGGAGAAAAACGTAACCTTGCTGAAGAGTCCAAAGCCTTTGCCGACCTTTCCATGAAATGCCAGGCCCGGCTGCCCCACCTGCTTCCCAGCGGCATGACCCTGAAAGTGGTGGTCTGGAAACAGCAGCCAAAAGGCGAAAAGCTGCACAACCGCTATCTGCTCACCGATCTGTTCAGCGTGATGTTCGGCACGGGAGTGGATCAGGCGGACGATCCCGCCGGCCAGGAAACCGACGATATCACCGTTTTATCGGAACCCCAGCATCATACCCGCCGCAATCAATACACGGGCGCTTCCCCCGCCTTCGACCTCGTGGGGGCACCACTTATAATAAATGGTGTCGGATGACCGAAATGCCGTTGCCATCGATTGCCGGTACAACATAAATATTTTTCTGTAAACATAATTTTATTTGCTCATTCGGCTCCCGTCATATCGGGACACCATCTTGCCGGTTGTTCTTCAGCCTACATTCAACCTATTGAAAATACATTTCATACGAATAATCAAAGAGCGGATCGATGTGATAAACACGGATGGACAGCCGATCCGGCACGAGCCTTGCTATGAGGGGTGGTAGAACAACAGTTTTTTACCATTGGCAAAGGAACATCCATGGACCAACCTCCGCAGCCGGATTCAATGGCGCCTTTTCGTGTCCTTTCCCTTGATGGCGGTGGGCAGCGCGGCCTTTACACCACCGCCTTGCTCCATACGTTGGCAAAACGTTTCGACCGGCGTTTCCACGACCAGGAACCGGATATCGGCGAGAAGTTTGATCTGATTTGCGGCACGAGCACCGGCGCAATCTTGGCCTGTGCGATAGCGGTTGGGATACCGCTCACAAGGGTTACGGCACTTTATTGCGAGAATGGACCGGCAATCTTCCCTCGCCCGATGCCCAAGGGCAAAAAAGCCTCTCTGTGCTGGTGGGCATTCAAAAACCGTAATCGCCCGGCCGCTGACGCGACGGTGTTGCGCCAAGCGCTGCATGATTGCTTCGGTGGGGAGTCGCTTGGCCAGCTTTTTGAACGCCGCAAGATCGCCCTTTGCATTCCGGCAATCAATGCCGCCAATCACCGCGCCCGTGTTTTCAAGACATCCCATCATCCGGGAAAGCATCGGGATGACGATTACACTCTGGTGGATATCTGCATGGCCAGCGCGGCGGCGCCGATTTTTTTCCCGCTTGCCCAGCATTCCGAACCGGGCAACCGGAATATGACAAACTATTTCGTCGATGGCGGCTTGTGGGCCAACAACCCGGTTTTGGTCGGATTGACCGAGTCCTTGGCGATGGCGACAAAAGGCAGCCCCATCGAGATCGTCTCGGTGGGGACCTGCGACCAGCCATCCGGGGATCCCTGGAGCTTGGCCGATGTGAATTGGGGCCTCAAGGACTGGCAGGTCGGGGTGCGCATCGTGGAAATGGCATTATCGGCGCAAGCTTACGGTGCCAACCAGACGGCCCGGCTGCTGGCTGAACAAATGACCCGTTGCGGTCGGCCGGTGACCATTGCCAGGCTTGAGGAAACCAATAAATCCCCACAACATTACAGCGCGATCGGGCTGGATCGGGCGGACGTTACGGCGATACGAACCCTGATGCAATTGGCCGATGCCGATGCCGACCACAACCACAGTAAGGCCATTTCAGCCAATCCGGGGGAGTTGTTTTTATTGAAAGAAATCTTTGGCGACATGTCACCATTGCAGCCTTGGAA
>Ga0116204_1001616_pt1 | contig 12521 bp, 7 predicted proteins | sample LakKivwa52mmetaG_FD_94481 | JGI IMG/M metagenome (GOLD analysis project Ga0116204, IMG submission 94481) | Anoxic lake water microbial communities from Lake Kivu, Rwanda to study Microbial Dark Matter (Phase II) - Lake Kivu water 52m metaG | ecosystem: Environmental > Aquatic > Freshwater > Lake ...
ACAATAAAATATGTACACATTTTGTCAAGCTATTTTTTGCGAATATGCGACTTTTTTTTGTGCTATTTATGCCCATCCATTATGCTGGATGACTTTGTCAACAGCCTGAGCCCCATAGGGCGAGACTATCAAAACGCGCAGATTATCAAGGAACGTTGATTGGTATCCAATCATGCATTACTCGCACAGCATATCCCACAGTTTTGAGTTATGAAATTTAATAATCCGAAAAAGCACCTCAAAACTGTTTCTGTAAGACTATCTGTTTACCCAGTATAACGTCAATTATATTATCAAACATTATGTAAATGATGTCGCATGTATAAATCATAATTAATCATTTGGTTCAATATCAACTACCACTGTTTACATCTAATATCTGGCATCAAGGGAGAGTATTCTTGATCAATTTCTGATAACTGCTGGCGAATAATAGATCTCTTAGCCATAGAAGGTTCAAATACAAAGGAAACGAACTCATTATGAGGAATATCAGAGACCTCTTTAGCATGAGGATAAAGTAACTTTAAATATGCAGTGCAAATTTTCTTAACTGCTTTGGTGTCTCTTGTATCAGCACTATTAGGAAGCTCAAGACATTGATCAATGATAGCTGAGTGATAAGAGGATGTTCGGAGAATGTGAAGAATTTCGGAGAAGTATTCTGAGTTTAACGCATAGCCCTTCACTTTAAGATCTTCATTAAATCTGTATAAATGCCATCCTTCAATAAAGCCATGAATCCTATCGATTAGGGCTGATGCATGAAAGAATGACGGTAAGTTCAGAAAATAATCCCTATTTTTGGGTTTCATTGACTTATCCAGTTTGATGTTACCCAATAGCATCAGACCACAGTCAGATACTCCCTTATACTTATCAATTACGATTCTTCCATTTTCCAAGTAATTCTTAAACGCACCTAATAGTTCCTCTTCCTGAGCAAATTTTAGTGTTTCAATCTCATCCAATGCTAGAAAATCATAATTGTGGATGACCCCAGGTGTTTTTGAGGCTATATTGTAAAACAATCCGGCTCGTGTTACTTTCCCGCCACTAACAGTCCATCCAAACTTAGATAGGTTGCTAAAAGCATATGATTTGCCGGTTCCTTTTGGAGCAAGCTCAATTAAGTTAAGATTTGGTTCGACAAAAACAAGTAATCTTGAGATTAGTAAGAGCTTTTTACTAAGAGTAAAGTGTTTCTGAGAAGTTGCATCTATGTAATCGGGATTGAACTCCATTGACCGAATTATGAGATCTATCCATTCTGTGGTGGAAAACTCAGCACGTGATCTGTTAAAGGCATCAACATCAATCGTATATGGTTGAAAAGGCTTAAAATCACTAAGCTCTACGTATCCCTTTTCCGAACCAAATGGGGGGATGTAGGTAAGCAAAATAATTCCCCAAACCTCTCCTTCGTGGAGTTGGTTAATTCTTGATTGGGCAAGAGCTCTAGAAACTACCCCCTCTTTAATTCCAATTCCGAGATCAGGTATAGAGAAGCCCATCTTCCCATTTCTCAAGTCTGTTTCGATTATTAGCCGGGATAGTATTTGGATTGGTTCTCTACTATTAAGAAGCATTTGCCTAAGATTGGTGCCTTTCTGTGGAATACGCTTATCAAGAAACTCAATTAATCCATTGCGATCAAAATCGTCATACTGAGAGAAATACTTGATCAACCAATCCTTGATAAATGATGGGAGGTTACGACCATTAAAGACATTATACATACTGGGATCTTTGAGCAGAGACTCTATCGGAAAGATTCTCTTGATCTTATCATCGAAGCTACTCTCATGAGCAGTAAGTGGATAGCTTCTCTCTTGCAAATCATTATTACTATGCATTAAACAACTCCTCCATGGATTTTACTTTAATGCCACCTGTTACTTCAAAGGAAATACATCGTTCTGTAGCATTATCAATTACCAAAGTAGCTTCGTATTTTTTAGGCATAAGAAATCTTGTATCTATGTGCCAATACCCATCTGCATGAGACATTCGTTGAATATTCTGATGATTTTCAAACATAATGTCAACTCTCTGTGGGATAGGTAGAACCCTTAGCTTTAAGCCGTCAATTGATTTAACTATCTTTGAGTATTCTATCTCATACAATGAACGACTCTTTCGTTTTACATACAATACAGGGGTTAGAACTTCTTCTGGAGTAAAACCTCCGTGAACCTCTCTGGATGGGGTGTTTGATAGAGATGTATGCTTTGTCGCTACAGCATACTTACAACCACAGCTCTCATAGACAATATAATCAGAACTTGAATAGCAGTTCGAGTTCTGTTCTAAGACTGTATAGCGTCCCTCATGTTCCGAATTAGAAAAATCGTATTTCTTCCCTACTCCATAGTGCCTTTGTGAAAGAAAGGTAAAACCGTGATCAGCTACTATCAGAAAGTCTGGGTCGTTAGTAGTATGTTGGATATCTGTAACAATGTCTTTCAAAATACAAAGCTCATCAACAAGAGAATTTGGATAATGATACGGGAGTTGGGAATGTATGTAGTTATCAAGCGATTTAATTGAAAACATGGGGTTCTCGATTTTGTTTAGTTTAGTTATTGAAGGTACTTCTGATCGAGCAATAAAGATATCATGAACTTCAAACTCAGTTGTTGCCAACAATAAATTGGTAATATAAGACAACCACTCCAAGCCCAATCCATCTATCCAAATAATGGGGACTGACTTATACAGAGCAGTTATTGAAGACACGGTTTTAAAGCTCGAGTACCAATGCGCAATGCTACTTTGTGATGAATTCTTCTCATCTAATAATGCACTCAATTGCGATGCTTTTTTGTTTTTCAGTTTTGACAAAGTATAATGATGGATATAATCTACAGCCCATTCGTTGTCTGGTATAAGATCTCGAATTGTAAGAGTCTTGATACCCAAGTAGTATGATAATGAATGAAATCCTCTTGAATACATTTCAGAAAGTATCATATCTTCATCACAATCTGCTATATACGCACAAACGAATCTCAATTCTGCATTTGTAATTCCTGTCACTAAGTCAAGATTCTGTAGGGACGAGAGCTTATCACATAGTATGGTCTCAATCGCCTGAGTTGGACACTTTAAAACACTATGTAGATGTAGTAGCATTAGCGATCTCTCTTGTTTCTCGCTTGTAGCATACTCGTCGTTAAAAATCGAGAACCAAATGCTATTTACTAATGCATTAAAACTAATGCTTCCTGATTCAACCAAAGTTCTCAATGCTCTTTTTAAATATGCTGATAAGCTAGGGTAGTCTCCAAACAGCATATGATTTGATAAAAACCAAATTTTAAAAGCACCATTTTCGTTATTCTTGACTGCATAGCATACATCTAAAAAATCGCGGTCATCTAAAGAGGAAAGATCTTTTATGTTTAGAATGTTGCTTAAAATCTCTCTCTCTGAGCAGCCCTTGGGCGATAACCTGCATATTTCACAAAACAACGTTTTCCAATAACTCGCATGATCGGCATTAAAGGTAATGCTGATATCAACACCGTAACTGTGCCTTATCAATTCTTGTATTGATCTAAGCTGTGTCTTTAGAAATATGTTATCTGATACAAACCTATTAAAAATCTTCTCCCAGCTTGGATCTTTTATCTCCAGATATATCTTCTGCGGTGTGCCTCGAAACAAAGAAAAAAGAAAGAGCATGTTTCGATGAATAATCTCATGCTCTGGTAAACGCTCCAATTCAAGCCATTCAATACCTGATAACCGAATAAGTTCAATTTTTTGTTTCATTGTCATTGGGGCTTGATAAATTGCAGGGTATCTACCACTTGATTCTAATTTTGACATCAAGCTATGTGTAAGCGCAGTATCTAGCCCCACGATCGGAACAATCATTGTTTCCAAGTTGTCATTGCTATTAATATCACATAGAGTAATCAGCCTAGAACTCATGTCTGATACTTCATTGATTCTCAGCAACTCAGTAATATGCGGAACACAGATGTGCTTTGACTTACATGAGGAGATTTGAAAAAGATAATCTTCAAAGAGAGGTATTGTATCTCTTGATTCAATGCCGACGACCTTAATGCCATTCAGATATTCAACCAATTCACTAAGCTGGTCATAACTATAGAGCAAAACAAAGCGCGCTGCATATCTATGTTTCTTGCTGGACTTGATATCGCTTAAAATAGAATCAGCGATATTTCTTGTGGAGCTATACGATTTTATCAATTCCATCATTAGTCTGAGTCCAGCAAGTTGCGAATAACTGCAGCAAAACCATTATCTTCTTTTACCTTAGTTATGATGCGTACAATCAACCTGTCTTTATTGCTTTGAATTTGTTCAATAATATTTTTCATCTCCACCTCGGTGGATGGTGTTGGCGGGGTATAAATCACTTTATCTGTTGGATCTGGAATGGGAGGGTTGTTTTTGATTCTTATCTGATTCTCAATATAGTCTGATATCCAGTTTTCAAGCTTCTGTTCTGTCCATGCAAAGACTTCTGCTCGATCAGGGAATGATTTTCTTACGGCCGTCTCAAGTTTTTCAACACTTATTACATTTCTTGAAATGTTCTCTAACCACTTCCTAAATCCTATGGGTAACATGTCTTTAACAACTATCCTCTGAGCTTCTATCCAATAGTCATGCAAAGCATCCAATAATACGGAGTAATCTTGTAGAACAAGCTCTGAGTTTCCTATAAAACCTTGCAATAGATCAATAATGTGAGATGCTGCTTGAACATCAGTAGCGTACTTTAATACCCACAGTGGATACGATTTACCATCTTCAAAAGTGAGAAACTTACTACTGATCTCCCACCTGATTTGTTTTCTTGATTCGTGACATTTAAGTCCAAACAACTTGATCAGTTTTCCAAACAATTCTTGTTGCTCAGTTGTATAAAATCGAATCTCCAGTTTAGCGTGAGCTTTTTTGTCCCCCGTTGACCAATAGTTAAATAGATCTTCGATAAGCGTTTTTGTTTGAGCCATAGAGAGAGGCTGATCATGATTATCAAGAAACTCTGAGAAATGCTCTCTCAACAGAAATCCCATAACAGCATAATGTATAGACGATTTGTAAAATCCAAATGGTGGTTGTGATAGAAAATACAAAGACTCGCCGAGATTCATCCTGTTGTAGCTTTTATTGGTCCTGATTTCATCTCGGATTCGTTGTCTTGACATCCACAGGGGGTGACTATGATATCGAGGAAGATCAATGATACCCATATCATCAGCTACTATATAGTTAGTTGAGTTAATCCTGCTATCCGATTCTTCAAAAAAAATAGCTTGGCAAGACTTTGAGTGTTTCTTTAATGTAGCTAATTTAGTCCTGTGACTCAAATCAAGAAAGTCTGAAGCACATGTGCTTTGAGCTCCACGCATTTTCCATATCGTGTCCACTTGGCAAGCAGCAATCTTTTCAAACCCATAAAAGTAGATTTTTTTAAAAATCTCACCTTGCAAGACATCCGCAAAATCAGAAATTGATATGGTTTTGTTAAAGGGATAATCAGAATAGCATACACGTAGCCATGCCTGGTGGTCAAGCAAGTTATTGATGCATAAGGAACGTTGTTGGTCTCTTAATGAAATCAATTCTTGTCCTTGCTTTGCAAAGTTATGCGCAGATGCTACAATGGACTCTGCTTCCAGTCTCATTAACTTTAGCTTTGTTGCTTCTGGCACTATCTTGGTAAGTTGCAGAATTATCGCGTGATAACTACCTTTGTAGCCAGTTGCATACTCCTCGATCCGTGTCATGTTTTCGTTTAACTCATTTTCAGAATCTGCTATGTAGATTATCACTAGCATCTCCTGAGGAGACCCCTCATAGTGATTGTCGATAACATGATTTAGCCTCTGAGTTTTGTCATAACTACTTATTACATGGAGTTTAACAGGTCTTCTAATCATCTCAATTTTGAGTTTATCGAGTGCTATTTGCTTGATCTCCGATTCGTTTAACAAGTTCAAAAGTCTATTCTGATACTTGTCCACCAATTTGTCATATTCATCTGTAACTTCATCTTGTGGAAGGCTGTTTACACTCATTGTATAATTATGCGATAGGTCTTTTCTAATAAGCCCTTTATCCAGTAGGAAAGAGGTAACCTTGGCAATATCATGATAATACTTAGATCCTCGTAAGGCATTATCAAGATTCATGTCGTTAGGTGTTAACAAGGCATTCCCCGATGACTCCTTCATGATGATAAGAAGTATAATAATCTTAAAAATGACCAGATATTCAGGGCCATTGTTTAAAACAGCTTCAGAGTTGTTGCGAAATTGGGATATAAATGAAGAAACGCTGCTTATCTTGGAGAAATCTTCCTCAAAGTAATCGAATATCTTATCAGCCAACAGCCATACTTGCTGGTAATCAATAGGGTTTTCTTTTAGGAACTTGATAAAACCAAAATTGGTGTCAATTAAAAACTTGAAAATTGTACGATTTACTGACCCAAAAAGCCTAGAAATCTCAGCGCTTACAAAGGCAGTATAGGGATGGAATGGAAAGAGGTAGCTGATATCTTCGTTGATATTGCTGTTCATCAGAGAATGATTCCGAATTTGTCGTACAACAGGCTCGATACCTATCTGGTTTTCATTAAAATACTTTCTGAACTCAGCATCCTCACTGCGCTTAATTGAACTACGCAAGAGTTTATACGTAGTGATCTCTGCGCGGGAAAAATTTGCTTGAGTAAATCTATCCATGATCTTCGACATTTCTCGCTCTGAAATCCTTGTATCCAACTGAGTGATGGTTTTATGGGTTACAAGAAACAAGTAAATAGGGTATTTATTGGATAACTCAGCTAAATGCTGAAACTCAGTAAAAACTCTGACTGCGGCAGTGCTTTCCAAAAACTGAGTAAACTCATCCCAAAATATTATGATTCCATCCGCGTGGTTCATTCTTTGAAGCTCTGTATTGACTTCTTTGATCCAATCTATTAGATTGTATGAAGAAAAGTGTTGGTTCTTACTGGCAAAGTAGTTCAATACCAAGTCCAATAACTGCTTATTACCCTCCTCAAGTCTTCTTCTGAGATCATCCTTATCTTGGATGTAAGCTCTCAACTCCACACTTGCAAGCGCAGTATCCCAGTTTATCAAGCTATCATCTAGAGACTTGATTACTGTTTGAAAATCATCCTTGATATCGAGTTCTATCCCATGCTTTTGCAAGGTTTTACGCACTTCCAGTTGGAGAGTATGAGTTAGCTCTGATGGTTGGGTTATACTCTTTAGCCCAGTAATCATAACTGGCATAAAACGCTTGGTACTACGCAAAGTATATAAATCCTCCAGAACAAAGTGATCGATATCTCCCTTGTGCCTTTCAGTATAGCTGTGCACTACATCAAGATCATCATACATCAAGTGCTTTAAGACGGTAATTGTATGAGACTTTCCTACTCCATATATACCCTGCATCCAAATCGATTTGCTCTCCTTATCAAGCCTGCCAAAACTACGGACTGTCTTTTTTAGGAGATCATTAAAGTCCTGCGTTGGAATATACCTATTCCAATATCCCTCTTTCTCATCTTCCACATTTACTGCGGTTACAATTTCATCCGGAATTGTGATATAGTGAGCATAGTTTTTCATAATCCTTCCTTGTTCCGAGCCAAAAGACCTAAGGCTTCCAATGAAGAAACACCTCCATAAATCTCTACACTGCTCGTATCATACCCCTTTATTAAATCTTTATGAAATGACTCTGATCTAAAAAGTATATCAAATATACAATGACTGTCTATGCCAAATAGTTTTCTTATGCTACAGCTTCCATACTCGAGCGGATACTCATCCAATTGAAACACTGATCGACCCTCTTGAGCTTGAATCTCGTAAAGCAAATAGACTATATGATCAAATTGAATACCTTCTATGGCTTTTCTTGTGATGGATTGAATCCTATTGCCAGAAAATTCAATCATCTGTGCATTCTGTAAGGATATACTCCGATAAGATTTAAGAGAGTTATATAATGAGCTTCTTAGATTTAGTGCAGTGCGAAACGAACATCCTGTAAGTGTGATCAAGCTATCAGTTAGACTTGAACATATAGTGGTTCTCCCCACAACAAACATCTCACAATAAAACTCAAACAACTTAGACCCATAATACAGGTTTACAATTATAAATGTATAAATCTCAGCGAAATCGCGATAGTATCGAACTAAAATATCAATACATTTCGTCCTTTTTCGTTGATAATCCAATAACCCTGCATCATAAAGCCATTTGGTTATTGCTGTAGATTGGCATGATCCTAAGTGGCTTAACAAGTAGTCTAACCCCTTGTATAGATATTCTTCTATCCATACTTCTCTAAAACCAAACGTATTATAGCCTCTAATTCTGACTGCCATTTATCTTTATCAAGCTGTCCAATAAATAACTTGTAGAAACCTTACTTACGAAAACATTGTCTAGATTTTTGACAAACTGGACGGTTACAATACCACTAGATATCCCATCTAATCTCTTTAAGTACCTTCTGAGGTGATCTCTATCAAACGAAAAGAGCATTGCTGGAGATCCGCTCTTTGTACTGTCAAAAAGATCACTTAAAGAAAGATCAAATTTATCATGGACTTCACAAAATCGATACAGCGCATATAAAAAGCCGCTGTGTGATATCTTATTGCTGTTGCGTAATTTAATAATTGATCCCTGCCTGTCACTATTAGCTTCCACCAATCCAAGCGTACGATCAATTTGTCCATTTCTAAGTAAACTAAGAAGAGACGAAATTGCATTTTTTGTTGTTGATGTTGGTGCCCCGTCAATCAGTTGGAGTTCGCTAACAAGAGTATCAGATGTTAGAATCATCCCTGTAGCAACATTGTTTGTAAACCATTGTATAAGAGGTGATCCATAGCATAAGTTAACCCAGATCAATTCCCATATAACAGATTTGCTGTGAGTATAATTATTTTTCATAAAGAAACTTAACTCAGTATTTTGCTTGTTGCCATCTATCAATCCCGAATCTTTCATCCAACAAACAAAAGAATCTCTCATGGGCTTACCACCGAGATTGAATTGAGTTAACCAGTCATCATGATTTGTAAAGTAAAAATCGATCATATCTGTTCGAAGACCAAAGTTCTGATACCTGCTTGTGGCAATATTCTTCATTTTATTATCCTTTATCGTAACATATAATGAATCTGCACGTAGACATCCTATCCCGTCGAAACCGAAACACTTGTTGCAGTGCATACATTCATTATCATGCATTTTTATTGAAAAAACTCTGGAAGGACATAGCAAATTACAAAGACCGCATTCTACGCAAAACTGGGATTTTACTATAGCTTTCTTGATAAGTGATACAATTTTACTCGTATTGGATATGTCATTAAAGACTAGTTTACTATTACCTTTACCCATGGTGCATTCGCATTCGAGGGTTTCATTATTAATATCTAACAACATACCCAGCTTACTCCCATTGTTATTGGTAACAATAACTCTACCTAACAAGCGCAACCCATTTAATGCCTTCATAAAGTCCCCAATAACTATCGTCAAGGGACTAGTGCTAACAACGTCCATCTGCACATGTTGCTTATTACCCCTTCCCCCGGATCTAACCTTCCAACTGCCTTTTTTTATATACTCATTAGTTATATATCCATCGCAATTTTCAAAATCGAGATTCTGTGTTATTTCGTAAATATATCTCTTCATATAATCGGGATATATACGATAGGCTAGGTGTTCAAACCATTCTGATCCATAAGGACACATAGAGCATCCAACCCTAAGAAACCCCCATTTATAACCTTCATTCAAGTAGAGCTCATTCAAAAGGATATACAAGTAAACCTCTGTATTATTCCAATCAAGAATCACTTCTGCGTTGGTTTGAAAAGAGTACTTCTTATTTTGACTGATCCTCTTGTAATAAGATCTTTTTGAGCTTTCAGCAGCCCGAACCCCTTCAAAAACGACCACTTTACCTTTTACGCTTGGTTTGATTAAGTCAAAGAGTTTCTCGGCAAAAGGGCTAGTCTTGCATACAGTACAGCACCATCTATGTGTTGTGCTTGGAGGGGCAAAGAGTTTCCAATATTCTATTGCATCCAATTTTGGTTTTGCATGATGGATCTGAAAGCTGGGAAATCTTTCCTGATACATATCTTGAGTTATCTCCACCGAACGGTATGTGCATGGTAGCTCCATTGTGGTGTCCCCAAAGATCACTTTGTATTGATCCACAGCCAATGTTTTTGACACAAGATCCAAGATAACCTGTGAATCTTTACCCCCACTATATGCAACTGCAAAAGCATCTACTTTGTGATGGAATCTCTGATAAGTGGTGTCGATGAATTCGCTTGCCTCATTCTCCAATAGTTTTATCCATTGCTTGTTAAGTGAAATCAGCTTATCATAGTTCACGGGTTCAATACGGTTTTTGGAGCCATCATCATTTTGAAATTCTACAATAAGCTCGGGTGGATCATACAGATTACCGCCATTTACTGTTGCAATACGCGTCCCTCTGTAGAAATACGATCTGCCGATAGCCCACAAAATAGGAGTCTCAATTTTGGGATAGTCCCAGTATTTATCAAATCCCAATAAATCCAATTCTTGATAAAATACAGGACGAGGAGGACTGATCTTTTCTTTATCATTAAATCCCCTGCCAAGCTCAACACAATTGAACTCAGGGCTCCATTTCACATCAAACAATTATCTCTCCCGTCATATACATTAGCTACAAAATCCCAATCTGTAGTACATCACCAATTCATCTAATCTCGGATAGAACCTTAACTTGTTCATAATTCTCAATAACATCTGTCTTATTCGTTCACGTGTTTTCCCTACGAAAGTACTAATTTCTTCGAGGGTGCATGCGCTATGGTCTAATAAGCCAAACCTCAAACATACGATAACTCGTTCATTTGGTGTCAAGTAAAAGAGCATAAATCTCAGTTCCTGGCGAAAAAAAAGCTGATAGGCAAGTTGTTCAGGAGTATAATAAGCTTGTGATTTCAGAAAAACTTGTGCCAATTCATCGTCATTATCTGGGTTAAAAGCTGTGTTCAACTCTGCCATATAGCTTACATAGGATACATAGTCAGAGGCATAGACCTTTTCATCAACAATCTCGGTAGTTTGTATACTCGTTACCCTTGCGTCCTTTATTGCTGATGAGAGTAAAGCGTTTCCACTGCAAACTTGATATCTTGAAAGCATCTTGATCAGTGCATTTCTGATGGTATCTACAGGACTTGAAAGAAAACTGAAAGAGACAACTTCCTTTTGCCGCAAAGTAGCAGTAGGATAATTTGCATAAATTATCCACCATTCTGAGCCGATAGCCACTAACACATGGATATCAGATTGTGATAGCATACGCACTATTTTTTGTCTGTTGTTTTCTCGCATATCTTCCTTTGTCCTGCAATTTTCATCTATTAAGACAATAGCAACTGCTTTATTTTGAAAACACAGGCTCACTGTCTCGCTGGACTTATAGCCGCTAATAGAACTTTGGCAACGAACCTCGTTAGGATCCCATATATCCCACCCGAGTATCTGTACGATTCTACATACGACATTATGCTTTAAGTGGTCTGCAGATGCTAATTCTCCACTTTCAATCTGGCTCTGTATCTCTCTTATTATCTTTAGCATTTTTATCTCCGAAACGTTGAGAGCAAGTTATAGGGAAGTATTGATGTTGTCAATAACAAAGATCATAAGTATCAAATCCTATCAGGAATGGGCTTTACGGGGCTATAACTAGAAGCATGACAATCCCATCTGAATGTGTAAATACATATTTTGCTGTATAACACGCTATATTGTATAGAGCCATATTATTAGCTCATTTTTGGTGAAATACTTGAGAGCATTTTCAGTGTGCATCCTTGATGTTGAGGGAACCTGATGCCTCAATTTGGAAGGAGTATAGTCGTAATCATATGACAAGGCGCTATCTGCCATGGAAAGTAAATAGCAACCAAAGCCTTTTGCCGGCTATTGCTTGCTTACTGATACTTGCAGTATTTGTGGCGCTGATAATGGGGCAAAGTGGCTCTATCCCCGCCGTATCTCCAGCGGGTATGATTAGGCAAGAGTAGCGTAATTTTTTGATGCAATTACCTGAAAACGATTTGGAGTTCGATCGTAAAACTCGGGCTGCCAATCTCCTTGCTTGGCAGAGCCGAAAAGGTCGGCTGTTCTCGTTGTTTGTAGCGAGCTTTGCTCGCTGTGGCAATTCGGAGATTGCCACCCCCAAAGCGACTTGGACTATTACATGAAAACGATTTGGAGTTCGATCGTAAAACTCGGGCTGCCAATCTCCTTGCTTGGCAGAGCCGACAAAGTCGGCTGTTCTCTTTGTTTGTAGCGAGCTTTGCTCGCTGTGGCAATTCGGAGATTGCCACCCCCAAAGCGACTTGGACTACAGCATCGCTTTTCATGCTCGGTAGCGAAAGAACTCTGCGGCTCCCAGCGGAAAGA
>Ga0116204_1001621_pt1 | contig 12509 bp, 7 predicted proteins | sample LakKivwa52mmetaG_FD_94481 | JGI IMG/M metagenome (GOLD analysis project Ga0116204, IMG submission 94481) | Anoxic lake water microbial communities from Lake Kivu, Rwanda to study Microbial Dark Matter (Phase II) - Lake Kivu water 52m metaG | ecosystem: Environmental > Aquatic > Freshwater > Lake ...
AGTCTCGATTTCTTCAATAAGATGATCAATTTGTCCTTCAGAAGGACGAACCACCACTTCAGGGTCGATAAGTCCTGTGGGTCGGATAATTTGTTCCACCACATAAGATGCTCTTTGTAACTCGTAATCTCCTGGAGTTGCGGAAACATAGACCACTTGATTGATTTTTTGGATAAACTCATCAAAATTCAGAGGACGGTTATCTAAAGCGCTTGGAAGTCGGAATCCATAATCGACTAAGGTTTGTTTCCGAGATCGGTCACCATTGTACATCCCTCTCACTTGTGGGAGGGTTACATGGGATTCATCAATCATTAATAAGAAGTCTTTTGGAAAAAAGTCGATTAAAACAGACGGTGTTTCTCCTGCTTCTCGTAAAGATAAATGACGAGAATAGTTTTCAACTCCAGAACAAGTTCCCATTTCTGATAACATTTCTAAATCATACATGGTTCGTTGTTCAATTCGTTGTGCTTCTAAAAGTTGATTATTGGCCTTAAAATAATCTATTCGTTCGATGAGTTCGTCCTTAATTCGTTTCATTGCTTCATCGAGTTTGGAGCGATTGGTTAAAAAGTGCGACGCTGGAAACAGTGATAGGACTTGTAAATCCTGAATCACTTCACCCGTAACTACATGGAATTTCCGAATTCGTTCGATTCGATCAAAATCAAATTCCACACGGATGGCCATGTTTTTTTCATAAGTTGGTAAGATTTCCACAACATCTCCTCTTACCCGAAAGGATCCCCTTTGGAAATCAATATCATTACGAACATAAAGAATTGCGATTAATTGTTCAAGGAGTGTATCCCTCGCATAGGCTTCCCCACTACGCAACGTAATCATTCCGCCTTTGTAATCCTCTGGATCGCCAATCCCGTAAATACAAGAGACAGAAGCTACGACTATAACATCCCGTCGTTCTAATAAGGAAGATGTAGCGGCGTGACGTAATTCATCGATTTCCTCATTGGTTTTCGCATCTTTTTCGATGTAGAGGTCTCTTCCTGGAACATAAGCTTCTGGTTGATAATAATCATAATAAGAAATAAAGTATTCCACTCGATTTTCAGGGAAATACGTTTTAAATTCAGAATATAGTTGTCCCGCTAAGGTTTTATTATGGGCTAATACCAAAACTGGACGATTGAGTTTTTGAATCACTTGACTCATCGTGTAGGTTTTCCCGGTTCCTGTCGCCCCTAATAAAACCAGTTCACGTTCGCCTTCTTCAAGACGTTGGACTAGTTCATCGATTGCTTTTGGTTGATCTCCAGTTGGAAGGTATTCGCTTTGTAGTTTAAACATATTCATCGATTCATCACCTGCACTCATTATACCATACCAAGTATTCAATCGAATCTTCACAATATCATAAGATATATTCCTTGAATCAAGCATTGAAATCGTGTGCTTCCTGTGATACAATGGGTTCAAATAAGAAAAACGGAGGAGAACAATGAAAAAAGTTTTAATCTTGCTTGTGGCATTATTGCTATCGTTTGGTATGTCCTTTAACCAAGCAGTTGTCAATGCAGCTGAAGAATTTGAAATTGCTATGATTACTGACGCTGGAACCATTGATGATGAATCCTTTAACCAAGGAACTTGGGAAGGTATTGTAGAGTTCGCAACAGAAAACAGCCTTACCTACAAATACTATCAACCAACTGCTGTATCTGATGACGCTTATCTTGCTGCTATTCAATTAGCTGTTCAAGGTGGAGCGAAAGTGGTTGTAACACCTGGATTCTTGTTTGAAACCAGTGTTCACGCTGCACAAACATTACATCCTACAGTTAAATTCGTTTTAATTGATGGTACACCTCATGCTGGTGATTGGGTTCCTGACATCAAAACAAACACTGTAAGCATTATGTTCAATGAACACGAATCAGGATTCTTAGCTGGTTATGCAGCTGTTCAAGAAGGCTATCGTAAACTTGGATTCATCGGCGGAATGGCTGTTCCTGCTGTTGTTAAGTTCGGTATTGGCTTCGTTGCTGGTGCTTTCTATGCCGGAGAAGAACTAGACGTTAAGGTTGAAATTCCAAACAATCGTTATACGTATCTTGGCGAATTCGCTCCAAGTGACAATCATAAGAACCTTGCTTCTTCATGGTATGTAACTGGAACAGAAATTATCTTCGCTGCTGCTGGTGGAGCTGGCTCAAGCGTTATGAGTGCTGCGAATGACAACAGCAAAAAGATGATTGGTGTCGACATTGACCAAGCTGGACAATCCCCAACTGTTTTAACCTCTGCTTTAAAACAACTTGGTGTTGCCGTTCAACAAGTCCTTCAAACTTATCTTGATGATACTTTCGTTGGTGGACAAGTTATTTATAAAGGCGCTGAAAATGATGGTGTTGGTCTACCAACTGTATCCTCCTCATGGCGTTTCCAAAACTTCACAACTGCTCAATATAACACCATTTATGGAAAACTGAAAGATGGTACGATTAACGTTCCTGCTAACTATGATGAGTTAGAAACATTCCTTGATGGCGTGAATGGATACCCAGACCGTTGGGCAATCGAAGGCACTCCCGCTCCAACAAACAACACTGGAACGATTATTGCGATTGTTGTCGGTGCTGCTGCTGTTATCGGTGGAGCTGTATTCTTCTTCTTGAAAAAGAAATAGAAGCTAACACATATTTATTTGAAAGATAGATTTGCGAATCTATCTTTCTTTTTTTTGTAAAATCATTGGAGTTGGAAATTGAGCCTATGTTTTTTTGTAATCCTTATGTTATAATTTTCAAGAGGTGAATGGCATGGATTATGTTGTTGAATTATTACACATCACAAAAACTTTTCCCGGCATTAAAGCGAATGATGATGTTTCCTTGCAATTGAGAAAAGGAGAAATTCATGCTTTATTAGGAGAAAATGGGGCTGGAAAGTCTACTCTAATGAGTATATTATTCGGGCTATATAAACCCGATACGGGAATCATTAAGGTTCGTGGTGAAGAAGTCAAAATAAAGAATCCCAATGATGCGAATCGTTTGGGAATTGGTATGGTTCATCAGCACTTTAAATTAGTCCATAACTTTACCGTTGCTGAGAATATTGTGCTTGGAATGGAAAATACAAAGTATGGTTTTTTATCCATGGATACCGCAATAAAAAAAATCGTCGAGTTAAGTGATCGTTATAAACTTAAAATTGACCCGAACGCTTTGATATCCGATATTAGTGTTGGGATGCAGCAACGGGTAGAAATCTTAAAAATGTTATATCGGCAAGCAGAGATTTTGATTTTTGATGAGCCGACTGCGGTCCTAACTCCCCAAGAAATTATCGAACTCATGTCAATCATGAGAAATTTAATACTTGAAGGAAAATCGATTATCTTAATCACGCATAAACTCAATGAGATTAAATTAGTTGCTGATCGATGCAGCGTTCTACGAAAAGGGAAATATATCGGCACGGTCAATGTGAAAGATTCGACCCCTAGTTTATTAGCGGAAATGATGGTCGGCCGCAAAGTGTCGCTAGAACTTAAGAAGAAACCAGCAATACCGAAAGAAGTAGTTTTTAAAGTATCGAACTTATCTCTAAAGAATCCCCATTCAGAAAAGTTTTTATTAAAGGATGTTTCTTTTGAAGTACGCGCCGGAGAAATCCTTTGTATTGCTGGGATTGAGGGAAATGGTCAAACACAACTGGTAGAGGCCATCACAGGACTTACCCCCATCCATGATGGAGTCGTAGTGTTAAATAACGAAGACATCACGCAAGCGACAATCCGCCATCGTAATAATGCTGGTATCTCACACATACCGGAGGATCGACACCGCCATGGTCTCGTTCTTGACTATACTTTAGAAGAAAATCTCATTTTACAAAGTTATTTTGAACCAAAGTTTCAAAATCGAGGGTTCTTAAAATTTGATGAGATTCGTACCAATGCCAATTATCTAATCCAAAACTTTGATATTCGTAGTGGAAAAGGCCCAGAAACCAAAACTCGAAGTATGAGTGGCGGAAACCAACAAAAAGCGATTGTCGCTCGTGAGATTTCAAGGGGAAGTGATTTGCTTATTGCTGTGCAACCAACGCGAGGATTGGATGTTGGAGCGATTGAATACATTCATCATCAACTCCTCAATGAACGGGATCGTGGAAAAGCAGTATTACTCGTTTCTTTAGAATTAGATGAAGTTATGATGGTATCTGATCGTATTTTAGTGATGTATGAGGGGGAAATCGTTGGCGAGTTTGATCCCAAAACCACAACAGAAAATGAATTAGGTCTTTATATGGCCGGGTCGAAAAAGAGGGAAGTACAATGAAGAAAACATTCGATTGGTCTAATGTCATCTCAAACATAAAATCCTATGTTACATCTCATTGGTTTGGACTTACTGGCCTCTTGCTTCTATTCATCTTCTTGTTTATAACCCCTTCCTTTTTAACAACGACTGAAGTAGGCTATCTTATCAACTTATGGGTTCTAATTATTACCGCATTTGTTCTCATTGTTGGCAAAGTCGTCCAGTTCTTCCGTAAGAATAAACATTTCGTTCCAAGTGAAAGTGCACCTTTAATTAGTGGACTAGGAAGTGTTTTAGCGATTATCATAGGGTTAATCGTTGGATTAATCATCATGTATATTGTCAACCCAGAACAAGCTTTTCAAGGATTCTTGGTCATCCTAAAAGGTGGTTTCAATCAAGGAATGGCAAGTTTTGGTACGATGATTTATTACGCTGTGCCTATTATTCTAACTGGATTATCCGTTTCATTTGCCTTTCGGACTGGATTATTTAATATTGGCGCTTCTGGACAATTAATCTTTGGAGCGTTCGTAGCTGTTTACATTGGAATCAAATGGGACTTTCTAGCGGGTGTTCCCTTCCTTCACTGGTTTGTAGCAGTTCTTGGGGCTTTATTAGCTGGAGCAGCTTGGGGTGCCATTCCAGGCTTATTAAAAGCCTACCGAAATGTGAATGAAGTAGTCTCTTCCATTATGTTAAACTATATCGCCGTTTATTGGGTCGCTATCATGATTAAAGCCGATCAGTCTATCTATTTTAAAACCCAAGATCGACTTTATGATATCTTGCCCTCAGCAGTGACTCCAAAGTTCGGCTTGGATCAAATCTTTGTTGGCTCTCAGATTAATATTGGTATTGTGGTAGCGATTCTCATTGCAATCATTCTTTATATCATTCTCTTCAAAACAACCTTTGGATATGAACTAAAAGCAGTAGGCTTAAATCGTGACGCCGCAAAATATGCCGGTGTGAATGCGAAAAGAAACATTGTGTTATCGATGATTATCAGTGGCGCAGTGGCTGGAATCGCTGGTGCTATGATATTTCTTGATCGCGGGGCTTGGTTTAAACCAGAAATCGTTCTAAGACCAGAAGGATTTACAGGAATTGCTATTAGTTTACTCGGATTAAATCATCCCTTTGGAGTTGTATTTGCTGGTTTATTTTATGGTTCATTAGAACGTGGTGGGGAATATCTTAACTTACTTCGCTTTAAACACGAAATTATTGATATTATTATCGCTGTCATTATCTATGTTAGTGCTCTTGGTTTAATTCTACAAAAATTAGTGATTAAGAATCTAAAATGGAACTCCAAAATATTCCAAAAAATCAAGCGGGTCATCCTGAAAGAATCACCCAGTGATCAATCAGAGGGAGGTGCTACGCAATGAGTTTTCTTGATTTACTTTATTACCTTGTTCCCCTCATTATTGCCTCCGCTGTTCCATTATCGGTTGTCGCATTAGGCGCCTTATTTAGCGAACGAAGTGGCGTTGTTAACATTGCTTTGGAAGGAATCATGCTCATGGGGGCTTTCGTAGGCGCTGTTGTGATTCGTTCCCTTCAAGCGAACTCTTCCTTATCAACAACATCGATTGCTCTCATTGGACTTGGCGTCGGAGCCGTAGTGGGAATGGTGTTTTCCGTTGCCCATGCCTTCGCTTCGATTCACATGAAATCCAATCAAATTATTAGTGCAACAGCGCTAAATATGTTTGCCTTAGCCTTTGGATCGTTTATTGCTCGAACCTTTAATAATACGATCATTATATCAACGCAAGATGTGTTTCGAATTCCTTCTGTCCCTATTCTAGGGGATATCCCTTTTATTGGAAATCTGTTTTTCAAAGGGGCGTATTTATCTACGTATGTCGGTGTAATAATCTTTATCATCGGCATTGTTGTATTATATAAAACAAAAGCCGGTCTTCGACTTCGCAGTTGTGGAGAGAACCCTCAAGCGGCTGATTCCTTAGGGATTAATGTTTACCGAGTTCGTTATGCTGGTGTCTTAGTTTCTGGAGCGTTAGCCGGACTAGGGGGCGTCATCTTTTTAATGAGTTTCGCACAAAAATTCTTAATGACCGTGTCTGGTTTTGGATTCTTAGCACTTGCTGTTTTAATCTTCGGAAACTGGAAACCAAATAAGATTATTCTCGCCGGGATTTTCTTTGCGATGACTCGAGTGTTAGCAGTATCCTTTAATGCCATTCCAATCATAAGTGACTTGGGATTGACGCTAGACCATTATTTAATGGTTCCTTATATTACCACGTTAATCGTATTGGCTTTCGTATCGAAAAACTCCGCAGCTCCAAGAGCCGCCGGAGAACCTTACGACGCCGGAAAAAGATAGTCTGTCACCAAGTTCGCTTGGTGCTTTTTTCTAGGGGAGAACGTTATGCGTACCTTACTAGTTTCTGTAGATAGCAAATATATTCACACTAATTTAGCCATTCGACTTCTCAAAGCAAATACCACTTATCCAGTTGAACTTTTGGAATGTACGATCAAGGATTCCATCGACGACATGATTCGTCGAATTTTAGCTTTTCAAGCAGATTGTATTGGGTTCAGTGTCTATTTGTGGAACCGAATTATGACGTTCGAGATGATTCGTCGGTTAAAAGAGCAATCCCAAGCTGTGATTGTTGTGGGTGGTCCTGAAGTTAGTTATGATTCATCGATATTAGAAACACAACATTCGATTGATTATATCATCCGCGGGGAAGGCGAGGTTGCGTTTCACCAACTTCTAGAAAGCCTTCACGGACTTCGACCCTTAGATCGTGTCTCAAATTTATCTTATCGTGAAGGTTCACGCATTGTCTTGAATCAAATACATCCAATTCCAGACCTTCAGGTTCTGAAAAGTGGGTATTTTATTCAACCGATTGACAATCATAAAATCCAGTATATTGAAAGTTCAAGAGGATGTCCTTATCGGTGTTCTTATTGCCTTGCATCACTAGAAAAACCAGTCCGCTACTTTCCAGAAGAATCTTTATATCAAGATATCGAAACACTCATCCAAAGTGGTGCTAAAGTGTTTAAATTTTTGGATCGAACGTTCAATAGTCAAATTTCCCGCACAAAACGTTTGTTTGACTTCATCATCAAACATCATCTTCCAGGTCAATCTTTCCAATTTGAAATCACTGGTGATATCTTCCCGCAAACGCTAGTCGATTACCTCCATCTCCACGCGCCAAAGCATCTATTCCGGTTTGAGATTGGGATTCAATCCACACATGAAGAAACGAATCGGCTTGTTGATCGTATACAAAACAATGATCGTTTATTTGCATTGATACAAAGCATCCAAAGCCATTCCATCATTGATTTACACTTAGATTTAATCGCTGGGTTACCTGGCGAAACCCTCGAACGATTTCAACTGACATTTAATCAAGTCTTTGCGTTAAGAGCGAAAGAACTTCAACTGGGTTTTCTCAAGTTATTACATGGAACGAAGTTAAGGAACGAAGCACACAAGTACGACTATAGATTTCAACCCACACCTCCTTATGAAATCATTGAAAATGATGTTTTAAAACCTGATGAAATTCAAGAAATCCATCAGGTTGAAATGATGTTGGAACTTTATTGGAATAAGCAGTACTTCAAAAAGACATTTGAAGCACTTCTCCCTATATCTCATCCCTATCAATTCTTTTATCAACTAGCGATGGAATATCAAAAAGAAAATCCAGCAGACTTTCCCCAAATGGCTGCGTTATTCGAACGTTTTTTACAGTCGACCAGCGAGTATCAAGGCATCGCTTCTTTAGTCAAATTAGATTATTTGCTTTACCACCCAATTAAACCCAAAATTTGGTGGAGTCAAGCAGAGGATATCAAGCAACGAAAAGCCATTCTTCGCCTTATTCAAGCCAGTTATCCTCTCCTTCCCATTGAAACGTTGTATAAACATTCCATATTAATACCCGAACAAGAAAAATACCAGATTGTTGTCTATCAAAACAATCTGGCTAGAGTCTATGAATGGTCTGATTAAAGCGCTCCTGCGCTTTTTTAATTGAGTTTTTCTAAATAACGATACAAGTCTGTGATTGGTCGATGTTTGTTTAGCGCCTCTGAGATATCACAATAATCAATTTCAATGCCTCGTGAAAACACCGCTTTCCCACCTAATCCTTTACCTAATAAGTCCACGGCGAAACTGCCCATTTTACTCGCTAATACTCGATCAAAAGCCGAAGGTGTTCCCCCCCGTTGAATATGCCCTAAAACCGAAGCTCTCGTTTCATAGCTTGTATACGCCTCAATTTCTTTTGCAAGCTGAAACACATCTGTCACATGTTCCGCAACGACAATAATCACGTGTCGTTTTCCAAGCGATTTCGCATTTTTTACTCGCTCTAAAACCTTGCGTTGATCAAATCCCGTTTCTCTTGTAATAACAATTTCTGCCCCACAAGCAACACCGGAGAAAATCGATAGATCACCACAATATCTGCCCATGACTTCAACAACCGTGCATCGTTGATGAGAAAATGAGGTATCTCGGAGCTTATCGATGGCGTCAATAGCGGTATCAAGTGCGGTAAAGAATCCTATTGTATATTCCGTAGAGGAAATGTCATTATCTATGGTTCCAGGTAAAGCAATACAATTGATTCCCATCTCCGTTAAAGCCATCGCACCACGGTAAGTTCCATCTCCCCCAATGACTACGAGGGCTTCTATGCCATGCTTTTTTAAGTTCGCGACAGCAATCTCGCGGACTTCTTTTTGGGCAAATTCCTTTAACCGGGATGAGCCTAAGATGGTTCCTCCTCGGTTTAATATTTGACCGACATCATTCCGAGTCAATTTTTGGATTTTTCCTTCTACTAAACCTTTATATCCATCAAAAATCCCATACGCTTCCATTCCGTAAAACAAGGCGGTTCGTACGACAGCACGAATCGCCGCATTCATTCCTGGCGCATCCCCACCAGAAGTTAATACTCCGATTTTCATATTCTTACTCCTCTAGTTTTGTTAATCGTTCGATAACAAGTTGCAGTTTTTGATTTCGTGACTCCATGACTCCTTCAAGGATGTACACACGACCCACTTCGATATCAACCCCATATCGATGATACGTTTTTGGAAATAATACTCCATCCAAACTTTGAAATTCATCCTCAATATCGATAAATGCCATGGTCTCTTGATTTTTCGTTTTAATCGTTCGAATCTTCTGAATGACTCCAAGAAGGGAGATAGGACCTAAGTCATGCTCGGCGCAATCACTAGGAGTGCGTAATGATTTTTGTTCGATAAACGAATAGTAAGGTTGTATGGTATGATATTGCAAGTGAATGCCTAATAAATCTTTCTCTGCTTGTCTCAGTTCCGCAAATGGATATTCGGGATAATCGATATAAATAAAACCTTCGGGATTTGCATCTGGACTTAGTTCCACATATCGCAATACTTGTTTTAAATTCTCAATCAATGTACGTTTCGTTTGCGAAAACGCATCAAAGACACCTGCCATGATTAAAGACTCAATCGCTCGAATGTTGAGATCTTTTGCTCGCTTGATAAACTCAATAAACGAGTGAATCTCTCCTTCTTCTTGAAGGTCTGAAACCCGTTTTGCCAGAGTATACCCGATGGAGCGAATGCCAATGTAGGGATAGCGTAAATTTCCTTCTTCTAGGTGATAGTGAATTCCAGAACGATTGATTGCTGGGGGTAAAATCTTAATTCCCAAACGACGACACTCTTTCATGTATTCGCTCGTCGCGGCTTGAGATCCTGCGACTGAGTCCATCAATACCGCCATAAATGCAGTCGCGTGATTGGCTTTCAAATATGCCATCCAATACGCTACTAAGGCATAAGCAACCGAGTGACTTTTATTAAATCCGTAATTTGCAAACTTTACAATCAAATCATAGATATGATTCGAAACCGCTTCATCTCGACCGAGAGCAGTGGCTTTTTTGACGAATGTTTGTCGTTCTAAAAGTAAAGTTGTTTCGTTTTTCTTACTAACAGCACGTCGTAAAACATCTGCCTCCCCTAAGGAGTATCCGGCAAAATCGCCAGCAATTTGCATGATTTGTTCTTGATAAACAATAATCCCTTTCGTCGAAGAAAGAATCGGTTCAAGAATGGGATGAATATAGTCAACTGCTTCTTCCTGAAACCGCCGGCGAAGATAACTCGGGATATTCTCCATGGGTCCAGGACGAAACAGAGCAATACATAGTGAGATGTCCTCAAATGTTGCCAACTGCATCTTTCGCATTAAATTCATCATGCCATCGGACTCTAATTGGAAGACACCGAGACTATACACTTGTTGGAGAAGCGCAAATGTTTTTGCATCATCCATAGGGATTTTATAAATATCGATTTCTACCCCATTTGTATCTTTCACGAGTTCAATGACGCGTTGAATTGTTTTTAAATTACGAATCCCTAAAAAATCAATTTTATTTAGCCCAATTTTTTCTAAGTCGGTGGCTTCATATTGTGTTTGGTACATTTCGAGTAACCCGTTTTGAACGGGTGAAAACAACGTAATGGGTTGATCAGTGATGATGATTCCGGCTGCGTGAGTCCCAATATGCTTCGGTAAATCAACTAGTTTAACAGCGATGTTAAACAACCGATCAATCTCTGGATTTTCCCGTAATTTGGCTACTTTTTCGGGTTGTGTTTCAAGGAATTTCTCTAAAGAATTATCTGTTTGATTAACATAGTCACTGATTTCAGACAACACCAAATCTGGTAGTTGTAAAATTCTACCCACATCTCGTATTGCACTTTTCCCTTGGAACGTTCCAAATGCGACGATATTGACAACGTGGTCTTTCCCATACTTGTCGACAACATAACGAATGACTTCATCACGACGGTCATCAGGAAAGTCCATGTCAATATCTGGCATAGTGATCCGTTCTGGATTCAGAAACCGCTCAAAGAATAATCCATGTTCTAGCGGGTCTACATCAACAATCCCTAATACATAACTAACAAGGGACCCGGCCGCCGAACCCCGGCCAGGACCAACCAATATATGATTTCGTTTCGCATAGAGAACGAAGTCCCAAACTATCAAGAAATAGTCTTCATATCCCATCCGTTGAATCATGTCCAACTCAAAATTTAAGCGGTTTTGGTATTTTTGAAAGTTCTCCAAAGGTTTCGATTTTTGTGCATACCGACGTTGAAGCCCTTTGTTTGCTAGTTGTCGTAAAAACAGATTTGCTGTTTGATTTCCTTCTAGTGGATATCTTGGAAGGTGACGCCCTCCAAGAGGAAGAGCCCACTGAAAATCCTTAAGAAAGTGTTGCGTTTGTTTTATGGTTTGTGGAATCATTTCATAACGACGTAGATTTTCTTCCCTTGTCAATAAGTGGCAATCAATCGTATCGCTACTAAATAGATTAGTCGTTGGATCTTGAGACTCCCGAACAATCGCAGCTAAAATCGTTGCTGCTTCTTTGTCTTCAATGGATTCATATAACACATGATTACAAACAATCGCTAAAGGATTGGATTCATACCAAGGGGCGATAAATGTGGCATTGGATTCATCACTGAAGTCAAGTCCAATAAAAAACTCCTTGAAATACGTTTGATATTGCTTTGTGATATCCATCGTGGCGACATAGTCTTGGTCTTTCGCCACATCGTAAAAATCTCCTTGATGGGTTAAGGCCACTATCTTTAGTCCGTCTTGTAAAACAGCTAAGGATTCAATCGTCAGGGGTTCTTGAGAAGTATTAAGGTGCGAGCTGATTGTTAGTAAGGACTGATATCCTACTTCATTTTTTGCATAGAGCAATAGCGGAGTTTCATGATTAAATAATCCTTGAACTGTGATTTCCATCCCTAAAATAGGTTGAATTCCAACCTTTAGACAACTCTCTGTAAACTTAATCGCTGCCGAAAGAACCTTACGATCCGTTAAGGCTAATGTTTGGTATCCAAGGGTTCTAGCACGTTGTACAAGTTTGCTGGGATCAATTAAGCTACCATTGAATGAATAGCTTGATTGAATATAAAGCAAAAAATCAATCATGGAAAATCACCAAGTCCATTATACCATACAACCAAAAACCTCTAAGTCTATTTCTTTTTAAAAACAAGATAGATTCCAATCAAAGCAAGGATGGTTAATCCAACTTCTTGAAATGGGAATGTAGGATCACGATCACTTGACATCGATGAATCGAGTTGAAT
>Ga0116204_1001623_pt1 | contig 12493 bp, 11 predicted proteins | sample LakKivwa52mmetaG_FD_94481 | JGI IMG/M metagenome (GOLD analysis project Ga0116204, IMG submission 94481) | Anoxic lake water microbial communities from Lake Kivu, Rwanda to study Microbial Dark Matter (Phase II) - Lake Kivu water 52m metaG | ecosystem: Environmental > Aquatic > Freshwater > Lake...
ACAGATGGGTTTTCGTTGTCTTTCTTTTGATTTTCATTTCAGGATGCAATCCTTTTCAGGAGATGCGCGAAGCGAGAGATGCAGCGGAAAGAGCAAATAAAGAAACGAAGATGATTCTGGAGAATATAAAGGGTTACGCAGAGAAAGCGGAAGCGGCGGCACAAAGGTCAGAGAAGGCTGCTGCTTCATCAGAAAATTTTTCGAAAAAGGCAGAGGCAGCCAGCCAGAAGGCTGTAGAAACTTTCGAGAAACGCCTGAAGAAATAGAGGAAGGAAGGTGGAACCGAAAGGCGTTGGAAAGGCAGAGGAAGCAGCCGAAAAAATTGAAGGAGTATTCAGGAAGAGACTAAAAAAAACGAATCCAAGAAGGGGATTATGAGAGATGGAGTAAAAGAAATCGTTTTATTACAGTGACTTTTTCTTAGGTCTTATTATTTTATCGAGTTGTACCACGACTATAGAAGTCTGGGAGGCGAAGTCGCAATGGTTGAAGCGGCTATGAAAGCAGCCCGGGAAGCTGCGAAGAAGGCGGAAGCCATCTTTGCAGAAGAAATTGAAGAAATAAATATATCGAAGGAGGCTTGGTCGGAATGCCTTCACCTCGCATCATCGAAATCGGATGTAATATCGATGGGAATCCCCCTTCTCTGATCAATAGCCTCCTTCACTTTTTCAAAATCGACAAGATTCTTGAGCCCATTATCCCCCAATCTCTTAAGGGTAAATTGGAAAAAGTCAGGAATCCGATGATAAATATCCTCATGGACCTCAACGAAGATGCGTCCTTCTTTAAACCCGATTTTAACGGGCTCATAGATGATATGGACAGGGGTTCCAACAGGAACCAAGGGATAGAGACTAACAATATCCTCTGGGTAAAGACGGATACAACCATGGGTTACAAGACGTCCAACTGCCCACGGAAAATTGGTGCCATGAATTCCATAACCCTTTATGGACAAACCCAACCAATGGGAACCGAGAGGGTTGTCCGGTCCGTGAGGAATGAATTTTCTCCCTTCATATTTTTCCAGGAGAGAGAGGGGAATATGCCAGGTGGGAGAGACTCTCTTCTCTTTGACATAAAATCGTCCGATTGGGGTCGTATTTTCAGTGACTCCTATTCCAATCGGAAACGTCTTGACCATGGATATCTTTTTAGAAAAGAAATAAAGCCTCATCTCAGGAATATTGATTACTATCCCATTCCATTTTCCTTCAGGTAGGATCCAGTAAGTTGGAATAACTAACTCCATTCCGACAGGAGGTGCCCATGGATCAAGGTCTTTATGAAGGATCTGAATTTCTGAAAAGCCAAGATCGAAATCTCGGGCTATATCTAACAAAGTATCATCTTTCTGAACAATGTAAGCCTGAGGGGCACCGATGACAGTAATCGCCTGAATATCTGCACCATAAGGTCGAATTGGAAGACGATAACGATAAGCACCATCCCCAGCTAGCAATGGAGAATGGAATAGCCCGATGAGAATGAAGTTGATGACGGTGAGTTGTAGGACAATAAGGGGTTTTTTCATATGAGTAAATTAATAATGGAAATTTCTGAATTGTCAATAAAATTTCTTCAATCCTTTTCACCGACTCGAATGAAATGGATATGGCGTTGGATCTTTCTTGGAACTCTAATTGGTGTGGTCTCGGGTTTTGGAGCCATTCTTTTTAATTTTCTTCTTCAACAAGGAACCCAATTCTTTATGAAGGATTTTGTGGCACTCGTACTTCCAAGGGAGCAACAGGATTTTTCTCTCTTGGGGATAACTCTCAGTCGTTGGATGATCCTATGGATTCCTGCCTTGGGAGGGCTTCTCTCAGGGTTCCTCGTGTTTCGTTTTGCTCCCGAAGCCGAGGGACATGGGACGGATACAATGATCGAAAGTTTTCACCGGAAGAAGGGAATTATTCGGAAAAGGGTTCCCATTATTAAAACGATCGCCTCAGCCATCACCATTGGTTCAGTAGGCTCTGCAGGAAAAGAGGACCCATCGCCCAGATTGGCTCAGGGTTTGCCTCCCTTATTGGATCCCTTTTGAAGATGGATGAACGGGAACGTCGGATTATGTTGTTGGCAGGTGCAGCCGGAGGGATTGGTGCCATCTTTAAAGCCCCATTGAGTGCCGCTCCTTCTCCTGCCGCACCTGCATGAGAGTAAACAAAAGAACAAGGACACTGATCACGATGATAATCGAGACAATAATTCGCAAATTGATCCGCAAACAACACTCCTTGGGATTATTAAATTGGAAAGCTCCGACAGGCGGACCTTCCCTGATCAAGCTTTCGTACGATGATATTCGGTAGTATTGTAGCCACCTGCAATTAAGAAATCAACAAGAGCAGAACGTACAAGAATCGGAAGAATCGGTACAGCGGGGGCAACACCGCAACAACACCACCGGAACACACCACCGGAACAAGGGTTGACAAAAGAAATGATTGATGATAAAAAACAAACTCAAATAAGGATTCACCTGATAAATCCATCAGCGAAGAGATTCCGGGCAATTAAAATGGTAAATCTTCAACTCCTTTTTACTAACTTCATTTTCCTGTATTGGGGTTTCGATCTTTCCCCGCCATGCTCCGTTTTCCTGAATGATTCATCCAAATAATTCGTTTTATCAAAATCGAACCTAAATTGAGCGATTCTCCATTGTCATTGCGAGGCGAAGCCAAAGCAATTTCATTTTAAGGGGAGATTGCCACGCACCCTTTGGGTGCCCGCAATGACAGGTAATTAAAGGATTTCCATAAAACATCGCTCATTTTAGGTCGAAATAACCTGAAATATCCAGGTATCTCGGAGAGATCCTTTCATAGGGTAAGATTGTAGAGCCGAAATGCTTGGCTATAAGAGTTTTCATAGACACAGACCAACACCAGCATAGTTCAGTCATATTATGCGGAGTTGATCATCCAGTAGAAAGAAAAAGAATGAAGAAGGGCACAGACAAATTAAATGCCGATAGGAATCTCCGTTCGCTTTTTCTTCTGGCTCTAATGACATTACTTCTCCTAATCGGTTTCCAAACGGAGGCCTCTTCCCAAGAGAAGACCCTCGATTGGCTTCGCGTAGCCAAGTTAAAACCAGAGTTAAAAGTTCTGGTTCTCATTGAATCAGGGCGCGCACTATCACTCGAGGATCTTGCCACCCTTGGAGAGCTGGGATTGGTTCCCAGTGACCGCGATCCTGCACTTTTCCTGGGGCTTCGACGAGCTATTTTTTCCACAAGGCTCAAGAACTGGATGAATAGGCTGGCCTTACCCGATCATATGAAAGGGAAATTGCTGGATCGGTTCATCATGAGCGGAATCTATCGTATAGGATTCAGAGTCGAAAAAGAAGGATACCTGGGTCCTTTGGTGCTTGAGGTTACAACTCCGAGAGACAGTTTCGGAAAACAATTATTATCTTCAGAGAATATCATTCGGCCAAAAGCCCAAAGCGAAACCTACACTGATCCTGGGGGTAATCGATGGTTACGCGTTGATTATCCAGAGGTTAGGTACGGACAGACAATAAAATTGTTTTTTGCCTTCAGATATCTGGTCGATATGTCCGCATTGCTTGACCATGACTTCATGCTGGTGGACCAGCTTCAAGACGCTCCCACCCCTGAAGAGATACACCCTTTCCTGAACTCTGGATATAAGATCGATGCCAGATTGCCCCAGGCTGTTGCCTGGGCGATACAAGGAAAAGCAGGCCCTCCCAATGTGCGATCGGAATATCGCCGCCTGACAAAATTCCTAAGGGATACAGTGGCCTATGACAAGAAAAAAAGGGATCAGTACTTTGGCGGAAAGGCAATTTACTCCGACCTGGACGATATGTATCAAGATACAGAAATAACCCTATCCCGCCACTTGGGCGCTTGCCCTGATACAACTCTTTTGGAATGTGCTTTCCTGAGGGCAAGGGGCATACCATGCCGTACAGCAGGGCGTTTTGGTCACTTCTTTTCCATAGTGTATGTCCCGGGCAAAGGGTGGATGTCCACGTCAGTCACACCGACTGGAATCCCGTTATTCATTGCTCCTGGGCCTGATCATGTTCCTTATCAGAAGTGGAGGCCCGGTATTCCGCTGAAGACACTCCTTTTAGAGGGTCCAATTCGAATAGAAGCTGTGGAGGACTAAAATGTTAATGAATCATTTGACGTTTGCTCCCTACGATTCCTACCGGGACAGTGATGTAAATCAACTCTTTCATAATTACAGCCATAAAGATCATCAGTTGAAGGTCATGGGCGTTTCAAAAGAGCGAATGGTTAAATATCTCGAAAAAAGCCTTTCGAAACCCAACATCCAAAGCATCTGCCTGAGAGAGAAGAGACGACTGGTAGGACTGATAGCTCTCCAATCGCTACCCTGGATGAGCGAGCATTTTGGCCTGCGAATGTTTGCCGTACCCCACCTTTTGGCGAGATCGACCGGTCCGCTCATTCATGCACGCCTTTTGAGATATGTGATAGAGGAGCTTCAAGATGTGGATTTTCTTGATTGCAGGGTGGCCATTGACGATATATATTCAGCCCACGCTTTAGAAATGTGCGACTTTCGTTATGTAGGTGCTGAGATCTATATGGGGCAGGTTCTAAAGTCCACTTGCCGTCCAGAGTCCCATCCAGATTACGAAATCAGACCTTGCACTCCCCAAGAAAGGGGCCAGGTAGTACAAATAGCCGGGGAAACGCATGTCCATAATCGGTTTGTGCACGATCCCATCATTAGTGAAAATGCCGCTAAATCGTTATATAGACGTCTGATAACAAACTGCTTTGAAGATAATCAGTTCAATGTGCTGGTTGCCCATTCCCAGGGTGAGGTACTGGGGTTTATCATAGCCAAGATTAACCTGGCCTTCGGTCGAGAGATAGGCCAATTATCCGGCAGTCTGGACTTTATAGGTGTCCGTCCTGAAGCACGAAACAGAGGGCTTGGGGTTGGACTCAATCAATGGGCGCTATATCACCTTGCAGAGAAAAATGCAGTCTTTGGGGCTGTTAGAACTTTGGCAAACAATTATGCAGCCCTGGCAACGTGTTTTCGCACGGGCTTTAGTATCACCTCGACGAGTCTTCACTTTCACAAATGGATACGGCGTCCAGCCGTAGACCATAGGTTATTACAGCCATATTCACGCGATGCAGTGTAGGGATAAAAGCTTTTGGCCATAGGGGCTTCTCTAAAGAACCACGATTAAACTATGTTAGGAGGTGATAAAGATGGCAGTAACAGAGAAGAATAAGGCCATGGTCCGTAGTTTCTGGGAGGAGGTTTTTAACGGGAGGAAATTATCTCTAATCGACGAGATTTTCACTGCCGACTGGGTCTACCATGGGGTTGGCGGTCTTAAGGTATATGGCCCAAAGGGCCTCAAACAATTCCTCACTGAGTATTACAACGCCTTTCCCGACATGCAAGTGAAGGTTGAGAATTTGATCGCCGAAGGGGACAAGGTGGTGAGCCATGTGACAAGCCGTGGAACACATAAAGGTGAGTTGATGGGAATAGCTCCAACTGGCAAGCAGGTAACAGTGCCAGTGATCTGCATCAGCCGTTTTGTAGATGACAAAATCGGTGAGAACTGGGAGATTATCGACCTGTTTGGCATGCTGCAACAACTCGACGTGATCCCGTCGCCTGGGCATAAGTAACGCTGGTTGAAGCTGAAAAATCTGTTGGTTAACCATGAAAATCCACGACCAGCCCACCTTTTTATGTTTCTGCGAGGAAGCTGGTGGGAACCATGGATTTCGAAAACGTGAAGGTCACTTTCTTTTTGATCAGGAGTGAGTCGCTTCACAAAGGAGGAGCCAAATGAGAAAATTGAATATTGGGGTCTTCATACACTTTTTACTAATCTATGTTCTAGGATGCAACCCAGTTAAGGAGATCAAGGAGGCAAGGGATGCTGCAGAAAAAGCAAATAGGGAAACGAAAACGCTTATAGAGAATGCAAGGGGATGTGCGGAACATTATTTTCCATTGCATTAGAGATTTTTCTTTTATCGGTCACAATCTTTGGGGAGAAACGATTCGGCAATGAAACAGAAAATGTTATGCATCAGCGCAGGAATTGTGCTTCTCATAGGATGGTGGTTCGGATCAGCCTTTGCTGCGGAACTAAAAGTCGCCTGCGTCGATATCCAAAGGGCTGTCAATGAATGCAATGGGGGCAAAGAGGCCAAGAAGGCGATCATCAAAGAGGTGCAGCAATATCAGCGCCTCGCCGCTGAGAAACAGAAAGAACTTCAAACGCTGAAGGAATCCTTAGATAAACAGAACCCGCTGCTAAACCCGGAAGCAAAAGCAACAAAAGAAAAGGAATTTCAGAACAAACTTCTGGAATTTCAGCGGTGGGTTGAAGACACTCAGAATGAGATCAACCAGAAACGGATGGAATTGGAACGAAACATCGCCACTGGCCTTCTGAAGGTCATTCAAAAGATAGGGGCAGATGAAGGTTACGTGCTTATCCTGGAAAAGAACGAGAACATTGTGCTCTTTGGCTCCAAATCTATTGATCTCACTGACCGGGTGATCAAGGCTTACGACCTCCAAAAGAAATAGGAGGAAAAAAATTAGGCAATAGGAGAGAACGATGAAAAGCAGTTTTTTCAAGGGAATAGTGTCAACCTTGGTATTGAGCGTCTTCTTAGTGATTCTTGTTAACAAAGGCCTTTCGCAGACGGCACAATCAAACCTCCACATCCGCGCAAGGTCCGCTGTCCTGAAGGATGCCATTTCGGGTCAGGTTCTCTTTGAACAGAATCCTCAGATAAGGATGGCGCCTGCCAGCTTCGTCAAGCTTCTCACTCTCTATGTGGCCTTTGACGCCCTTCGCGATGGGCATTTGAAAAAGGACGACCTGGTATCGGTAAGCCAAAAGGCCTGGAGGATGGGAGGATCAAAAATGTTCATTAGACCGGGAGAAAGGGTAAGGGCGGAGGATCTGCTCAAGGGAATCGCTGTTGCCTCGGGAAATGACGCATGCGTGGCTCTCGCCGAGCATCTGGCAGGATCCGAGGAAGCCTTTGTCTTGAAAATGAACGAAAAGGCAAAACTGCTTGGATTAAAGGATTCTCAGTTTAAAAACTCGCACGGAATGCCCGCCCAGGACAAGTATACCACGGCATTCGATATTGCCATTTTGGCCAGACACTATATTGAAGATCATCCGGAAGCGCTGGCCTTTCACTCTCTAACCGAATTTGAATATAGCGGGATTCAGCAGCAGAACCGAAATACTCTGCTTGGGATGAACATTGGAGTGGACGGGTTGATGACAGGTTATTTGGAGGCATCGGGCTATCTCCTCGTGGCCACAGCGAAACGAGACGGTCAACGAATGATTGCCGTGGTCATGGGTTGCGACACTCCGCGGAGAAGGACCCAGGAGTCACGAAAATTGCTCGAATACGGGTTTAAGAATTTCTCGACGGTTGAAGCGGTTAAGAAGAGCGACCTCTTCGGGCCGGAGAAAGTGGTTAAAGGAAAGGTGAACAAAGTTCATCTCACTCCGGCCGAAGGGGCATGGGTGACCGTACCAAAAGGCAAAGAGAATTCTATTTCTATCACCACTGAAGTATCAAAACCTATTATCGCTCCAGTTCAGGCTGGACAGGCATTGGGAAAAATCATCATTCAATTGGAAGACAAGGTGCTGAAGGAGATTGCTCTTCTTTCTTCATCCGACGTCCCGAAAGGGATCTACCTTTCCTGGCCGCTGGTTGCCGTGGTTGCCTTATCTATTCTTCTGGTCGGTCTTTTGGCCTTTTGGCTGGCCCGTCGATCCCAACGAAGAAGATTCCGATCATCATAAATGACCGATACTGCTTCATATAGGAAAAGATTAGAAAATATTACGAGCGAGGCACTTGAGAAGTATCGAGGTCCAAAACAAGTTGGTATTTCGAAGAGGCAAGCATAAATTATGGTACATGATTATCTGAATCGATTCCCTTCAGGCCTAATTGTCCTATTTTGCCACAACCTGTTTCGTTTTGCCCCTTATTTAAACTTTGCCGATTTATTATTAAGACCTCAATGCATTAAAATAGTTAGGTAATTTATATCGTTGCCATTGGTATCTTTCTTGCTTTTTCTTTTTAAACGAATGGTTAAACATTGAAGATATGAATAGAAGGTAAATTATTAAAGGGTCTTCGTAGAAGGCTAAGATAGGGAACAATCGGTGAAAAAGAAACATTTTCAGCGAGTCATTCAAGAGAAATTAAAAGATTATCAACTTTTTATCGTCTCCAATAGAGAGCCCTATATTCATAACTGGAAGGGAGACCAGATTGAATGCGTTCGGCCAGCCAGTGGGTTGACCATTGCCTTGGACCCCATGATGCGAGCTTGCGGAGGAGTATGGATTGCACACGGGAGTGGCACAGCAGATCACGAGACCGTGGACGACAACGGGAGGGTGAGGGTTCCACCGGAAAGTCCACAATATGAACTGAAAAGAGTCTGGCTTTCGAAAGAAGAGGAAGAAGGATATTATTATGGGTTTGCGAATGAGGCTCTCTGGCCCCTCTGCCACATCGCCTATACCCGCCCCATTTTCAGACTTCCCGATTGGGAATACTATAAAAAAGTAAACCATCTCTTTGGAGAGGCCATTTTAGAAGAAATCGGCAATAAAAGACCGTTGATCTTTATTCAGGATTATCACTTTACATTACTCCCCCGGATCATCAAAGAGAAAAGACCCGATGCCTTAACGGTTCAGTTCTGGCATATCCCCTGGCCAAACCCGGAAGCATTCCGGATTTGCCCCTGGAAGAAAGAACTCCTCGAGGGTCTCCTGGGAAATGACCTGTTGGGTTTTCATATCCGTTACCATTGTAACAATTTCATTGATACGGTAGATCGGGAATTGGAGGCCAGACCTGATCGTGAGAGGTCTTCGATCGTCTATGGGGGTAAGACGACTTATGTCCGCCACTTCCCCATCAGTATCGATTTCGATGCCATTGACGAAATCACAAGGAAGAGAGAAGTGGAAGAGGAGATGAAGAAGTTAAGAACTCAATACCATCTCTTTAATAAAATCATAGGGGTAGGGGTGGACCGCCTGGATTATACCAAGGGGATTCCCGAGAAGTTCAGAGCGATTGATCTTTTTTTAGATCAAAACCCCGAATATAAAAAACGATTTGTGTATATCCAGTTGGGCGCACCAAGCCGGGAACATATTCCAAGTTATAAACTGATCAACGATGAGATTGACGAATTGGTGGAAAGGATCAATTGGAAGCACCGAACAGAGCACTGGTCCCCAATCCTCTTTCTCCGGGAGCATATCCCTTTCCTTTCAATGCTGGCCTTCTATAAGATGTCCAATTTCTGTATCGTAAGCTCTCTCCACGACGGGATGAACCTGGTGGCAAAGGAATATATTGCGGCCAAGACCGATTCCGACGGCGTCCTCATTCTCTCACGATTTACGGGCGCTTCGCGAGAGTTGAACGAAGCCCTTCTTGTCAATCCTTATGCGGCGGATGAATTTGCTCAAACGATTAAGGAGGGACTGGAGATGCCGCCCGAAGAGGTTTCTCGGAAAATGATAAAGCTCAGGGAAATTGTTCGAGAAAGAAATATTTATCGTTGGGCCAACCAAATCCTTACAAAAGCCATCCAGATTTCGTAGGAGAATGAGTGGATTATCTTTTTGATCACACAGAAAAAATTCTGGCACGGTTAAAGACCGCTAATCGTATTTTTCTCTTTTTAGACTATGACGGAACTCTTACCCCTATCGTTTCCCATCCAGAGAAGGCCATTCTTCCCGAAGAGGCAAGAGCCCTGCTCTTAGCCTTAAAAAAAAATCCCAAATGTCTTCTGGCCATCGTGAGCGGAAGATCCCTTAAAGATATTCGGGAATTGGTCGGCTTGAAGGGGGTTTATTATGTCGGGAATCATGGATTGGAGGTCTTTGCACCCAAACGCGGGATAAAGAAGCTCGTTCCAGAAGAAGTTGCGCCCGAACTTGGAAGGATTCGGGACCGATTAAATAGCCAATTGAAAGATGTTGACGGAGTCCTCATAGAAGATAAGGAATGGATCCTCGCCATTCATTATCGAAATGTCGACCCAAGACAGGTTCCTCCTATTTTTATAGCGTTGAAGCAAGAGATTAAGGACTCCATGGTCCCCCTTTGTTTGGGGCATGGAAAGATGGTATTTGAAATCAGGCCCCAATCAATGGTAGATAAGGGAACAGCGGTCTTAGGGCTACTGGATCAGGTCAATCAAGATGGATTGCTTCCGATTTACATCGGAGATGATCAAACGGATGAAGACGCCTTCAAGGTCCTCAAAAAAGGGGGGATCACGATATTTGTAGGCTTCCCGAGCAATTCTTCGGCAAAGTACTATGTAAAAGATCCATCTGAAGTTTATCAATTTCTAAAGATCATTTAAAAGGTGTTTTAATAGTCATGCAAGGCAATCCCTTTTATTTTTACACATCATCCAATTTAGTCGAGTTGACCGGGGAGAAGGCCAATACCTTAGAGGAGCTGGTTACTCTTTTGAGGCGATGCACCGGCTCTGCAATTTTTTATCATGTCTTTCAAAGTTATCGGGAACGACACTTTGCTATCGAAAGGTACCATTCTGATTTTTCCCAGTGGATTTCAGCCTCCCTCGATGAAGAAGCTCTCGCAGAAAGATTAGGCGCTCTGGATGTCAGGGATTATACCTCCCTTCGGGCTTTGAGGGAATCGATCATAGCTATCGTTGAGGATCATTTTCGAAAATATCCTCAAAGCGGGTATCGCCAGGGCAAGACTCCTTTTTTCTTCTGTCAATCGGTCAGCGTTGTGATGCCTACGCATTATGTCGCATGGAATTTAGAAGATTTCTGTCAAATCATCGGGAAGATTGGAATTCGATCCATCCATTATCACTTAATCGAAGCCAGGCTCCGGTTGGGAATCCACACCAATGATTTCTCTCACTGGTTCCGGGACAGTTTAAGAAAAGAGAGGGTTGCTCAACGGATCGAGGGCATTGATATTTATCTTCACACGTTGGAAGAGATTCGGAAGATCATTCTTCAACATATCGAAGAGGAGATGAAATCTTAATGCCATCGATCTGTTTAATGGATTACGAGCCGATCGTTGGTCTTCAGACCCTAGAGGAACTCTACCTTTTAGCAGAGGGCTTAAAGGGGAAACGGGTCAAGATGGTCAACTCCACCGCGGTCGGTGGAGGGGTTGCAGAGATTCTGCATCGGCTCGTCCCTTTGTTGAATGAGCTTGGCATTCAAACCCAGTGGGAAGTGATTAAAGGAGGAGAAGATTTTTTTGTTGTGACCAAAAAGATCCATAACGCCCTTCACGGAGAACCCATTTCCTTTCCGACGATGATGAAAGAGATTTTCCTGGAGGTGGGTCGGGAAAATTTAAGCGGCACCGATCTGGATCAGGATATGATTGTCATCCATGACCCTCAACCGATCGTCTATATTGAAGCGAAAGACCGGACACATGCAAAATGGGCCTGGAGATGCCATATCGACATCTCTCATCCGGACGAGGAGGTGTGGAATTTTCTGAAAGGATATGTGGAGCAGTTTGATGCCGCCCTTTTCTCCTCCCCCAGGTTTTCAAAAGAACTTCCCATCCCCCAATTTCTTTTTTTCCCCTCCATCGACCCGTTATCAGACAAGAATAGGGACCTTGAGCCCGAATTCATTGATCGGGTATTAGAGCAGTTCCAAATCCCTCGTGACAAACCCATCGTCACACAGGTTTCCAGATTTGATCGTCTGAAGGACCCCCTTGGCGTCATCCAGGCTTATCGAATGGCAAAAAGATATATCGATTGCCGCTTGGTTCTGGCAGGAGGAGGAGCAAGTGATGATCCTGAGGGTGAGACGGTCCTGAGTGAGGCACGAAACGAGGCTGAAGGTGATCCAGATATCCATATTCTCCTTCTTCCCCCGACCAGTTCTCTTGAAATCAATGCACTTCAAAGAGCTTCGACCATTATCCTTCAAAAATCGATACGGGAAGGATTTGGTTTAACGGTATCAGAAGCATTGTGGAAAAAGAAACCAGTGATCGGGAGTGCTGTTGGTGGGATTCCCGCCCAAATCATTCCTAAATTCACAGGGGCCCTCGTCTACTCTATTGAAGGGGCAGCCTATCAAATTCGATATCTTCTGAGCCATCCCGAAATCGCAAAGAAATTAGGTGAATATGGCCATGAATTTGTGAAAGAAGAATTCCTGATCACTCGAAATTTAAGGCGATATCTCCTTCTGTTCCATGTCCTCTCCCATCCAGGAGAGAGAATCATCTTTCTTTAACTCCCCTCTTTCCTCTTCCCCAAAACCACCCAAGACAGAGGGAGCCACCTCAAACCCGTCGGAACCAGAGGGCTTCTCACCGGTGCATTAACGCCCATGGAGTTGTGAAAATTTTCTCCTTGACAAACATTTTAAATAATGA
>Ga0116204_1001626_pt1 | contig 12481 bp, 10 predicted proteins | sample LakKivwa52mmetaG_FD_94481 | JGI IMG/M metagenome (GOLD analysis project Ga0116204, IMG submission 94481) | Anoxic lake water microbial communities from Lake Kivu, Rwanda to study Microbial Dark Matter (Phase II) - Lake Kivu water 52m metaG | ecosystem: Environmental > Aquatic > Freshwater > Lake...
GAGCAGATTTTATCAAAACCTCGACAGGAAAAATTCAGCCTGCAGCTACACTTGAGTCATCCTGGATCATGCTGAATGTGATCAGGGCGCATTTTGAAAAAACAGGACAAAAAATTGGTTTTAAACCGGCTGGCGGAATTGCAACAGCCGAAGATGCAATAGATTATTATCTACTTGTGCGAAACATCGCCGGAGAAGAATGGCTTCAGCCAGATTTGTTTCGCTTCGGAGCAAGCAGACTTTTTGATAGTGTATTGCAGGCAATCAGGGAAATACAATAAGATTTCCAAACCATTTTTTCATTAATAATTTACATTTTATTCATCTTCAAGCCTGATTTATTTGTAAATTTGCAAAGAATTTCACAGCATGGAAAACGAAGACTTCAACATGGACGGATCACAGTCCGACGACTTTCTTTCAGAACTTCTGTCACGATTTGAGCAAATGATGAACAATCATCAGCCCTCATTTTTTGATGTAGATGAACTGCTGGAGCTTGTTGATTATTATATCGTTTCACAGCAACTGCCATTTGCGCGCAGGGCGTTGGATATTGCAATGAGTCAATATCCGGACAATAAAGATGTTTTGATTTATCAGTGCAGATATTATCACGCATCAGGAAGATCCTTGAAGGCCGTTGAAATGTTGCACGAAATACTCAAAAATGGGGAAGAAAATGTTGAAGCACTGATTTCATTGGGAGAAATATTATCAGACATGGGCAAATATGCCGAAGCAGTTGATTATCTTGAATCTGCTCTCAAACTTGTTGACGATGAAGAAAAGCAATTTGTTATTCAACAGATTGTTGATGCTCTTGATGATGCAGGTCAGCACCATAAAATGATACCTTATCTGAAAGAGCTGATTATTATCAATCCGGGTAATTCGGAAGCCATGTCGGGTATTGCATATTGTTTTAATATTCTCAACAGAGAAGAAGAGGGCGTTGCCTATTTCTCGAAAATTGCAGATGCCGATCCTTATAATACTTATGCCTGGTTTAATCTCGGCACGCTGTACTTCGGTATCGGATTGTATGAAAAAGCCATTGATGCCTTTGGATATGTATTGGCGATTGAGCCAAAATTCACAACTGCAGCAATAAAAATGGGCTCTGCCCTGTCGGCACTTGAACGACATGACAGTGCCATTGACGTTTACAACAGTGTCCTGGAATATGAGAAAAAAGATGCATCAATTTACTGCTATCTTGCCTATTGCTATTCTCAGAAGAAAGATTTTCAGAGTGCTATTCACAATTTTCACAAATCACTGGTTCTTGATGCTGAAATGACAGAATCACATCTGGGCTTAGTATATGCTTATGCGGGGTTGGATCAGTTTGATATTGCTTACCGGCACATTCTGCTTGTTCTGCTTGATTATGATGATGTTTCTGACCTGTGGTTTTACAAAGCATATCTCGAAGAACAGCTTGATAACTATCAGGGTGCCATTGATTCATTCAGAAAAGGTCTTGCTATTAGCCCGACAGATGTGAATGCCTGGCTATCGTTAGCCGGAATGCTTACGGATTATTTAAATGATCATTACGGGGCATTGGACATGATTGATGAAGCGCTGAAAACAAACATTAATAATCCTGAATTATTATACAGATCAGCAGCCATCTGCTTTGAAGCTTCTTTTAAAAACGAAGGGATTGTCAGACTCCACAGAGCTTTGACAATTGATAAAACCAAATCCGAGCTGATTTTTCTCTATAATCCCTTATTGGAAAATAATTCTACAATCCTTGAAATACTGAATCAATATCTCTGATCATGACAAATTACAATATCCCATTTCTCCCTTTCAGGGAAAACAAACCTCGTGCAAAGGGCTTTACTATGGTGATGGACAAAGGGCTGAGTCTCGGTGAAGCAGAACAACTGATTGCCTCATCCGGACATCTGGTGGATTTTGTAAAACTCGGGTTCGGTACTTCGTTTATCACAAATTCATTAAAGGAGAAAATCCGGTTTTACAAAAAATCAGGGATTATGGTCTATTTTGGAGGAACTTTGTTTGAAGCTTTTCTTGTCAGAAATGCCATTGAAGATTATATTTCCGTTTGCCGGAATTTTGACATCAATTATGTTGAGATTTCGGATGGTTCGATCAGTATGCCTCATGAACTGAAACTTGAAATGATTGCCGATTTTTCACACCATTTCACGGTACTTTCAGAAGTTGGCAGCAAGCAGGCAGATGTTGTTCTTTCTGATGATGAATGGGTACGGCAGATGAATCTTGAGCTTGAAGCGGGATCATCCATTGTGATTGCTGAAGCGCGCGAGGGAGGTAATGTGGGGATTTATGACCATTCGGGTAAACCTAAGGATGAATTGATTCAACTCATCAGAACAAATACAGATGAAGACAAAATCATGTGGGAAGCTCCGAATAAGACTCAGCAGGTTTGGTTTATAAAACAATTTGGAACCAATGTGAATCTTGGAAATATTTCACCCGGGGAAGTTATTTCACTTGAAACGCTCAGACTTGGATTGCGAGGTGATACGTTTTTTGATTTTTTACCTGAACATCTGCAAGATTTTAAATAGCCAATGACGAATTGGTAATACTATTTAGGTTATTTCTAATTGTTTTTTTTGATTACAGATAGAATGAGGAGTAAAACAGAAGGTTTTGTTTCTGTTTACACAATCTACTTTATACCTCTAATTAAAGGTCAAAAGAGGATTTGAAGGCAAAGAAGATAGTCAATAGAAAATAGAAAAAGATACTCGAAAAGACCAAAATAATGACTAATGAAAAATGATTAATGGCTAATGATTAAGTGAGTTAAGTCAACGACGATGAACACTGTACAAGATAAAAGTTGAATATTTTGAATTTCAGCGAGTTTTTGCCCCTGCCCCCCTAAAGGGGAACTCGCTGAAATTCTATGAGTTCAATATAGTTGGTGTTGAATTTTTTTTTTTTTTTGCACTCACTTTAGGCAAAGTGACGGAGCATTTTTCACTTCGGAATAAATTGTCAAAAAAATTTCAGTAAATTGATTTCTTATTATACTTTTACAAAAAAATTTAAAGGCTCAGTATGATTCAAATAATAATCAATTTTCTTAAAGGCTTGGCAATGGGCACTGCCAATGTCATTCCTGGCGTTTCGGGTGGTACAATTGCTTTAATATCAGGTGTTTTTGAGCGTATTATCAATGCTATTAAAAACACATTCAGCTTACAGTCTTTCAAATTATTTTTCGGTGGAAAATTTAAGGAATGGGTTGCTTATACAGACTTCGTGTTTTCTCTCTCGCTTGGCATTGGGGTTATTGCCGCAATTATCACAATTGCAAGATTGCTGGAGTTTCTGTTTGCAGAATATCCTGTGTATGTGTGGGCTTTTTTCTTTGGTCTTGTACTGGCATCAGTATGGTTTGTTGCCAAAACCATCAAACGCTGGAATATTATTATTGTATTTTTTTTCATAGCCGGAACAATTGTGGCTTTATCAATGGCACTCCTTAAGCCTCTGGGCGAGAACAACAATATGATTTACCTATTTATTTGCGGAGCAGTTGCCGCGTGCAGTATGATTCTTCCCGGAATAAGCGGTTCGTTTGTCCTTGTTCTGATGGGAAACTATGAACTGGTAATGATCAATTCAGTGAACAATGCTGATTTCAAAGTATTGTTGCCTGTTATTTTTGGTGCAGGTATTGGATTATTACTATTTTCATATGTATTGGCATGGATTTTTAAAAAGTTCAGAAATCAAACCATTGCCCTGCTGTCGGGCTTTATGCTTGGCTCATTGCTGATTATCTGGCCATGGAAAGAAGCAGTCTGGAAAATAAACGCATTGGGTGAATATGTTGTAAGCCGGAGCGGAGAAAAGGTTATTGAAAAATATGTGTGGCTTATGCCTCATGGAGAAAGTATAAAAATTGCAATAGCTATCGGATTTATTCTGCTTGGAATTGTTGTTATTTATGTTACTGAAACCTTTGCTTTAAAATCAACCGAAAAGAAATAATAAGGCAAAATCTTCATTTGAGGTGCTGATAAATAAATAAAAGACAAACAGTATGAATACAATTTTAGCAGTAGAATGGAATGTGTTTCCCGAAATGTTTTCCATAGGTCCTCTTTCACTCCGATACTACGGATTCTTTTTTGTACTGGGATTTATTATCGGTTTTTTTATACTTAAACGTCAATTTCGCACTGAAGGTATATCTCCTGATCAGGTTGATAATCTTGTAATCGCATCATTTATCGTTGCCGTTATCAGTGCCCGCCTTGGTCATGTGTTTTTTTATGAACCTGCCTATTATCTTGCTAATCCCGATAAAATTCTCAAAGTGTGGGAAGGAGGTGTTGCCAGTCACGGGGCTGTGATTGGGCTGCTTATCTTTTTCTATTATTATGCCCGAAAGAAACGGTGGAGTTTTTTATGGCTGCTCGACAGAGCTGTCATTCCGGGTTCTCTGGTTGCTGCTCTTGTCAGGCTTGGCAATTTGATGAACTCTGAGATTTACGGACACGAAACGTCATTACCATGGGGATTCATTTTTGTGAAAAAGGGAGAATTGTTGCCCAAACATCCCACTCAGATTTATGAAGCCCTTGCCTATCTGTCACTTTTTGTCATTTTATTAATGATATACAGAAAAAAGAAAGGAAATTTGAAACCCGGGTTGCTTACAGCATGGTTTCTGATTCTCATGTTTAGTGCCCGATTTATCATTGAGTTTTTCAAGGAAGTTCAGGTTGATTTTGAGCTTGGAATGTTTCTGAATGTTGGGCAGTTGCTCAGCATACCTTTGATTATTACCGGAGTTGTCCTTCTGCTGAAAATACGAAAGCAACCAGCCGTTCCTGCTTCAAAAAAGAAATGATCATTTTTGATTTATACCGGCATTCACCGATAATCATCGTGAATTTACCTAATAGTATTATCATCTGTAGAGCAGGCAATTGTACTTTTGCTTCATCAAATTTTTAAAACAAAAAGAACTATGAAACCTTGTCATTCAAATCCGGACAAAAAGGGATCACGCCTGAAAAGTGTAATATTCGGGTTGCTGGTCATCACTGCAGGAGTTCTCCTGATTTATAATAATATGGGAATGCTTGATCCTGAAGCAAAATCCATCATTTTTTCATGGCCTATGCTGTTGCTGGCTGCCGGGTTAATTAACCTCGCCGGTAAATCAAGCAGGTTATTCGGGCTGATATTAATCTCAGTGGGTGGATTTTTTCTCCTACCCGGCTTCTTTGAGCTTCCTGAAAATTTCACACATACATTCTGGCCTTTATTGGTTGTCATTGCAGGTTTGCTCATTGTGTTTTTCAGTATTTACAGGTTCAAACAAATCGGACATGTTAAGCAAAGCAATACAGATGAGTTTATTGATGATGTTCTTGTATTCAGCGGTTCAGAACGAATTGTAACTACCGGAAATTTTAAAGGCGGAAAATCCGTGAATGTATTCGGAGGGTCTTCTTATAATCTGACTCACTGCCAGTTGGCACCCGGGGTCAATGTGCTTGAGGTCGTATGCGTGTTTGGAGGAACAAAAATAGTTGTCCCCCAGAACTGGAATATTAAAGTTGATGTGGCTTCAGTTATTGGTGCTTTTGAAGACAAACGAAAATTTACATCTGAAACGATTTCAACAGATAAGACTTTGGTAATAAAAGGAGTTGCCGTTTTTGGCGGTGGAGAACTTGTCAGTTACTAAAACTCTGTTGTCATGCTTCATCCATTGCTGAAAAATAGAAAGATTTTCATAACCTGGCTGGGAATCTGGATGTTCATTATGATCATTCAGTTTCTCACCCTTAGTTTTTCAGTAGGTTATGATATCGGATTCAGTATCGCAGACAGCCTGATATCAGTTGTAACATACATCTTTATTTCTCTCGGGCTATGGTTTACCGTACGTTTCGGACTGCAACAACTGAAGAATCCATTGAATATCATTTTGAATAATTTATTACTGTATACTGCAACAGCGATCTTATGGATTTCCACAGTTTGGGGCATTCTTGCACTTGTGAATTTTGAATATGCACTTATTTTCAAACAAACAATTTTATCTTATCGAATTGTTGCTTCTCTGATGTTTTATATCACTACTGTTGTAATTTATTATGCCATCGGGTTTTATGAAACGCTTCAGGAAAAACAGGCACAGGAACTGCAGCTGAAAACCCTTGTCCGCGAAGCCCAGTTGAATGAATTGCGTTCGCAGTTACATCCCCATTTTCTGTTCAACAGTTTGAATTCCATCAACTCATTAACCATTTCTGACCCTGTCCGTGCCGGTGAAATGATTATTAAACTTTCCGAATTTCTGAGATATTCTCTCAGCCGAAAAGGACACAGTATGGCAACGTTTGATAAGGAATTATATCATGTTAGACAATACCTTGAAATTGAAAAAGTACGCTTTGGTAAACGTCTCGAATTTATTGAACATTCAGAAAATGTTCCTACCGATTGGCCCATACCACTTATGCTTCTTCAGCCACTCATTGAGAATGCCGTGAAACACGGTGTCTATAACACAGGCGAAACTGTCACAATACAGCTGGATGCAGAAGTAAAAGAAGGGTTTCTCGAAATCAGGATACTGAACAATTTAGATCCTGAGGCTGTTCCGGAAAAAGGGACAGGAACAGGACTCAGTAATGTCAGGGAACGCCTGAAACTTGTGTATGAATCGGGCGACCTCCTCGAAACTCTTGTCGACAACCAATCTTTTCTGGCGATGCTTCGTATTCCCAATGTTAATGAAACAAAAGTAACACATGAATCCAATTAAAGTAATAATTATTGATGATGAGCAGCCTGCCACTGAACTGATCAGTGCTTACCTTCAGAAAATTGGCGGTTACGAAATTGCCGGAATATGTCATGACGGATTTTCGGCACTGAAGTCAATTCAGGAGCTTAATCCTGACCTGATTTTTCTCGATGTGCAGATGCCCAAACTGACAGGTTTTGAGATGCTTGAACTCATTGAAAATCCTCCGGTAATCATTTTCACTACTGCATTTGATGAGTTTGCCATCAAAGCATTTGAAATGAATGCTGTTGATTATCTGTTGAAGCCATTTTCCAGAGATCGTTTTGCTGCATCACTGGAAAAAGCTGCTCAGCAATTAGTATTCCGTAAACAGAACCACAAATCTTCCCGCAAAACGAATGATGCAACAGTAGAAATTGCACCTGACATTCTGGAACGTATTGTGGTCAAAAAGAACAATAAGATTTTTGTCCTTTCCGCTTCTGCAATAACCCATTTCGAAGCTTATGATGACTATGTCATCATCCATTCCGATGGACAACGGTTTATTAAACAAAAAACCATGCAGTTTTACGATCAGCATCTTGATCCGAAAAAATTTATACGCATTCACAGATCCTGGATTGTAAATGTTGAATGTATTGATCAGATTATGCTCTGGGAAAAAGAAACCTATATGGTGAAACTGAAAGATGGTTCGGAACTGAGGGCAAGCAGGGCAGGTTATAAACGGCTGAAAGAATTATTCTGAGATTATTGCCGGAACAGATAAAACATAATATTCAATAAAATGAAAAAAAAAGTATTGATCATTGGTGGTGGAGTTGCCGGATTATCTGCCGGAAATTACTCTGCAATGAACGGGTTTCTTACAGAAATCCTTGAAATGCATACAACTGCCGGCGGACAGTGTACAGCCTGGGATCGAAAGAATTTTCGTTTTGATTATTGTCTGCACTGGCTTGTGGGAACCTCAAAAGGTGCATTTTACGATATCTGGCGTGAAACAAATGTCATAAACAATCAAACCGAAATCATTGACCACGATATTCATTCACGAATTATTGACAATGAAGGCAATGAATTTATAATTTATTCAAATATTGACCGCTGGGAGAAGTATTTGATTGACATTGCTCCTGAGGATACTAAAAGCATTCAGAAAATGTGCAAAAACATGCGAAAAAGTGCTTTGCTGAAACCCTTTGCGCTTCCTCCAAAACTCAGAAGACCTCTTGACTATCTTACTATTCTTCCCGTGATGCTGCCCGTTCTTATACTGGTTGGGAAATTTGGCCGCATTACTGTGAAAGAATATATTCACAGGCTGAAATTCAAAAATGAACGCTTAAAATCTGTGTTTGATTCAATGTACGGAGGACGGAACTTTTCTGCCCTGGCTTTTATTTTTATGCTTGGTTGGTTTCATCAGAAAAATGCAGGATATATAAAAGGAGGATCATATCCTTTGGCTCAGCGAATGGCAGAACGATTTGAAAAACTTGGAGGAACCATTTCGTATAAAAAAAGAGTTGAAAAAATCATTGTGGTAAATGATATTGCAAAAGGAGTGGTTTTAACAGATGGCACAAAAATAAATGCTGATTATGTCATCAGTACTGCAGATGGCTTCACAACAATCTATAAGATGCTGGAAGGAAAATATGTGAGCAGTAAAATTGATTTTGCCTACAAAAACTGGGAATTGTTTACCCCATTGGTTCAGGTCTCATTCGGAATAAATAAAGCAATCCAATCAGAAGCTCCGATCATTATCAATGTATCAAAAGGGTTGAACATCGGACAAACCAAACTTGATTACGGGTATTCGGTAATGAATTATTCTTACGATAACACCATGGCTCCTGAGGGCAAAACCACAATTGTGATGAGATATGAATCGCCCTGGAAACTTTGGGAACACCTTGAAGGGGAAGACTATAAGAACGAAAAACAACAGATTGAAAAAGATGCTGTTGCATGTCTGGAAACGATTTATCCGGGTATTTCTGAACATATTGAGGTGGTTGATGTAGCAACGCCAAAAACTGATGTTCGGTTTACCGGAGTTAAAGACGGTGCTTACGAAGGGTTTATGCCGTCAAAAGAAAATATGATGAAGACCCTTGATATGCAATTGCCAACATTGAAACATTTTTATATGGCAGGACAATGGCTGTTTCCGGGTGGAGGATTACCACCGTCAGCACAAACAGGAAAATGGGTTGTTCAGCTTATTTGCAAAAAAGAAAAGCAAAAATTTGTGGTTGAGAAATAATGATTACTCTACAATAATTTTTCCGGTATAGACTGTTTGATGCTGAGTATCAGAAATAACAATAGAATATAAACCGGGCTTCAATTGTTCAATATTGATTGCCGGAGAGAAATCCTGAACGAATTGGCTGAATACAAGCCGTCCGGTAAGATCGTACACATCAATTGTCCTTTGACCACTGCCATCCAGATAAAGCACATCATAAGCAGGATTTGGATAGAAGAAAACGGGTTGTGTTTGTAATTCGGTTAAGCCAGTGATAAAAGAAATTTCAACATTTTCAATGGCAGCATCTGCGCCATCATAACCCACATATCTGAAACAAAGCTGCAGCGCTGTCTCAGTGACATAAGGAGTAAGGTCAATATCTGCCCTGACCCATTCCCATGAAGACCACGAAGCAGTGTCTGTTGAAAGTTCAGTCCAGATGGTATCTGAAAAAGTTGTGCCTCCGTCAGTACTGAGTAAAACCTGAAGATCATAATTATCATAAGGTGTTATGCCCCAGTATCTGCTGAACAAAAACCAAAAAGATAATTTTGCATCAGTGAGACCGGTCAGGTTTAATACTGGAGAAAAGAGTTTTTCATCCTGTCCTTCAGGAAGATATGTTTCATCATATCTGCATAATGCAAAATAATCTCCTGATATGGGTGTATATGTTGCAGATGTTCCTGCCTTCCAGGTTTGGGGAGTCGTTCCTGAGGTCAGATTCCAGGTGGGAGGAGGCATAGAACCACTTTCAAAATCCTGCCAGTAAAATATACTGAAATCTTCTTTTGTATTCAGAAGATTGAAATCTGTTTTATGTTTCTGATAAATAGACTTACTTTCGGCCTGACATTGAGCAAAAATGGAGAAGGAGAAGGTAAGAAGCAATACGGTAAATGTAATTTTTTTCATTCTGTTGAGTTGATGTTAAAGATTAAACTGATTTCAGACAACAAAATTATGTTTTTTTTCTAATTTTACAGAATGTTTTAAATATTCCCAAACAGATGCCGCTTATTCTCCATACAAATCTCGACAAAGGAATACATTTAGGTATATGGAAAATCAATGAATCCATTGATGAGCTGACATCACAATTGTATCTGAACAGTGATGAATTTAAAACCTTAAATAATTTCAGAACAATTCACAGACAAAAACAATGGTTGAGTTACAGAGTGCTTATTCGTAATCTGGTAAAAATTGATACAATATACAAGATTTATTATACTCCCACCGGAAAGCCCTTTCTGATTCATCCTCCCAGAAATATTTCAGTGACTCATTCGGGAGATTTTTCGGCAACCCTCATTTCTGAGGACATTGCAATTAATCCGGGAATTGACCTTGAAAAGATTGATCCAAAAGTAATGCGTGTCAGAGATAAATTCCTGAATCCTGTTGAACTCATCAGGGCATCTGTTACTCCTTCAAATGAACTATACACAATGTTCTGGTCGGCTAAAGAAACTGTATATAAATGTTTCGATAACTCAGCAATTTCGCTGAAAGAAAATATTTACATTCATTCTCTGAGAGAGTACAACGGCTATTGGCTGATTAAACTCAGGGTCTATCTCAATGGACATCAGGGAGATTTTACTGTTCGATGTGAAATCATTGACGGACATGTGTTGAGTTATACGTATTAATTTATTTTCTTTAATATCGAACAATGAAAACCCGAACAATATCATTTCTTATTGTACTCATTGTAACCGTAAATTGCTTATTTCCTCAGAATCAGCGACAAAATCGTGATAGTTTATTTATATCCCAGGACAGTCGAAACGGCTATATTCTTCCGGTACACGGACAAATTCATATTCTGGTCATTTTTGCTGAAGTGATCTATGATACAGGCAATGACCCTTGCCCTGCTGGTGGAAATACAGATTGGCCCTCAGGAAAACTGCCTGTTTGGAAAAATAAACTTTTTGACCCCTATCCGACACAAGAGCCCAAAGGCAAAGTAACCAGTTTCTTTCATGAATCTTCATTCGGAAATTATATTGTAACAGGTGATTACCTTATAAATCCTGATTTTCCCGATAAACCTGTTCAGATCAAAGCTTCTGATAAGGTTTCAATGACTTCAGTGGTCAACAAAGCTTCTGAATTTTCTGAATTTAAAACTGCTCATAATTTCAGCATTCAGGATTTCGACAAATGGACAATGACCCATGTTGGTCATGAAAAAATCACTCCAGGCACAGATTCCCCTCCCATGTATGAACACGTCATGATCATCATCAGAAATTCAATATATCCTTCAAATCTGAGTGGATGGACATCTTCCCGCAGTCCGGGCAGGCTTTTTGGAATTGAAAGTGATACCTACAGTTTCTTCTGTACTCATGAATTGTTGCCGTTCAATATTTTACTTCACGAGTTTTCACATATGCTATTCGGCGGCAATAATTTTCATGCAGGAGGTAGTCACAGCAAAAAAGCAGGGTACAGTTATTTTCCTCATATTCAGGGAGGATGGGGAATGATGGGTGCTGCATGGAAATCATTTCTTACAACAAATGCCTGGGAGCGCAGACGCCTCGGTTGGAAACCTGATAACAAACAGTTTTATATCAGCACGCTTGACAGTGTTGGTAAAGTTGAGGCCCTGGCAGACCTTGACCCCTTCAATCCGTCACATGCCGGAGTTTATCTGATCCGTGATTTTGTTACAACAGGTGATGCCATCAGAATAAAATTACCTTATATTTCCGAAAAAGAATTTCAGCAGTGGATATGGATTGAGAATCATCAGACTTCAGCCTTCAACCGAAGTGAATTTGACAAATTTCAGTATCAATATGCAGAATGCATAGACAATGCAACGCCCGGACTGTATATATATTTGCAGGTTGATAAAGAAGATTTAACAGGGCGATCAATATTTGAAGGCCATGCAGATTATCTCAGGCCATTGCCAGCCAACGGATTGTGGGATTTTGAATGGGGTGACTCAACTGTTCAGAACCCATGGTGTATCAACAACAATATGTATTTCCCCCACGAAATGAAAACGGGCAGAGAAAATCCGTTTTCAGGAAGCCATGAAATGGAACTTGTGTTTGGAGATTATAATTCAAACGGAAAAATTGAAATTGAAGAATACAGGGTTCCTGCCATCAGAAACGAGGGAAGAAACTATTTATCCAAACTTCCGGTGCTCGGCGCAAAAGAGCATGCATTTGTCAACAATGGCAATAATCATTTGGGAATCGGCACCAATCCGTCAACCTCATCACTCATCACTACTGTCACAGCAGGTAACGAACTGTATCCCGGTCGTGCTCCGAACAACAGAACAGTATATCTCAACGGTATCAGCATTCAAATCATTGACAAACCCTCTCCGGTCAATGGAGCAATATATGTAAAAATCCGGTTTGACGATTATCATATCAGGAAAA